>OGOW01003555.1_pt1 | contig 11050 bp, 8 predicted proteins | sample 1552781 | NCBI WGS metagenome assembly OGOW01 (sample SAMEA2580145, study PRJEB22360) | human gut metagenome | biome: human gut; feature: human-associated habitat; material: faeces | place: Denmark | collected 2008/2010
AGCCATCGCCAGAAATCTTCTGGAGATGTCCGGAATCCAGACACCAATGGTCAGCATTCTGATCGGAGAAGGCGGCAGTGGTGGTGCGCTGGGACTGGCAGTGACGGATGAAGTCTGGATGATGGAAAATGCAACATATTCCATTCTGTCACCGGAGGGATTTGCCTCGATTCTGTGGAAAGATGGAAAACGGGCGAAAGAGGCTTCTGAGGTGATGAAGATCACGGCGAAAGATCTGAAAAAATTGCAGATTATCGAAAAAGTGATCCGGGAGCCGGAACCGGCGAATGAGGAGAATCTTCCGGAGATTGCAGAAGAGATCCGGGAAGATCTGGATGGTTTTTTGCGGAAAAGCTGTCAGAAGACAAGAGAACAGATTGTGGAAGAACGGTACGAAAGATTTCGTCGAATGTAGGAGAAAAGATGAAAGCATTGAAAATAGGAGAACTTACAGCCAGGATTCCTGTGATCCAGGGAGGTATGGGTGTCGGAATCAGTCTTTCCGGGCTGGCGGGAAGTGTGGCAGCCTGCGGCGGTGTAGGAGTGATTTCCACGGCACAGATCGGGTATCGGGATCCGGAGTTTGAAAAAAATCCCATCAAAACCAATCTGCGGGTGATCGGAGAAGAGATCCAAAAAGCCAGAGAAATTGCCAAGGGCGGGATCCTGGGTGTGAATATCATGGTGGCAACGAAGCAGTATGCGGAGTATGTAAAAGCAGCCGTGAAAGCCGGGATTGACCTGATTATTTCCGGTGCAGGACTTCCCATGGAACTGCCAAAACTGGTTGCGGGAAGCAAGACGAAGATTGCACCGATCGTATCCACGGTGAAGGCGGCGAGAGTGATCTGCCGCTTTTGGGATCATCATTACCAGCGGATGCCGGATCTTGTGGTGATCGAAGGTCCGGAGGCTGGCGGACATCTTGGATTTTCCAGAAAGCAGCTCGAGGAATTTACCCCGGTAACCTATGATCAGGAGATCAGGGGAATTCTTGCCGAAGTGAAAAAATATGCGGACAAGTATGGAAAAGAGATTCCGGTGGTTGTGGCAGGAGGGATTTTTACCAGAGAAGATATGCTTCATGCAATGGAACTGGGAGCCGACGGCGTACAGATGGGAACCCGGTTTGTGACAACCTGGGAATGTGATGCCTCCGAGGCGTATAAACAGACCTATCTGCATGCAAAGAAAGAAGATATTGTGATCGTGGACAGCCCGGTAGGAATGCCGGGACGGGCGATACGAAACCGGTTTTTGGAGGAAAAAGAAAGCAGGCGAGAGTCAATTAAAAAATGCTATCAGTGTATCGCTACCTGTAATCCGGCGAACACACCATACTGTATCACCAGAGCGCTGGTGCATGCAGCAAAGGGTGAGACGGATGATGCACTGCTGTTTTGCGGGGAAAACGCATGGCGGTGTGAAAAGATGGAGCATGTGGCGGATATTATGGCGGAATTTGCGTGAGAGAGAAAAACGAATAAGAAATATAAGAACAATAAGACGTGTGGAAAAGAAGAAAAATATTTTCCATGCGTCTTTTTTTGAAAAACAGAGATTTCATTGCCGGAAATCTGGAAACGGAATATAATAAAAACAGTGAAGATTTACATCTGTGAAATGAAAAAAGGAGCATAACTGCAAAAAATCAGGCAGTTATGAATATATGGGTGAAAAAAGAACAGGAGGATAAAATTATGCAACGTATTGGGTTAGACAAAAACTGGGATTTTTATGAGAGTGATGAGAGCATGAGCTTTGTATTTGCCACACCGCCGAGTCAGAAGGTGGATCTGCCGCATGACTTCATTGTGGGAAAACCGAGAAGTGCCGATGCACCGGGTGGACCGGCAAACGGATATTTCGGAAACGGGGAAGGTGTGTATAAGAAGACGCTGGATATCCCGAAAGAGTGGGAAGGAAAGAAGGTCATTCTGGATATCGACGGGGCGTACATGAATCTGGAAGTGCTGTTGAATACGACATTGCTTGCGATGCATCCAAACGGCTATATTCCGTTCCAGGTGGATCTGACACCGGCGCTTCGTTTTGATGGGAAGAAAAATAAACTGAAACTGATCACCCAGAGCAGACAGCCGTCAACTCGTTGGTACAGTGGCGGCGGACTCTACCGTGATGTATGCCTGTGGGTGGGAGGTCCGATTTGTGTGGAGCCGTGGAATGTGTTCGTGACCACACCGGAAATCGGTGAAAAAGAAGCGGTGGTAAATGTAGATGCCGTGATCACCGGAACCGATATCGAAGAGGCCGTGGACTATCGGTGTGAAATCCTGGACGCCGGTGGAAAAGTTGTCGGAAAAGTGGAGAAAACCATGCAGGTATGTGGAAAACAGAAGGAGAATGTACAGCTGACTGTGGAAAATCCTTCGCTTTGGGATCTGGAGCATCCGTATCTGTATACCTACCGTATTACCGTCAGCAAAGACGGAGAAGTTACGGATCAGGCGGAAGATACTTTTGGTATCCGAAAGATTGAAGTGGATGCGGTCAACGGATTCCGGCTGAATGGAAAGAAGATGAACCTGAAGGGCGGCTGTATTCATCACGATAACGGATTCCTTGGTGCGTGCGCATACCCGAAAGCGGAAGAGAGAAAGATTCAGATTCTGAAAAAAGCCGGCTACAATACCGTCCGCATCAGTCATTATCCGCCGTCCATGGCGATGTTAAAGGTATGTGACCGCGTCGGTATGCTTCTGATGGATGAGGCATTTGATGTATGGCGGCTTGGCAAGATGCCGTTGGACTATCATCTTTATTTTGAAGAGTGGTGGGCGAGAGATATCGAATACATGGTACGCCGTGACCGGAATCACCCGTGTGTGATCACATACTCGATCGGAAATGAGATCACAGAGCGTGATGGTGGAAACGATGGCGCAGAGTGGTCGAGAAAACTGGCTGCAAAAGTCCGTGAATTTGACAGCACCCGTTTTGTGACTTCTGCAATCTGCGGCGTATTTCCGAAGCCGGAAGTGGAAGATGATGAGGATGACAGCGCCGGAACCAACTTTGACCTGAACTTGATGCAGGATAATTCGGTGTGGAATAAGGCAACAGAAAATTACTGTAAACCGCTGGATATTGTGGGATATAACTATCTGAGAGATGTTTATGAGGAGAGTCATGAACTGTTCCCGGAACGTGTGATGATCGGAACGGAGACACATTCATTTACCACTTACGATTACTGGAAAAAAGTAGAAGAACTGCCGTATGTGATCGGTGACTGCATCTGGGCAGCTGTGGATTATATGGGTGAAGTCGGTGTCGGTAAGGTATACTGGGAAAATGCACATGAGGACTTTAATTTTATGGCACCATACCCGTGGAGAACATCCTGGCAGTCGGATATTGACCTGACCGGAGAACAGCGTCCGCAGTCGGTGTACCGTGAGATCATGTGGGGAAATACGAAGAAGTCCGGTATTTACACCACGCATCCGAAACACTTCGGAGAGAACTTCCGGGGAACAGACTGGCATTGGTATGATGTCAATGACTGCTGGTGTTTTGCGGATGAATGGCTTGGAAGACCGGTGAAAGTGGATGTATACGGAGCAGGAGATGAGGCGGAATTCGTTCTGAACGGAAAGAGCCTGGGAAGAAAACCGATCGAGAAACTGATGGCTTCCATGGACATTCCTTATGAACCGGGAATTTTGGAAGGAGTTGTCTATAAAGACGGAGCTGAGATCAGCAGAAGTACACTGGTAACACCGAAAGAGGCAGCGGTACTGGAACTGGTTCCGGAAGAGGAGAGTTTTGTGGCAGACGGCAAAGACCTGAGTTATGTTCGCGTGACGCTGAAAGATGCAGACGGAAACCGCCTGACACAGGATGAACGGGAGATTCAGGTAGAGACAGACGGTGTGGGAACTTTCCTGGCAGTGGGAAGCGGCAATCCATGCACGGAAGACCAGATCACAGATACCAAATGCCATCTGTATCGCGGAACTGCGATCGTGATCCTGAAGAGCAAAGAGGCAGGAGAGACGAAGATTACGGTGAAAGCGGACGGCGTTGCGGCTGGAAGCTGTGTGGTAGAGGCAAAATAAACATTCACAGTTCCTGAAATACATGTTATACTGATTATACTTTCTGTTTGGAAATGAAAAAGAATCAGAAGAAAGATGATATGGAACGTAATACAAAGGCGTATGAACCCATACTTGGGTTTATACGTCTTTTTTTGCGATTTTGTTGTAGTTGAGCGGAAAAGAAGGGAGAACAATTATGAAACTGGAAAATTATGAGATGCATCTGCCGAGTTATTCGATCGGCGATAAAATTTATGACAAGATCGGACCGGTCTGTGAGTCTTACGGAAAGACGGTTCTGGTGATCGGAGGAAAGAGAGCGCTGGAAGCGGCATATGAGAAAATTCAGAAAGCAGTGGATCAGACTAATCTGGTGATCATTGGAAAAGAACTGTACGGGGATGACTGCACATATCAGAATGTGGAACGGCTGCGGAATATGAAGCTGTATCAGCTGGCGGATATGGTGTTTGGTGTTGGCGGCGGAAAAGCACTGGATACGGTAAAGTGTCTGTGTATCGCGGATGATAAACCGGTATTTACATTTCCGACGATCGCATCGAACTGTGCAGCGTGTACTTCGGTATCGATCATGTACAAGGATGACGGAACCTTTTTAAAACCGCATTTCTTTATCCGTCCGGCGATGCATGCCTTTATTGATACGGAGCTTATTTCCAAAGCGCCGGCGCAGTATATGTGGGCGGGGATTGGCGATACCTATGCAAAATATTATGAGGCGACGATTTCTTCGAGAGGAGAACAGCTGGAGCATTTTGCATCTCTCGGTGTGGCACTCAGCCTGATGTGCCGGAATCCGCTTCTGGAGTATGGTCCGAAAGCGTATGAAGATCATAAGAAAAAGCTGTCGACATATGACGTGGAGCAGGTTGTCCTGGCAATTGTGGTGACCACGGGAATTACGTCGATTTTCCTAACAAAAGATTTCACGCCGGATTATAACAGCGGACTGGCACATGCGATCTTTTATGCGCTGACCTCTTATCCGGTGATCGAGAAAAATCATCTGCATGGAGAGGTGGTTGGGTTCGGTGTACTGCTGGCACTTCTGGTGGATGGAGAGGAAACAGAATTTGAAAAAATTTACGAACTGAATAAGAAAATTCATCTGCCGGTGTCACTGGAAGAGATTGAGATTACGGAAGAACAGTGGGAAGAAAGTATGAACCGGATCCCGGAGATGTCCGATGTGGCACATTACCCGTATAAAGTGACAAAAGAGATGCTTTCCGAAGCGATGAGCAAGCTGAAAGAGAGGGTACAGGAAGATGGAGAAAAATAAGAAAGCAGGATCAATGATCCTCGGCGTTGCATTTGTATGGTTTACCACACATTTCGGAGGAGGATTTGCCTCCGGTGCACAGATATACAGTTATTATGTAAGATATGGAGTCTGGAGCCTTTTCATGCCGTTTCTGGCGATGGCGTATAATGGTGTATTTTTTGCATACTGTCTGTATTTTGCAAGAAAGCACCAGGTATATGATTATCGTTCGTATAACGATGCGTTTTACGGAAAATATGCACCGGTATTTTCCAATCTGTTTGAAGTGTTGTATCTTTGTGTGATGTGTGTGGCACCGGCGGTTGCATTTGCCACCGGAGGGGCTACGTTAAGTACACTGACCGGGCTGCCATATCTGCTTTGCACGTTACTTATCGGTGTGTTTATCTTTGTAGTGGCGATTTTTGGAACCGATCTGGTGAGAAAAGTAGCTTTGGTGTTATCTGTATGTATTATTATCGGTCTTCTGGCAGTGTATGTGCCGAATATCATCGCAGGAGCCGGAAAATCGAGGAGACGATCTCGGTGATGACGGAAAGTCCTATGCCGTTTGGAAAAGCGTTGTATGCGGCTTTCTTATATGGAACCTTTCAGCTGGCAAATGTAGCCGTGTTCGTACAGCATGCAAAATCATTTGAAAAACCGAAAGATGCTGTAAAGAGTATGGCGATTGGTGGTGTGGTAAATGCGATCCTGATGGTGATGGTTGTTCTCGGAATCATGACCGTATATCGGAACCCTGAGATGAGCCAGCAGAGTGTGCCGACGTTATTCATGGTGCAAAACGGTGTAGGAAAAAGCTTTCTGACACCGCTGATCTCTGTCCTGATCATCCTTGGGGCGGTGTCAACGGCGGTCAATATGGTAGCCGCCATGGTACAGCGGATCTGTCATGGGCTGGAAAAGAGAAAAGTGCAGAACAAACAGGAAGAAAAGAAAACCATTACCGGAACACAGATACTGGTTGCACTGGTGTGCTGTGTGATTGACTTTGGAATCGCGCAGTTCGGATTGCTGACACTGATCCAGAAGGCATACAGTATTCTGGCGTATCTGGCGATTCCGGTGATATTGATTCCGTATGTGGTACATATGGTGATGACGCGGTTGGATACCAGGAAAAATTAAGAGAGAAGAGACTGTCACAAAAACAGGTGACAGTCTCTTTTTGGGTGGACAGATGGGGGAATTCTATTATAATAGATTTTATAGAACAGCAGTCGGGAGGAATAGCGTGGAGAGATTAATTTTAAGTGAGCAGGGTTACCGGGAGCAGATGGAAAATGTTGTGGAACCGTATCTGGATATCCGCAAGTCCGTGCTGTGGCCGGAACGGGAAGAGGGGAAGAAAATCTACTGTGAGCGGTATCTGGCGGATAGTCCGAAGGGTGTGGTGATGATTTCCCATGGATTTACGGAAACTGCGGAAAAATATAAAGAAGTGATCTATTATTTTGTAAAAAAACAGTATCATGTGTATCTGCCGGAATATTGTGGGCATGGAAGAAGTTATCGGTTGATACCGGAGAGTTCGCTGGTGCATGTGGACGATTATCAGCGGTATGTAGATGATTTTCTGTATGTGGCAAAGATGGCAACAAAAGAAAATCTGGGACTTCCGGTATTTTTATATGGACATTCCATGGGTGGAGGTCTGGCGGCAGCGGAGGCAGCGCAGGAGCCGGAACTTTTCAGGAAAGTGGTGCTTTCCTCCCCGATGATTCGTCCGGATACCGGAAATATCCCGTGGCCGGTGGCAAAACAGATCGCTTTCGGTGCGTGCCAGCAGGGAAAAGGAGCGGAATATGTAGTCGGACAACACCCGTATGAGGGACGGGAAAACTTCGAAAACAGTTCTTCCACCTGCAAGGTGCGTTTTGAATATTATCAGGATAAAAAAGAGAAGGAACCGTTGTTTCAGACAAACGGAGCGTCCTACAGCTGGCTGTATCAGGCGGGACGGCTGAACCGGTACTTGCAGCGGAAGGCGTGGAAGAAGATTCAGGCTCCGGTGCTGATCTTCCAGTCGGCGGAGGACCATCTAGTGTCAAAACCGGAACAGGTGCGGTTTGTAGTAAAACTTGCCAGACGGGGACTGACCTCGGGAACCATGATCATCGTGCCGGGAACGAAACATGAGATCTACGGATCCGGAAGCCGGATCCTGCGGGGGTACTGGAAACGGATTTTTGCGTTTCTGGAAGAATCTCAGGTGAGGAAGAACAGTTCGGGAAAATAAAGATACAGGGTAACTATTCAGTAGGTAGTATTCCGCGAGGTGTTTTGGCATGAATATATTGAACAGTTACGATACAGGAAAGTATTGGTAATACGAGGGGAAAAAGATGGCAGTCATAGGAATTGATCTTGGAACAACCAATTCGCTTGGTTGTGTCTATCGAAACGGAAAAGCGGAACTGATACCGAATGCATACGGCTCTTATCTGACACCGAGTGTGGTCAGTATGATGGAAGATGGACGTCTGGTGGTGGGACAACCGGCGAAAGACCGGCTGATCGCGGAGCATTTTCTACTGGAACATGGAGTTGCAAGGCAGCAGCTGCGTGCACAGGAATATGCGGTGCTTCTCAAACAGGCGGAACGATGTAAAAAGCTGCTTTCCGAGCAGGACGAGGTTGTGATGCATGCGACAGTTGGTGATCAGCTTTATGAGAGTACCTATACGATGGACCGGCTGTTTGAGGAGAGTAAAGCTTTGTTAAAAGAGATCCGTCAGGTCATCGGAAGAGCGTTAAAAGACGGGAAAATGACGATCCATGATGTGGATCTGGTGGTCATGGCAGGGGGATACAGCAAAATGCCGCTGATCCAGAAGTATATCCGTCATCTGTTTCATCAAGCACCGATGGTGCAGAGAAATTGCGATGAACTGATCGCACTTGGTCTGGGACTTGTGTGCGGTGTGAAAGAGAGAAAAGAGGAGATTAAAGGTTATATTCTGACGGATATCTGCCCGTTTTCTCTTGGTGTTGCCACAATCAATGAGGCAGACCCGGATCGGGCATATATGGCAAATATCATCAATCGAAATACGGTACTGCCGTGTTCAAGAGTGCGAAGATTCTATACGGCATCGGATCAGCAGGATTATGTGGTTGTGGAGGTACACCAGGGAGAAAATACTTACGCACAGGATAATCTGCTTCTCGGGAAGATCGAGATATCGGTTCCGCCAAAACCAAAGGGAAAAGAGGCGATAGATGTCCGATTTACCTATGATATCAACGGAATTCTGGTGGTGGATACCCGGGTGGTATCTACCGGTGTTGTAAAAACGCATATTATTTCCCAGAAAATCCCGGAAGAGGAGCTGGAGCAGCGCGTCCGGGAACTGGAGAAACTGAAGGTGCATCCGCGGGATCTGTCGGAAAATCAGCAGATGCTGGAACGACTGGAAGCGTTGTACCAGGAAGTGTATCCGGAGCAAAAAGATCAGGTGCAGCAGATGATCCGTACATTTGAGGGATTTCTGGACGGACAGAATCCGAGACAGATCCAGGGATACCGAAGGTATCTGGAGAAAGCGGTCAGCGTGCTGGAATATTATGATCCGTTTGAGGAAGAATTCGATGCGTCGGAGGATGACTGGGATCTGTGGGACGAAGAGGAAGCACAGGATCCGGATGGTGAAGAAACGAGTGAGGAGGAGTTCTGGAAAAAGGAAGGGGATGATCATTCGTGGACCAGCTGACAGCATACCGGATCTTACATCTGATGCCGGGAAGTACGAGAAAAGAAATACGGCAGGCGTATGCACGACTGGCGAAAGAATATCACCCGGAAGAACACCCGAAAGAATTTAACCAGATTCAGGAGGCTTATCAGCTTCTGACCGGCCGGGGGGACGGAGAAAACTGGTCGTCAGATGCGGGGGATGACTGGTTTTCGAAGGGAGAGGAGACGGAACCTGACAGGGAACCGGAAGAACAATGGGAATCTTATACGCAGGACTTCGGACACATTACAGCGTGGGAATTTCTCAGATCTGGATTGCCGGAATCCTGTTCTGGCTGTCATTTTTTGGAGTAGCCACGACAGTATCTGACAATCTGTTTTCGGATGCAGATACCGGGATTTTCCTGGCGGTCATGGTGTGGTTTGAAAGTATGATCTGGATGGTGATTCTTGGCATCCGGGCGATTATTTTGAAAATAAAAAACAGAAAGAAAGGACGATAGAGTGATGAAATTAGAGATGCATGCACATGACTGTGAAGTCAGCCAGTGTGCGGTGATTACGGCAAAAGATCTGGTGGATGGTTATAAAGATGCGGGGTATGACGGAATCGTGATTACGAATCATTTTGACCAGATGACGCTGCATATCCTCGGGGCAACGCCGGAGGAGCAGTGGAAGGCATATATGCGCGGTTACGAGCTTGCGAAGGAAGAAGGTGAACGGGTAGGACTTACGGTGATCCTGGGGATGGAAGTCCGCCTGAACTGCGGACCGGAGGATTTTCTGGTATACGGTGCGACGGAGGAATTTATCCGGGAACATATGGATCTGTGTGGATGCAGCCAGAAGGAACTGTATGAGATCTGTCAGGAAAATGGCTGCGTGCTGGTTCAGGCACATCCGTTCCGGGAACCATGTAAGATTCAGGATCCGGCATATCTGGATGGCGTGGAGCGAAACTTTAACTCCGGACATAACAACCACAATGAAAATCTGGATGCGTGGCTGAAAGAACCGGAAAGAGAGCGTCTGATCGTGACAAGAGGAAGCGACTGTCATTCGACACAGCAGATCGGTCTGGAGGATTTTGTGATAGACGGAGAAGTGAAAAACAGCACGGAACTGGCGCAGGCGTTAAAGAAGCTTGTATGAAAAACATCACGTAAACAACATACATATATCAAAAGGAGAAGAATACGATGGAGATTATAAATGGCGAAAGACTGGTATTGGGAACCTGTTATTACCCGGAACACTGGGATGAGAGCCTTTGGCGGGATGATCTGCGAAGAATGTTGGAAAACGGTATCGAGGTGATCCGAATCGCAGAGTTTGCATGGAGTAAGATTGAGCGGTACGAGGGAGTATTTAATTATGATTTCTTTGATAGATTTCTGGATCTGGCAGAAGAGATGGGGATGAAAGTGATCTTCTGTACGCCGACAGCAACTCCTCCGGCATGGCTGACAGAAAAATATCCGGAAGTACTGAATGCCAACATGGACGGTGTGCTGTACCGTCATGGCGCAAGGCGACACTATAATTATAACTCCCCGAAATATCAGGAACTGACCCGGATTATCGTGGAAAAATCTGCCTCTCACTATGCGAAGCATCCGGCAATTATCGGATGGCAGATTGACAATGAGTTAAACTGCGAGAAAGATGTTTTTTATTCCGAGAGTGATACGATTGCCTTCCGTAAATTTCTGGAGAAAAAATACGAAACCATCGATGCACTGAATGCTGCGTGGGGAACGAATTTCTGGAATCAGACGTATAACAGCTTCGAAGAGGTTTATGTGCCGAGAACCACACTGAGTAACAGTACAAATCCGCATGAGGTGCTGGATTATACCAGATTTGTATCCGACAGCGCATGCAGATTTGCAAAAATGCAGAGCGATATCATCCGCAAATACATCAAACCGGGTGATTTTATCACCACCAACGGTCTGTTCGGCAACCTGGACAACCAGA
>OGOW01003566.1_pt1 | contig 11028 bp, 10 predicted proteins | sample 1552781 | NCBI WGS metagenome assembly OGOW01 (sample SAMEA2580145, study PRJEB22360) | human gut metagenome | biome: human gut; feature: human-associated habitat; material: faeces | place: Denmark | collected 2008/2010
CTCCGAATAGATCGCATTTGCCATCAGCGGGTACTCCGGATTCATATTCCTGTTAATGAATATCCGGTCTTCCTTCAGTTCATTATACATCTCATCCATAACACTATAATGAATGGAATTGCCCATCTTTTTTGCTGTCTCTGATGTAAATGAGAACAGACGCGCATAGTCACCATTTGCCACAGAATAGATGGCAATATCTTTACTGTCCATCAGCTGCTCCAGTATCTGCGCCGCATAGAAGAGTACTTCTTCCGGCTCATACTGGTCAAGCTTTGACGTGATCGAATAGATCTTTCCGAGGCTATCCTTATGGTTTACAATCTGTGCTTCAAATGTATGCTTCATGCGGACATTACTGTCATTGATATCTGCGATATCATCAATCTGCCCGTTCAGATAACCGATCTCTTCCTCGTCTTCATGCCGGATAAAATGTAGCTGATCCCGCATATATCCCACGACCATACCAAGGATGAATATCTGTGCCATCCACACATACGTATTATAATTCAGCATCACTTCAAATCCACTCTGCTGGTACATCTGCCGGAAGCAGTAACCTGCTGTTGCAAGCAGTCCGGAAAATACCGCCTGCTGCTGCCCATACACAATTGCAAACAACAGCACATACAGAAGATAAAAATCAATATTCTGAAAGTATTCACTTCCGACTGCACGGTTATTCAACATGAAAAACGGAATAAAACAAATCAGGTTTTCCATAAAAGGAATCAGATTCGTTATGATTTCCTTTGTCCTGCTGCCTAATCTTCGAAACAGATGTCCCTTTTTCTGCCCTGCATCTGTAAATTCAGATACATGTCTGCTGAAATAAGCCGCAATCTTTTCCACATCTGTTTCTGCATGATGAAGCACACGGCTTCCAAATTCTTCATCGTATCTTTTACCGGAAAGCATAACTTCCCGGTATTTTTTGTTTTCCTCTTCTACGATACTGACCTCATTCTCCATTCCTGCGGCAACAGCCTGGGCAAGCTCATACCGTGACATTTTCTCCCCGGAAGATAACTGATAAAGGGTATGTTTATGGTCTTTTGCCACCATTATCTGGTAGATAAACTCCACCGCATCCGCCTCATGCAGAAGCATTATTTTTTCATTCTGCGACGCAATGATCTCTCCGGTCTGGACTGCTTCGAGGCACATATCCGCACAGATCGTATCTGTATCCTCTTTCTTTCGTATTTCCCCATACAAATGATCGAGGCGGAGAATCACAACATCATTCCCCATCCTTGCATAATTTTTACAGATATCTTCTCCGATAGCGATCGCCTGGCCTTTCTTGCTGTATGCCCCGGTAGGATCATCCTCTGTCATAAACTGTGCGCTTCCACCGCCAAAAACACTCTCCGAAGAAAGATAGACAAACCTGCCTTTCTTTAAAGCGGTATAATTCATCAGTATATTCGTAAGTCCCGCTGCATAGGACGCCGCTGTGTTTTCCACCCTGTTCCAGGAAAAATTATGGTCATATGCCCCCAGAAAAACTACTACCTGTGGCATAATACTCTCTAATACCTCCCGCACACAGGCATCCTCATACGAAAAATGATACACTTCAAATACTTTCTTCAGGCTGTATCCCTTCTTTGGTTCTTCTGTCAGCACAAAGACCCTGTGTCCTTCCTTATTCAGTCTGTTGATCATAAGCCGCATAAAATTGCCGGCATTCCCAACTAGCAATATATTCATACCTGCTCCATTCTCAAATAATTCCCTGTTGTCTTAACTCCATCATAAACTGCCCTACGTCGCTTTGTGCGCAGGAGAATGACAATCCATATTCTTTTGCAAATGCCTGCATGATCTCATCCTCAGACATTCCTGAAATATACGCACGATATATATATGCACCGCACTCGTTCAACATGAATGGTTTTTTATATTGTTCCCCCTGCTCCATATCCAAAAGCCAGTATGCCCCCGCTGCCTGGCGTAATTGATACAGTTCTTTCATTGTAACTTATTTCCCCTCTTTTCGCCACTTTCGTTTTCTGTCAGGCAAAAAACTGTTCTGCCACAGTAATCTTTCCTATATATACGACCGGTCCTGTCATGAAAATTCTTCCATCCTTTTCAAATTCGATAAAAAGATCTCCACCGTGCATATGTACGGTCACTGCATCTTCGACTAATCCCAGACGGTGAGAAGCCGCTGCTCCGGTGCCGGAAGCAAATGTATACCCCGCCCCGCGTTCATAAATTTCAACCTGTATATTTTTTTCATCTACGATCTGACAAAGCTGCATATTGATACGGTTTGGAAAATATTTTGCATTTTCCACATATGGTCCTAAATGCAGTGCTTTCTCACGATCTACCCTCTCAAGCATAATAACACAATTTGGATTTCCCATGGATACACAGGTCGCATTATAAAAATTGTCGCAGAAAAATATCGATTCTCCCACAACTTCTCCCTCAAATCCAAGTGCCGGGATCTGTTCTGCCTCAAAGACCGCATATCCCATATCCACACGCATACAGCTTCCAGCATCATCCAAAAATGTTACCAGTGTTTCCCCCGCTTTCGTGGTCAGATAATATTGCCTTTCTTTTACATATCCGGCATCTTTTAAATATCTTGAAAAAATCCGGATGCCATTGCCGCTTTTTTCAGCTTCACTTCCATCCGGATTAAAAATTCGTACTTTAATTTTTTTATCTTCCATAACCGGTCCGTACAAAATTCCATCTGCACCGACACCAATATTGCGTCTACAAAGCTGCCTTATCAATCTCTCATTTAAAACTACATCATTTTTCTTCGGATCAAAGATCAGATAATCATTGCCAACTCCATGGTATTTGCGAAGTATGATCTCAGACATCTTGATTCCTCTGCCATTTTCCTTGTGATATCATATGCAGAATAACAGGAAATGGTTACTCTACTCCCCCATTTTCAAACAACTGGTGAATATGTTCCGCCTTCTCATGGAGGATCTTGTCAATCTGATCTTTCGTCACTTCGTCTAAGTCTTTCTCCTGACCATATTTACCCGAATATGCGTTCGTTGCCTTATTGTAGTCTTCCTGCATATTTGGATCCATAGTCTGGTCTTGCGCATTTTCTGCCTCCGCAGTCTGCTTCTGCATCCCGGAATCAGCCTGCGTTCTCGGAATATAGTTCACATTCCAGTACTTGATAATACTTCTTGCGATACGTTCCCGTTCATTTCTCTTATCGATCATGTCTTTCATCATCACTGCACCACACTCTGTTCTGATTTTTGATACCTTTTTATTTTAGCACGAAACCCATTGGAAAAAAAGTTAATTTCTGAATAAAATTCATCCTTTTGAAGCATGCTCTTTATGGTAAAGATAAAATTCCGGAGGATAAACAGCATGGCTTCTTATAAAGTAGAAATCTGCGGCGTCAACACCGCAAAACTCCCCATTTTGAAAGAAGAGGAAAAAGATGCTCTGTTTGCACGGATCAAACAGGGAGATACCGCCGCCAGAGAAACTTATATCAAAGGCAATCTCAGGCTGGTATTAAGTGTCATCAAACGTTTTTCCGGCAATCACGAAAATGTAGATGATCTGTTTCAGATCGGCTGTATCGGCCTGATCAAGTCCATCGACAACTTCGATCCGACGATCGGGGTTAAGTTTTCCACTTACGCAGTTCCCATGATTATAGGTGAGATAAGACGTTACCTGCGCGACAATAACTCTATCCGCGTCAGCCGTTCCCTGCGCGACACTGCCTACAAGGCAATCCACACCAAAGAAATACTCTCAAAGACGGAAAACAAAGAGCCGACTCTCGACGAAATTGCCGCCGAATCCGGCATTTCTAAAGAGGACATCGTTTTCGCCCTCGATGCCATCCAGAGTCCTCTCAGTCTTTATGACCCGGTCTACACCGATGGCGGTGACACACTCTATGTCATGGACAAGATCAGTGACAAGAAAAACCGGGAAGAAAACTGGGTTGAAGAGCTGTCCCTAAACGATGCTCTCGACCGGTTAAACGAACGCGAAAATTATATCTTAAAGCTTCGCTTTTTTGAAGGAAAAACGCAGATGGAAGTGGCTGACGAGATCCATATCTCCCAGGCTCAGGTCAGCCGCTTAGAAAAATCTGCATTAAAATCCATTCGTCATTATCTGTCGCTCTAACGATCCCATTTATTGCACAGAGCATTGATCTGATCTGCAAATTTGCCAAGTTCTTTGTTTGGCATTCCCTCACACTTATTGATAACCGTGAGAAGTCTCTGGCCTGCAGCAAGCAGTCTTGCAAATACATTGCTCGATGCACGGCTCTTCTCTGTTATCTTCTTCTCTGCCCGTTCTCTGGATCCTTCGCGTACCTGTTCGCCGGTTGCAAGGTCAAATGCATCTCCCGGGAACGGCGCATAGGCCTCATACCCCAAAGTATCTTTCAAATGATCCGCGAACTGCTCCGTAACTTTGTCTTCCCCGTGTACCACAAATACTTTTTTCGGCTTATTTTCGAATGCTGCCGCCCATTTTGTCAGTTGTTCCACATCTGCGTGGCCACTGATACCCGGCAGGTTCTCGATTCTTGCCGCAACCTCGATTGTCTCACCAAAGAGCCTTACCTCTTTTGCACCATTTAAGAGTGAAAAGCCAAGTGTTCCCGGCACCTGATATCCCACGAATAAGATCGTGGAATCTTTTCTCCACAGATTATGTTTCAAATGGTGGCGGATACGTCCCGCCTCACACATTCCGGATGCAGAAATAATAACTTTGGGATTATCATTAAAGTTGATCATTTTTGACTCATCACTTGTGATCGCCATTTTAAGTCCCGGAAATCCGATCGGATTAATCCCCTGCTGCACAAGTGCTCTCGCATCTTCGTCAAAACATTCTTCCACACTCTTGTTAAAAATGCTTGTCGCTTCAACCGCTAACGGACTGTCTATGTATACCTCAAAATTTTCAAATTCCGGCAGCAGATGCTCACTCTTGATCCTGCGGATAAAATAAAGCATCTCCTGTGTTCTGCCCACGGAAAATGCAGGAACGACCAGATTACCGCCGCGTTCATACAATGTTTCTTTGATCACTTTTGCCAGGGCGATCGCGAAATCCGGAGGTGTATTGTGTTTTCTGTCACCATAGGTTGACTCCATGATCACATAATCGGCATCTTTGATGTATTCCGGATCTTTGATGAGCGGACGGTTACCTGGTCCGATATCACCGGAAAATGCCAGTTTTACCTCTGTACCATCATCATCCCTCACCCACATTTCAATGCTTGAGGATCCAAGCAGATGACCTGCATCTACAAAACGGATCTCAAGTCCGTCACAGACTTTGATCTTTTTCTGATAATCACACGGCACAAAATGGCTCAGTACGCTCATCGCATCATTCATATCATAAAGAGGCACCACTTCCGGTTTTCCGGCCCGTTTTGCCTTACGATTGCGCCATTCTGCCTCGAACATCTGGATATGTGCACTGTCTTTGAGCATAATGTTGCAGAGTTCATTGGTCGCTAAGGTACAGTATATTTTGCCGCGGAAACCATGATTGTATAAAAGCGGCAATAATCCGGAATGATCAATATGTGCATGCGTCACAAATACATAATCGATCATCGCTGCATTGACCGGAATCTCCTGATTTGTGTACAGATCCGGCCCCTGTTCCATACCACAGTCCACCAGTATATGCTTATCTCCAAAGGATAGATAATGACAACTGCCTGTTACCTCATGTGCTGCGCCTAAAAATTCCAATACCATATGAAGTCCCCCATTCTGTCTGCTTTTCTTTCATTATACTATTTTTCAGCTATATGCACAATATTTTTTCATATTTTATATATTTTTTAACTATTTTGTCATTTTACCAGACAAAAACAGAGAGACTTTACTCAAGACGCACGATTTCTTTTTTCAGTCTTCCCATGATCTTTTTTTCCAGTCTGGATATGTAGGACTGGGAAATACCAAGCATATCCGCAACCTCTTTCTGGGTTTTTTCCTCTCCATCGATGGAATTTAACCCAAACCGCAGTTCAATGATCATCCGTTCCCTGCCAGATAGTTTTCCAATCGCTGTCTTAAGCAGCCGATGTTCCACATCCGTTTCAATGTCGTGATAGATCACGTCCTCATCGGTTCCTAAGATATCCGAAAGCAACAGCTCATTTCCGTCCCAGTCCACGTTTAAAGGCTCATCAATAGACACTTCCATTCTCGTTTTGCTGTTTCGCCGCAGATACATCAGAATTTCATTTTCAATGCATCTCGAAGCGTAGGTCGCAAGTTTGATATTTTTCCCGGGATTAAATGTGTTGATTGCTTTGATCAGACCGATCGTACCGATAGAAATCAGATCCTCCACTCCGACGCCGGTATTATCAAATTTTTTTGCAATATACACCACAAGCCGCAAGTTATGTTCAATCAGCTGTTTTCTTGCAAGCTGTCCGCTCTCATCACTGGTAAGCATCTCTATGCATACCGCCTCATCTTCACCGGCAAGCGGCGGCGGAAGTACCTCTGCGCCTCCGATATAATGCACCTCATCCTTTTTCTTTCGAAAAATACCGGGAAATATCATCGTTCTTATCTTTGGTATCGCAAATTTTATGTACATTTTCAATTCCACCTTAATTCTTATTTTCTGTCTTGCCGCCCTGTGGCATAATACTCGAAGCATTTAAGAGCATTTCATATTCCTTACCGTCAAACAGCATCTTATCTGCGGTTCCAATCGCTGCATGTGGGATTTTTACCGCACGTTTTCCCTGAAAAACAGTCATTTCATCCACATTTGTTACCGCGATCAGTCCATCCTTTTCCCCCAGTGACCGATATGGCACAAAACGAACCAGATCCTTTTCTTTTGTAAAGAATTTTTCCGCCACAGATCCCGATAGAATACTGATCTCCTGTCCTGTGTACGGATCCGTCAGCTGATTCCCGCTATCCCAGTATGCACGCAGTCTGATATGCCTTTCTCCTTTTTTTAACTCTGCAGGATAAATATGATTTCCATAAACGCGCCTTTCACCAAAACAGATCACTGCCGTAACAACTACCGCTGCCACAACAAGCATCTGTAAAATTTCATTTTGCGAAAATATATGCTGTTCTAAGAGCCACTCAAGCGCACCTCCCTGTATCACGCACATAAAATAGGTCACAACCCAGTTTTCTAAATAACTGCGTTTTCCTTCCCAGCCAAAACAAAAAAATACCATCCCTGTGTTTAAAATAAAATGTGCGATCAAAAAATACAGGATCCTGTTATGGATAAAGCACACCAGAAACAGATGAATCAGTGAAAACATCAGCGATACCGCAAACAGCCGCCCGGGATGTATCCTCCGTTTCAGCAGGCAGTTGCATCCAAGTATTGCCATATAGTCCATAAACAGATTTTCAAGCAGGAACACATCTGCATAAAATACATAGATCTCGTCTCACCCCTTTTCTCCAGACTCTTTCGTATCTTTACTGTTATTATAAAACAGTACAACTTTACTTTTTGTCAAAACAGGTACTCCAAATCCCGCAAATCATCCCTTATTTTCGACAAGCGTTGTTCTTTTCTATATATAAAAAGAGATTTATGTGTTTTCTCTTCAAACACATAAATCTCTTTTCAGATGTATAAACTGCTGCAGCAGCCCGCGTACTTTGCAGGCATATCTGTTGTTATGTTTTCTAATATTTTATCTCAGATATTATTTTCTTGAATTTTTAAGGAAATCCGGAATTTTAATATCCATTGGCTGCACTGTGCTCTCAGGCTGACGCGGTCTCTGAATACCAGAAAATGATGGTGCAGCCGTCTGTGTCTGCGTATGTGCCTGTACACTTGCACCAAGATTTGCCGCCTGTCTGTTGATGCCAGGTGTTCCAACCGGTCTTGTAACGTTTGTTGTATTTCCATAGCGGAGATCCGGCATAATCTTGCTCTTCGGTGCTGCTGACGCATTCTCAAGTCCTGTTGCGATAACTGTGATCGTAGCTTCATCTGTCATAGACTCATCATACTTCGCACCAAAAATAATGTTTGCATTATCACCTGCAAGATCCTGAACATAGCTTGCTGCATCGTTCGCATCCATCAGGGAAATATCACCGGAAATATTGATAATAACATGGGATGCACCATTGATCGTGGTCTCTAACAGCGGACTCGCAACTGCAAGTTTGACAGCTTCGATTGCTTTGTCATCTCCCTTGGCATTACCGATACCGATATGTGCCATACCCTTGTCCTTCATGACAGTGGAAACATCAGCAAAGTCAAGATTGATCAGTGCCGGCAGATTGATAAGGTCTGTAATTCCCTGAACAGCCTGCTGTAACACTTCATCAGCCTTCTTTAAGGCATCCGGCATGGTCGTACGTCTGTCAACGATCTCCAGAAGCTTATCATTCGGGATCACGATCAGTGTATCAACGCTCTCTTTTAAACGGTCAATACCGGAAAGTGCATTTAACATACGCTGTTTTGCTTCAAATTTGAATGGTTTTGTCACAACGCCGACCGTTAAGATTCCCTGCTCTTTTGCAATCTTTGCAACAACCGGTGCTGCACCTGTTCCGGTTCCGCCACCCATACCACAGGTTACGAAAACCATATCCGCGCCCTTCACTGCTGCAGATAATTCTTCCATGCTTTCCTCAGCGGCTTTCTGACCGATTTCCGGCTGTGCTCCTGCTCCAAGTCCTTTTGTCAGCTTTTCACCGATCTGGATCAGTGTCGGTGCTTTACAGAGTGCCAACGCCTGTTTATCTGTATTTACTCCGATAAACTCGACTCCCCCGATACTCTCATCAATCATTCTATTTACAGCATTATTACCAGCTCCTCCTACTCCGATCACGATGATCTTTGCACTGGTATCCGCTTCTGTTGTCTTAATCTCCAGCAAGGTAGTTCCTCCTTCATTTAGCTTAAAAAATTACAGCTAAAAAACTCATATAATCTATAATATAATTTTTCTTACAATTAATCAACTGATTTTTCAAAAAAGATTACACTTTTTTTTTACAAATCTGCACGGTCAAACACAATATCTGTCGTATCCGGCGTCCATGTCTCTAAATGCAGTATACCGGAGAGTCCCGACAACTGTGGCATAATTGCGGAAAGTCTCGCAATTTTCTGTGTCAGATAATCTTCTGAACCAACATTGACCGCAATCGTTCCGTAAGTGAGCTGTGGCTGCATTGCACTGTCATAGTGGATTTCTTCCGGTTCAAGTTCATATTTTTTCAGTAGTTGTGTCAGTGTCAACAGATTTCTCAGCAGTTTTGTATCCTCAAGCGGCAGTTTTTCGTATAAAACCACACTATCACAGGTAACTCCCGTGATCTTTGGCACTCCTTCGATTACATCCGACGAAGTTTCCACAACAAATCCGTCTTTATCAAAGTACGCATATTGTCCAAGCGTATCAATATAAAAACTGCCCAGAATACCTTTTTCTGTAACCGAAATCCGCAATGTATGCGGATCATCCAGCGAAATTTCCATCGTATCCACAAACGGTACTTCCCCGACATCCACAAACCGGTATTTCAGATCTACATACAGACTGTTCCACGAATAATCATCGTCCAGCACCATATTTTTGATCTGGTCGGCAGAATAAAGACTGTTTCCTTCCACAACTACATTCTGGACTGTAAATACCTTTACCACAATAAGTGCCGCAAGTGCAAACAACATCAGAACTACCAGAAAGATACAGATCCCGATTCTTCTTCTTTTTTTTCTTTTTCTCTGTTCTTTGATCCTCATAATCAGGCAACCTCTAATTTAATTCCCCTCGATACAGAAAGTGCCAGCCCCATCTCAGCCAGCAAAATCGATATGGATGTTCCTCCATAACTGATAAACGGCAGTGATACTCCCGTATTCGGTATTGTATTTGTCACAACCGCAATATTAAGCAGTACCTGAATGGACAAATGTGCCATAATACCAACTACAATCAATGCGCCATACAGATCGGATGCATTGTTTGCAATGATCATCAGACGCCAGATAATAAGCAGATACAAAAGTATCAGACAGACTGCACCAAAAAGTCCAAGTTCTTCACAGATAACCGAAAAGATCATATCATTTTGTGCCTCCGGGATAAATCCCAGTTTCTGCATGCTCTCTCCTAACCCTTTTCCGAAAAGGCCTCCCGAACCGATCGCATATAATCCCTGCAGCGTCTGATACCCTTTTTCATAATCCTCAGGGTGCAGCCAGATCATAACACGTTCCGCACGGTAAGACGCCAGCAGAATAAACAGAGCACCAAAAAGGCATACTCCTATTCCCATTAAAATAAACTGTAAATATTTCGGACTCGCAACAAATAACATACAGACAGCAATTCCAAGGATAATGATCGCCGTACTTAAGTTATTATACGCAACCACTGCCAAAACCGGTGAAATCAAAAGCATGATCTTAAGCAGACTCATAATTTCCCCAATGCGTTTAGGCGTTTTATAGATGATCGTCGCAAGGAAAATGATAACCGCAATTTTTGCGATCTCAGATGGCTGGAACTGGATCGGTCCGATCCTGAGCCATCTCGACTGTCCCTTTGCACTTGTTCCGACAAAAATAACCGCTGTACAAAGTACCAGCGCCACAAAATACGCAAGCGTTGAAAGCTGCATCCAGAACTTATATGGGATTCTTGAAATAAAAAGCATTGCCACTATTCCAAGTGCACTTGCATACATTTGTCTTTTTACATAATATGCTGCATCGTTAAATCTTGTTGAGCCATAGTAGGAACTGGTACTATATAACATAATCAGTCCGAAACATAACAAAAATATAATCAGAAATAACAGGCTGTAATCAAAATACCGGATCGATTTTTGTCTTTTTTCATTTTTCCGTCTTCTTGCCATAATTTTTCCTCATTTACACAAAACCTGTCTGATCAAGCACCACAACCGTTTTATTCCGGCAGTTCCATGACATATTGCCGGAACAGTTCTCCCCGCTGTGTATAATCCTTAAAATCTC
>OGOW01003567.1_pt1 | contig 11025 bp, 5 predicted proteins | sample 1552781 | NCBI WGS metagenome assembly OGOW01 (sample SAMEA2580145, study PRJEB22360) | human gut metagenome | biome: human gut; feature: human-associated habitat; material: faeces | place: Denmark | collected 2008/2010
GCGAGGTCTGCGCCGATCCGGACTCCGACTTGCCGAGAATCTCGCACGACATGATCTTCACGCCGTCGCCCCTGCCCGAGCCGCCTGCGATGCCGCAGACGCCCACGCCGTTGTTGTTCACGGCGGCGATCGTGCCGGCGACGTGCGTGCCGTGCATCAGTTCGGCCGAGAAATCCAGTTCGCCGGTCTCCTTGGTGAAGTTGTAGCCGTAAATGTCGTCCACATAGCCGTTGCCGTCGTCGTCGACGCCCGGCGTGCCGTTCAGTTCGGCCTCGTTGACCCACATGTTGGCGGCCAGGTCTTCGTGGTCGTATTTGACGCCCTGGTCCACGACGGCGACGATCACGTCGGGATTGCCCGTCGAGAGCTGCCAGGCGGCGTATACGTTGGCGTCGGCGCCCAGCTGGCTCGTCTGCGCGAAGATGTTTCCCGTGTTGTTGTAGTGCCATTGCATCTGCTGCGAGCGTTCGCTCTCGTTGAACGGGAAGGGGACGTTGCGCACCTCGTCTGCGATGGCGCGGGTGACGCTCTGCGCCCCGGCGGCGGGAGATGCCGCGCGGCGGTGGTCCGAAGTTTCGGCGGCCAGCGAGTATTCGATGATTTCGATGTCCTTGCACGAGGAGAGCAGGCTGGCCATCTCGCTCGTCGGGACCGACGGGTCGTATTTGGCGTAATACCAGAGGTGCAGGCCTTCCCTGCGGGTGCGTTCTTCGAAACGCCCGCCGTCCGGGAAGAGCCGTTCGAAACGTACGGTGTTCACCGTGTTGAGGATGCGGTCGATCTCGTCGATGCCGCTGCCTTTCGAAACGCCCTGCGCGCGGCTCTTTTCCACGATGCCGGAGGCCTCGGTCTTCAGTTTGAGGATGATCTCGCCGCCGATGGCCGCCGGGGAGGCGTTGACGATGACGGGACCCGCGGTCTCTTCGCCGCCGCTCTGCGTGTCGTCCTTGGCGCACGATGCCGCCGCGAGGACGGTTGCCGCCAGGAGAAGCGATTTGAATGGATATTTCATAGACGATCAGTTTTTAGTGTTATTCCCGGATGCAGCGTATCTGTGCGGAACAGTCGTGCTCGCCGAGCCTGTAATTGCACCAGTTGGGGTTGAAGTTCACGAAGTAGGCCGATGACTTCGTCGCGTCGGGAGTAGCCTGGGCGGTCCAGTAGAATGCCATGCCGCCCGTGTAGTTGCAGATGCTCACCGAGATGTAGTCCGTGTAGTAGATGTTGCCGGCCATCGGGTAGTAGTCGCCGGTGTTTTTCCAGCGGCGCCCGCAGTCTTCGTAGGCGTTCCAGTCCCATTTGGCGCTGACGCCGGTTTCGTCGTAATCCGCCGCTGCGCCGCCGTTGGTGATCGAGTTGTTTCCGGCGGGAATGCCCCAGAGATCGGGTCCCGGGACCTTGTAGCCCGGAGGGCAGGGGTCGAAAATGGTCTTCTCGGGACCCCACAGTCCCGGATGCGTGGCCTTCGGGTCTGTTCCCGTGCAGTACCAGTCGGCGTGGCCGTTGTACGGCGATTGCAGGTAGGTCATCGGGTTCAGGATCGAATTGGGAATGTTGGCCGGCGGCGTGGCGAGCACGGCGGCCTGCGCGTTGTAGACCCATGTTCCCGTTCCGTCGCCGATCGCGGTGTTCGGTTCGTTGTAGGCCGGGACGTTGTTGCCGTCGGTATCCGCGTGGTAGGGCGATCGCGAAGGCGTGAAGGGGTCCTTGCGGCCCCACTCGTAGAACATGCCTCGGTTGCCCACGTCCATCGGGGTGTTGTTCAGCGCTCCGAGGTTGCGGTCCATGATCACGGCGGCGACTTTGCCTTCCGAGTCGATGTGGTCGTGCGCCGTGATTTCGTCGTTGCAGACCCAGATGTGCCAGCTCCAGACGATGTTGCCTTTGATGTCCTTCACGGCGATCACGGCGTTGCCCTCCGAACGCCCCGTCGAGAAGGTCACGTAGCCGCCCCGGTAGATCGGCGCGCCGTCGATGATTTCGCGCGACATGGTCTTGTCGCCGTCGTGGCGCGATTCCCAGAGCAGTTCGGCGAAGGCGCCGTCCTCGATGGCGAGTCCGTAGTTGGCGATGTAGTCGCTGACTCCGTCGCCGCCGCCGTTGCCCTTGACCGATGCGTCGAATTTGTAAACGCCGCCGGTCCGGGCGATGTAGCAGTTGGCCGTGCCTTCGGCGCTCAGGTTGACGCTCCGTTCGGCGCGCTGTACGAGTGCGACCTCCTGCGAAACGGTCTCCCCGTTCTTCTCGGCGCTGACCGTGAGTTTGCCCGTCAGGGTTTCGGCTCCGGCGTTGATCAGGGTCTCGACCAGCAGGGCGTTGCCGTCCTGCCGGGCGACGGTGAACCAGTCGCCTTCGGCGGCGTAGTCCCAGCCGTCGGCGTTCGTCGCCACGGTGATCACGGCGTTGCCTCCGTCGGCGTCGAAGATCACTTTTTGGCTCGACACCTCCACGTAGGCCTTGCTTTCGCCCTCCTCCGGCCATATCCGGGTGGTTTCGGTGCAGGCTGCCAGCAGTGCGGCCGACAGCACTGCGATGCTGCATATTATCGTTTTTTTCATGTTCGGGATCGTTTTGTGTTCGTCTATTCCTTCCACGTGGTGGGGATCTTGTCGTAGTCCGAGAGTTTCGTACATCCCGCGAAACTGCTCTTGGCGGCGGTGATCGCGGTGAGTCCCGAGGCGGCGGCATTCTCCGCCGTGCGGTCGTACAGGTGGTATTTCACGCCGTCGACGACCGTGTAGGGCGATTCGCCTTCGAGCGACGCGCAGCCCTGGAAGGTCGAAGTCAGCGTCTTGAGCTTCACGGCTTCGTCGAACAGGCTCACCGGAACGCTCCTGAGCATCCCGCAATCGCGGAAGAGATTCGCGACGCTGGTCAGTTTGACGGGGCTGACCAGCATGTTCTTGCCGACCTCTTCGAGCGACGTACAACCGTCGAAGACCGAATTGAACATGGTGGCCGAAGCGCAGTTGAACACCTCCGACCCGACGCGGACCAGTCCCGTGCAGTCGGCGAACAGGCTGGTGTAGGTTGAAATCTGCGTGGTTTTCAGCAGCCCGTCGGGGATCTCCCGGAGTGAGGTACAGTTGAGGAATGCCTTCTGGAAATTGAGCGACGTGCCGTTCAGTCCCGTGAAGGCGTCCGGCGCGATGCTTTCGATTCCCGAGCAGCCGGAGAACATCTCCGTCAGGGTCTTCGTCTTGGTGTTGGCTTCGAACAGGCGCGAGGGAACCATCGTGAGGCGGGTGCAGTTCAGGAAGCACTGGGCCACGGTGGTCGCGTTGACGTTCTTGGCGAAGAGCCCTGCCGGAATCGTCTCCAGGGCGGAGCATTCGGAGAACGTGTTGTTGAAGGCCGTCGCCCCGGTCAGTCCGTCGAAGATTCCGGCGGGCACGCTCTTCAGCGCCGTGGCCCCTGCGAAGAGGCGGTCGCATTTGGCCGAGGCCGTGCTCTTCCCGAAGAGGAGGCCGACCGATTCGAGGGCCGTGCAGTTCTCCAGGGCGTTGGAATAGGTCGTCACTTTCGGGTTGCCGGCGAACAGTCCGTCGGGCAGCGTCGTCAGTGCGGCGCAGTTCTGGAACACCTTGCCGAAGGTCGTGACGGAGGGATTGCGCCTGAACAGCCGGGCGGGAGCCGTTTTCAGTCCCGACGCCGCGAATACGCTGGTGGCGGTCGCCAGATTCGGCATCCCGGCGAAAATATCCTCCGGAACGCTTTCGAGCAGCGTGCAGTTTTCGAACAGGCTGCCGATGCTGGTGATCGCGGGTGCGCCGGCGAAAGCCTCCGCGGAAACGGTTTTCAGGTTGTCGCAGTCCTTGAACATCGAGGAGATATTCTTGCAGGCGGCGCAGCCGGAGATGATGTTGGCGCCGATCTCTTCAAGCCCCGTACAGCCTGCGAACAGGCCCGAGAACGAGGTGACTTTGGAAAGTCCGCCGAGGACGCCTTCGGGGATGCTTTTGAGCGAGGTGCAGCCTTTGAAGACATTGGTGAACGAGGTGACCGCCGTATTGGTGGCGAACAGCCCTGCGGGGAGCGTCGTGAGCGACGCGCAGCCGTTGAAGGCGTCGTTGAAGGCGGTGACCAGGGTAAAGCCGTCGAACAGCCCTGCGGGCACTTCGGTCAGCGAGGTGCAGTCCTTGAAGATGTTGTTGAAGGCGGTCTTCGTCACGGTCGTGAAGGCTCCGCTGCTTTTGAACAGCTCGGCCGGGACGCTTTGCAGTTCGCTGCATCCGGTGAAACAGCTCATGAAGGTCGTCACCTTGTCGCAGCCTGCGAACAGGTCGGCGGGAACGCTCTGGATGGCCGTTTTGCTGAATGCGCTCTGGAAATTGGTGACCTTGTGGTTGTTGGCGAACAAGCCGGCCGGGACGGATTTCAGGCTTGTTCCCGAGAAGAGCATGCGGAACGAGTCGACCTCGGGGTTGTTGGCGAACAGGCCGGCCGGGACGGATTCGAACGACTCGGTGTTGGCGAACAGCGAGTTGAAGGTCGTCACCTTCTTGTTGTTGGCGAAGAGTTTTTCGGGGACCGTCTTCAGTTTGCCGTTCGAGAAGATGATCGAACAGTCGGTCAGCTCCGTGTTGCGAGAGAAGAAATCCTCGTCGATCTGGGTGATCGCCGTGCCGGAGAAGAGCGAACCTACCGAGGTGATCTTCGTGCAGTTGTAAAGCAGGTCGGCGGGCACTTCGGTGACCATGTTGCAGTTCTGGAAGCAGTAGGCGAAGGTTTCCGCCTCGGTTGCATGGTCGAACAGCCCGTCGGGAACGGCTTCGAGGACGCGGCAGTCGGCAAATGCATAGTGGAAGGTGGTGACCTTGGCGAAGGCTTCGGTGTTGTCGGAGGGAATCCGTTTCAGCTCGCGGCAGTTCTGGAATGCGCGCGCCATCGAGGTCAGCCCCGTGCGGCCCCAGTTGTAAACCTCCCTGAACTGTTCGCCCAGTCCGTAGTCGGGGATGTCGTAGGAGTTGAGCGACGTCACGCTGCCCTTGACCGAGACGATGTAGTAGCCCGGGTCGGTGTAGGTGTGCGAGGGGTAGGCGGAGGTGACGTTCTCCTCGATGCTGCCGTCGCCCCAGTCGATGGTGGCGTCGATGGCCTTGTCGAACGGCAGATAGGTCTTCAGGCTCGACGAGGTGATGTCGATTCCGAGGATGAAGGCGTCGAGGTCCAGGCCGGTCTGGGAGACGGTGACGACCTGTTCGGTCTGGTTCTGTTTGCCGTCGCCGGCCGATACGGTGATGGTTGCGGTGCGGGACGATCCGCTCGAATTGGTCTCGGCGGTGATTGTAAGTCCCTGCTCGGTTTTCGTGGCGGAGAGCCAGTCGGAATTTTCGGAAAGCGTGTACTCCCAGTCGTAGTTGGATCTGATTCCCAACTCTTTTTTGTCGGATTCGGTGGGAGTGGGCGAGAGGGGAATGGTTTTTAGCGAAACGTTGACGTAGACGGCGCGGTCCTGCGTGACGCGGATCGTTTCAGAGACGGGATTTCCCCCCCCCTCGCCGGCAATCAGCACGAAGGTCGTTTCGCGGTCCTCGATCTCCTCGTTGGGGTCGAGCGTCATCGTGACTTTGTCGCCCTGCTGTTCGAGAAGCAGCCACGGGCAGTCTTTGGTTTCGAAGATCCAGTCTTCGTCGGTCGACTGCACTTCGAATTCGGCGGTCAGTTCGCCGATGGCGGGAATCTGGAAGTTGTTTTTCGATGCGGCGATTTCGAGCGTGCCGTACGCGTTCTGCGTGGCGGAGATGGTCGCGGTCTTGTCGCCGGCGGTAATGGTGATCGTAGCCTGCTGCTGCTCCTCGACCTTGTTGCCCTCGCAGTTCAGGACGAGCTGGTCGGCGACGTCGTCTTTCTCGATGGTCAGCCAGCCGGCGTTGACGGCGTCGTATTTCCACGTCGTGTTGGTCTGGATGTCCACGACGACCTCTCCGCCCAGGCTCTTGAAGCCGATCGAGGCGTTGCGTTCGTCTTCAGCGGCGAACCATGTGTTTTTCGATGAGATGCCCAGTTCGGCCGCAATGCCGGACGGTTCGTCGCCCGGGACGGGATTGGTGTAGGTGATCGTCTCTTCGGAGCACCCCGTCATGCCGAGCAGTAAAGCTGTCAGTGCATATAATTTTTTCATGTGTGCTGCGGTTTAATGTTTCGATACGGGAAAGGTGCTGCCCGAGGGTGCGATGCCGTCGGCGGCCCGGGTGACGGAGGTCGGGGCCGTGCCGGTGTCGGCCGGAATGTCCCAGTCCACGAGGTACATCGTGCCGGTGGCGTAGTAGAGGTCGCCGAACGACAGCCACTGCTGCTCCTGGTATCCGATGATGCCCAGCGTGGTGTACGGCGATTCGAAACCGTTCAGGAGGATCGCCTTGCGGGTTTCGTCCGCGTCGTCGTTGTAGCCCTCTCCCAGCCTGCCGGTCAGCATGCCGTTGTGGAAACCTCCGCCCTGCATGTTGATCGAGTACAGGTAGTGGAAGCGGGAGACCGTCGGGGAGATCTCGCGGGTGTAGCAGAGCCTGCCCAGTTCGATCGACATGGTTTGGGTGTTTTTGTCGTAGGTGGCTTCCACGACCGTGCCCGTCAGGAACAGGTTCTTGATGTAGAAACTCTTGCGGTACTCTTTCTCTTCGACGGTGCAGAACGTACCCGTGCCGCTCACGCCGATCGGTTCACGGCCGTAATACCAGTTTTCCGCATGAAGTCCGTAATATCCCAGCATTTGGTAGTAGGGGTTTTCCTCGCGTGAGATTTGCGAAACGGTCACTTTGCAGGATTCCGTAGCGGAGCCTTTGGTCGCCCGGACGGTGAGCGTCGCATTGCGGTGGGCGTCGGGATTGCGCGGGGCGCCGACGCGTACCGTTCCGCTGACCGGGTCGCTTTCGACCGAAACCCAGTCGGCGTCGCTCGTGACGCTCCACTGGCCGTTGGAGACCACGGTGAAGAGAACGCTCTCACCTTCGGAATCCAGCGAAATTTCCTCCGAAGCGGTGGTGGACAGCAGGACCGTTTCCCACGAGAATGCCTGGTGAACGGCGATTTCCTGTTTGTCGCCGGCCGTTTCCACGGTGATTTTCGAGTTGCGGACATTGTCGGTCGTATTGCTTGCCGCGGAGATGGTCAGCAGGCCCTCTTCGGAGGCCAGCGTCACCCAATCGTCCGGACAGCTCACCTTCCAGTCGGAGGGCGTGGCTACCGCGACGGTGGTCGTTCCGCCTTTCTGGGCGAACGCGACACTACTTCGCGAGAGGACGATCACATCCGCGACCTCCTCTTTGTTCTTGTCGTCGCAGCCGCTTGAGGCGCAGAGGACGAGAACCGTCAATAGCGTAAAGCATCTTCTCATAAAAATTGGATTAGGAATAAAAAATGAATGGGTACGGTATCCCGTTTCCGGAGAACCGTATTTGCTGAAAATTGCATCGTGTGAAATTTTTGGACTTGTTTATTTGCGGCACAATATACGAAAATTTGCCCGAATGCTTTCTGGAAATCCTGAAAATATTGTCGTAAAAGTCTTTTCTTATTGTTTGTTTTTCGGTGTTATGCGTGTGTATAAGGTTGAGTTTTAATGATTTTGAAGAATGACAGCCGTTTTGCGGCTGCAATTGTTTTGTTTGTCGGATATTGTCATCGCAGGGATATTTCCGGTCCGGTGAAAAAGAAGGATGTTTGTTATATATTGACAATTTGGGGCGTAAGCCGCTGAATGATAATTGATAATGTCCGTCCCGGCGGCGGTTCCCGCGATTTTCCGTCCGCGACGTCCCGATATTGACCGCTTTTTGTTACTTTTGCAAAAAGAAAAAAATGAAACTCGTCGAACTGTTAGCTCCTGCCAAAGATTATGCTGCGGCCGCGGCCGCCGTGGACTACGGCGCCGATGCGGTCTATATCGGCGGCGCGCGGTTCGGCGCGCGGCAGGCCGCGGGGAACTCCGCGGAGGAGATCGCCCGGGTCGTGGAGTATGCCCACCGCTTCGGAGTGCGGGTCCACGCCACGCTTAACACGCTCGTGTGGGACGATGAACTGGAGGCCGCCGAACGGCAGGCCCGCAGCCTGATCGACGCGGGCGTCGATGCGCTGATCGTGCAGGACATGGCTCTGCGGCGGATGGACCTTCCGGTGGAGCTGCACGCCTCGACGCAGGTTTCGAACCGCACGCCCGAGGGGGCGCGGTTCTTGGGCGAGGCGGGGTTTGTGCGGGTGATTCTCGAACGCAACCTCACGCTGGAGGAGATTCGGGCCATCTGCGCCGCCACTGCGGCCGAGGTCGAATGCTTCGTCCACGGGGCGGTCTGCGTGGGGTACAGCGGCCGCTGTTTTCTCTCGCGGTCGATGTCCGCGCGCAGCGGCAATCGCGGGGCGTGCAGCCAGCCCTGCCGCCTGACGTGGGACCTCACCGACGGAAAGGGTCGGACCTGGATTGCCGGGAAGCATCTGCTGTCGGTACGCGACATGAATCTTTCGCAACGCATTGGCGATCTGCTGGATGCGGGCGTCACTTCATTCAAGATAGAAGGTCGGCTCAAGGATCTCGCTTATATCCGGAACGTTGTGGCCCACTACCGCCGGGCGGTGGACGAGGCGCTGGCCCTGCGGCCGGGGCTGGTGCGGTCGTCCGTCGGCGAGAGCGTCCCGGATTTCACGCCCGATCCGTCGAAGAGTTTTACACGCGGGGAGTCCGACTATTTTCTGGACGGAAAGCGCGCCGGAGTGGCGTCGTTCGACACCCCGAAGGCTGTCGGCGAACGGGTGGGCCGCGTGGCGGGCGTTTCGGGCGGCACGTTCACGCTCGATGGTGCGCACGATCTTGCGCCGGGCGACGGCATCTGTTTCCTGACGCCGCGCGGCGTGACCGGGACCAACGTCAACGCCGTGGAGGGTCGCCGCATCACGCCCAATCGCATGGAGGGGATCACGCCCGGGGCGGAGGTCCGCCGCAATTTCGACCGCCGTTTCACGCTGGCCGTGGAGCGCAGCCGCACGCGGCGGGTGATTCCGGCGAAGGCTGCGGTGGAGGCGACGGCCGAAGGGCTGAAACTTACTTATACGGATTGCGAGGGCGTTGCGGCCTCGGCCGTGCGGGTCGTGCGGCTCGACCCGGCGAAGAATCCCGACGCCAATGCCGCCGCACTGCGTGCGCAGGCGATGAAGTCGGGCGACACGATCTTCGCGGTCCGCGAAGCCGAAGTGCGGGGCGCGGAGTGGTTCGTGCCGGCGTCGCTGGCTGCGGAACTGCGCCGCGAAGCGTTGGCGGCACTTGCCGGAGCGCGTCGCGAACGGCGGCCGGAACACCGCATTCTGCCCGAGAATCCCGCCGCGAAATATCCGTCGGAACGGCTTGCGGCCGAGGAGAACGTCACCAACCGGCTGGCCGAGGCGTTCTACCGCGACCACGGGGTGCGGCAGATCGAACGGGGGCTGGACCTCGCGCCGACGACCGCCGGGCATGTGGTCTTGCGTTCGGCCTACTGTATCCGCCGCGAGATCGGCGAATGCCTTCGGGAGCATCCGCGGCTGCGCGGCGACCTGTTTCTGGAACACGGCGCCTACCGTTACCGGCTGGCGTTCGACTGCGAGGCCTGCGAAATGTCGTTGGTCGATCCGCTTGAAAAGCGGGAGCCGGAAGGTGTGTAACTATTTATAAAATAATGTATGCAGGAACAGCTGACGCCCGATTTCGGGGATTATGAACTCCTCGACACGGGGGATTTCGAGAAACTGGAACGCTTCGGGCGTTATGTGACGCGCCGTCCCGAGCCGCAGGCCATCTGGAGGCGTTCGCTCGCCGAAGAGGAGTGGCGGCGCATGGCCGACGCTTCGTTTCGGCGCGATGCGCGCAGCGACGAGCGGGGCGAATGGCGTCTCGCGCCCGGAATGCCCGACCGCTGGGTGGTGGAGTATGCCTATAAGCGGATGCGGCTGCGCATGCGGCTGGGGCTTACGTCGTTCAAGCATGTGGGCATCTTCCCCGAGCAGGCCGCCAACTGGAATTTCATCTACGACAACTGCCGGGCTTTGGCCGGAGACGGACCTACTGATGGCGAGCGTGTTGCGGCTGTCGGTTCGGGCGTTGCGCGAGGTGGCGCCCCCAAGGTGCTGAACCTCTTCGCCTATACGGGCGGGGCGACGCTCGCGGCGCGGGCCGCCGGGGCCGAGGTGACGCACGTCGATTCGGTCAGGCAGGTGGTGACCTGGTCGCGCGAGAACATGGAGTTGAGCGGCCTGGAGGGCGTGCGGTGGATCGTCGAGGATGCGCTGAAATTCGTCCGGCGCGAAGTGCGCCGCGGGAGCCTTTACCGCGGGATCATCCTCGATCCCCCGGCTTACGGGCGCGGGGCCGGCGGCGAGCGGTGGATTCTGGAGGACAACATCGGCGAGATGCTGGAGTGCTGCGCGCAGCTGCTCGAACCCCGGGGGGCGTTTCTGGTGCTGAACCTCTACTCGATGGGCCTCTCGTCGACGCTGGCACGCACGGCTGTGAGGCAGGCGTTCGGCGCGCCGCGCGAGGAGCAGTGGGGCGAGCTGTGTTTCACCGATCGGGCCGGCAAGCAGCTGCCGTTGGGAACCTATTACCGGTTTACGCGGTAGGGTTTGCGGGGGGCGCAGGGGATGCGCTGTGTTTTTGGCAACCGTCCTCAAGTCGGAATCCCGTGTCGCGTTCCGCGGCGCAGGCGTAAGACGTCGGTTCTATGAAAACGAGCGCAGAACGGCAGTTGCAGACTGCGAAATTGCAGCGGTCGAAAAGGGCATAAGAAATCGGTTTCAACTTGCCGGGGCAAGTTGGCAGGCCGCAGCTCCGCCCTGCGGAGGCCTGCTATTGCGCGTTGCTCCATAGCCGCCTCCGCGAGCTGCGGCCCGCCGGTTTTAGGAGCTCCCGGAGGCTTCGTTCCTTTTTCCTTTCGGTTCTGCGCCCGTGAGTTTAGACGGATTCTATCAACCTTAAAACACGTGATATGAGTATTCTTGCAGTGATATTCGGAATTTTGAGCGGCTGTTTCCTCGCCGTGCTGGTGGGCATCATCGGCAGGC
>OGOW01003570.1_pt1 | contig 11021 bp, 9 predicted proteins | sample 1552781 | NCBI WGS metagenome assembly OGOW01 (sample SAMEA2580145, study PRJEB22360) | human gut metagenome | biome: human gut; feature: human-associated habitat; material: faeces | place: Denmark | collected 2008/2010
CTTGCTCCACATACGAATGGTACTTTAAATTCCCTCTTGTTGATATGATATACATCATCTGCTGGTGAAAGAACTTCACTCTCATCGATATAGTCGATCTCGATTGCTTCCAGCACCTGTGCCTCAACAAAGTGACCGATACGGCATTTTGCCATTACAGGAATTGTCACGGCTTCCTGTATGCCGCGGATCATCTTAGGATCGCTCATTCTTGATACACCGCCTGCGGCTCTTATATCAGCAGGTATGCGCTCAAGTGCCATTACAGCACACGCACCTGCTGCTTCGGCAATCTTTGCCTGTTCAGGTGTTGTCACGTCCATGATAACACCGCCCTTTAACATCTGTGCCAGTTCCTTGTTAAGTTCATATCTTGTTGCCATAATATAATCTCCATTTCCGAGCAGTCCATAGCCTGGATTTTTATACCCATATATAATCCAGCAATGCTTACAGTATTGCCGCTGATAGGCAGTTTGAAGGATTTGCGTCCGAACTTATTTTCCGGATATGAACTGTATCTGATATTTATTTTGGTGTCTGTCATGCAGCGGCGCCGCTTCATGAATTTAGCGCTATAATACAGTAAAACTGGTGCGATTAAAATATCCAGTTTAGATAAAAATAAACAGTCCAGTTTAGAACGCTGTAAATCATATGCAACTACAGCGGGCTTAACCGATGATGAAATTATTGAAAAGGCTGAGCTTGCAGCGCAGTAAGTGCAGGATAAATACGTCTGCATAATTGGCAGGAGGCATAGTAAGGCTGTTATTGATTTATTGAGAGGAATGTCATAATATGATATAAGATATCAGAAAAAGCAGGGTGGCGGTTCAGTCTTTTTAGAAACAGGAAATATATTTAAAGGTTAACATTTATAAAAAAATCGGTCAGTCAAATTATAAAAATACAGGCTTAATATCCGGAAGCAAAGAAAATCGAACAATCATCAGCAAAGGAGAATTATGAATTATAATATAGCAATCTGTGACGACAGCGAAGCGGACAGAAAATACATATATGATATGGTAGATGAGTGGGCGCTTGTGCAGGGGCATAGTGTTCATATAACGACATTTGAGTCGGCGGAGAATTTTATGTTCTGTTATGATGACAGGAAGGATTATGATATACTTCTGCTTGACATAGAGATGGGCGATATGGACGGTGTTGCCATGGCAAAGAAGCTGCGCAAGCAGGATGACAATGTGCAGATTGTGTTTATAACAGGCTATTCCGATTATATAGCGGAGGGCTATGAAGTGGCAGCACTTCACTATCTTATGAAGCCTGTAAAAAAAGAAAAGCTCTTATCGGTGCTTGACAGGGCGGTCGAAAAGCTCTCTAAGAATGAAAAAATGATAAATATGGAACTCGTAGGCGAACTGGTACGTATACCGATATATCAGATAAGATATGCTGATGTGTCGGGAAATTATGTCACAGTTCATGCTGCACAGGAGTATACATTCAAGATGACACTGTCGGATTTGCAAAAGGAATTAGATGAGCGTTTCTTGCGGGTAGGACGTTCATGTATTGTAAATCTCACGCAGATAAGCCGTGTGACAAAGACTTTGATAAAACTTTCAGACGGTACGGAAATACCTCTTCCAAGAGGAGCATTCGATGCAGTTAACAGAGCGATAATAAAGCTATAGAGGATAGGTACATTTGTGAAAGGAACGGATTATGTCATTTTTTTCGAAGAATATAGACAGACAGCTTGCCGCATATCAGCAGGAGCTTATTGAAACGCATTACAGGGAAGTCGATAATATGTATCGCCAGATAAGAGGCTGGAGGCATGATTACCGCAATCATATACAGACCATGAAAGCTTATGTATCAGCAGGAGATTTGGATGCGATAAGAAATTACCTCGATTTGTTAGATGAAGATTTGACAACTGTAGATACAGTGATAAAGACAGGAAATCCGATGACCGATGCGATACTTAATTCTAAGATATCTCTCGCAAAAGCCAAGGATATCAGTGTCATTGCCGATGCACATATTCCTCTGAAATTAAAGACATCGGAGATAGATTTATGCTGTATTATAGGAAATCTTTTTGACAATGCGATTGATGCGAGCATGAAGCTGCCAAAGGAGCACAGGATGATAAGAGTGTACATGGATATGAAGAATACGCAGCTATACATCTCGTTTACGAATTTTACGGCAGGAAAGAAGCTGAAGAAGTATGGAAGGCTGTTTCACAGCACCAAGGGAGATGGACACGGCTTCGGACTTGTGAGAATCGATGCGATAGTGGACAGGCTTGATGGCTATCTTAGCCGTAACAGTGAGGATGGCGCATTCACAACAGAGATATTGCTGCCGCAGGTATGAAATATCTTGTTATGTCGGCATATATAGCTTAAAAGCTTTTTATATGCAGTTCATCACCTGAGATTTACAATTCGTCCCCGAAATACTTAGGGGGCGTTTTTTTGTGGTATATATTAAGCATCACATTTATAGAGGAGGGGATAATATTGGGCAATAAAAATAGACAGGAAGAATAAGAAATGCAGCGGCATATATGTATCTTATTGCGATGGCAGCAAACGGACAGATTGATGCTGCCACGTTTCTTCTGCTTTTTACGGCGGTGGGAGGCTTTGCACAGTGGGTTACAGGAATTTTGCAGGAGTTAAACAATCTGCACATGCATTCAATTAACATATCAATTACGAGGGAATTTCTTGAATATGAAGAGCCGTTTCGATTTGAAGATGGTGAGCATCTGGAGGTTGATGCGGATAAAAAGTATGAAAAGAAGAATATACAACGACCATGTGAGGAGCCGTAATACAGCATGGGACACATGAAAGCTTGGCTGCGGATGAGAATGGCAAGTACTATGAGCTGTGGCATGCACAGGCACAGTATTACATGTCATAGAAGGTCTCGTCATTGTATTTTAAGACGGAGGTGTAGGTATCGTGGGCAAGTTCGATAAGTTCGGCGACTCTATCGGCATTACCATCAATGGTCTCATCTAGCAGCTCGTCACATGTTGAAATAGCTTTGGCTATTTCGGTCCATTCTCCTGTTTGAAGTGCAGCTTCGAATGCTGTTGCGACTTCATAATTAGGTATAAATGCTTTCTTTTTGACTGAATCATATTCAAGGTATCCCAGATGAATAAGTGCTGTCAGTCAGTGCGTCATCCTTAGATGCTATGGTTGAAAAATCATTTTTAAAGGTATTGGTGTTAACTCTTACCATGCCGCCGGCTAATATTGTCATGATATCGTCTTTAAGACCTGCATGGTTCAGTGTAATAAATGTATTAATTGATGCAACTCCAGTAAATACTAAGTGCACAGGATTTGTGTAATTATGGCTATTGGTGTACTTTTTATCGGACATGTAATGAGTATAATAAAAGTTATGAATGCTTTTGAAAGCACAAAACATTGATGTTGCTATTATTGTAATAATGTAATACAATGATATGAAGGTCAAAAGGTATTTTGCCCCTCATTTGATATCCTCGAATTGCTCCGCTGTAAAACAGCTCCCGCAATTCTAAAACATTCGGAATCCGCTGATTCCTCATGTTTTGCGGGTTCTAAGTTCAAAAGCCTAATCGTGCAAGCACGAACGGCTTTTTGACCTTGATATCATACAATAAACTCATCATCATTATTATTCAGATATGATTAAAATAGATGTGCAGAAAGAATATAAAAGGCATCTAAAATATACGAGAATACCGAAAGTTGGAGCGTATATTATGCAAGATTGAGGGATCGTTTTGGCACACAAGTGTGATATGATGACGTAATGGAGTCAATGTGCTTACATGGTTAATGAGCGTGGAGATTATTAAGTGGGATATATTTATAACATTATACAGTGAAAAATATTTTAGATAAAAACGGAGAAAAGACATGTTATCAGCAAATGTAAAAAATAAAAGTTGCAGTTCAAAATCACTAGGGAAAACACAACTTTTATTTGATTCATTGATGCAAAAATATTTTGGATAGGGGAGAGAACATAAAATGTCAGATTTTAAAGAATGGCTAATTGAGCGTTTTATGATTGAGAGAAAAAGGTTTGACCGTTCAGGTGTTTATGCTTATACACAGCGTGCGATGGCTTACAATTCCAATAAAATTGAAGGCAGTACATTGACACCGGAACAGACAGCCTCACTTTTTGACAATGGAACTTTGCCAAAAAGCGATGATTATTATAGGGCAAAAGACGTTGAGGAGATGAATGGACATTTTCTCATGTTTAATTACATGTTAGATACGTTTGATGAAGAACTGTCACAAGAACTTATCAAAAAGCTGCATTACGAATTGAAATCTGGCGTATTTGAGGATCGTGCTAATGGTTATGCTATTGGTGATTATAAAAAACGTCCAAATATGGTTGGAATGTACAGAACTGTGCTTCCGGCAGATGTCGAATCAGAGATGGAAAAGCTTTTGAAATGGTATAACGAGCATGATAAAAACATAGAAACTTTAGCACGTTTTCATGCGAGGTATGAGTCTATACATCCGTTTCAGGATGGAAATGGAAGAACGGGAAGAATGCTGATATTTCGTGAAAGTTTGAAATATCCTGATGTAGACCCTTTTATAATTCTAGACAAAAATCGTAATGATTATATTGAAGGATTGAAAGAATTCAGAGAAGAAAATAAGGTTGATAAGCTTGTTGTTTTGATGAAAGAAGAGACAAGGGAATATTTGAATCAATGTAAATATTTTATGTGATAACAATGGTTTCAGGACGTTGGTATAAACTGGCAGTCTAAGAGGATGTACATTATGAGCACTATAAATTCAAATGAACAGATGATACAGAGAATTAATGAAGTTCTTCAAAATAAGAAAGATGCAGTGGTTAATATTATTAATGATAAGCTGACCATATCTGTATTTTCCTTATTGGAAAAAAACTTGCAGAATGTAAAAGAGATTAATTTTGTAATTCGTGATGTGAAATTTCTACCTCACCAATCAGAGATATCTCATGAGTTTGAGATTAATCCGACGGATGTGTTGTTCAACGCATATGATATTACAGAGAAGAATAAGCTACAGCATTTTTTCAAAGCTAAGAGTATGCATGATTTTATTGAGAAGCATGTCAATATTCGTAAGGTCAATACAGGTATTCGCATAGGTGGAAACGTCCTTATAATAGATGATGATTTTATGATTCAGGGGAGTTCATCACTAGAAGTTGCGGGGAAGAGTAACAGAGATACTTTGAACAATATTAACTTTGATACGATATTAAATGGCAGTGCTGATAAGGAGCAGATATTAGGAATTTTGGAAACATTTAAGAAGGTTTGGTTCAATGAGCAGGTGTCTGTAGATTACAAGGATGAATTGCTTGCCAGTCTGCAATATGTTTATAAAGAGCATGCACCAGAGTTTTTGTATTACTTCACATTGAATGAATTGTTTGGAAATCAGCTTGATGTGGGGGTAGAGCGTTTTGAGAGAGATAGTGTCAGGTTCAAAAAGACAGAAATTTGGAATGCATTATATGATTTTCAGAAGGATTGTGTGGTATCTGCAATTCGAAAGCTTAATACCTATGGGGGATGTATTATTGCGGATTCTGTAGGTCTTGGCAAGACATTCGAGGCACTTGCGATTATAAAATACTTTGAGATTGGAATGAATAGAGTTCTTGTACTTACTCCTGCCAAGCTCTATGATAACTGGAATTCTTTCAGAGGTGATTACAAGGATTCATTTTTGCATGAGACATTCAATTACAGGATTATGTTTCATACCGATTTGTCCAGATATAGTGGAATGTCGAAGTCAGGGCAAGACCTTGGTCGGTTTGACTGGGGATTATATGACCTTGTAGTTATTGATGAGTCACATAATTTTCGTAATAGAAATGACAGATATGATAATAACGATCAGTTAATTATGACACGGTATGCAAGACTGATGCAAGACGTAATTAAGCATGGCAATAATAATACAAAAGTGCTGATGCTATCGGCAACTCCTGTAAATAATAGCTTGGTTGACCTGAAAAATCAGATAAGCATTATTACAAGAGATAAAGATTCCGCATTTGAAGAGCAAGGGATTACAAGCGTTGAAAATCTTTTGCGCAGGACTTCAGCGAGCATTAATGCTTGGGAAAAGGTTCCAAACCATAAGAAAGACCAGTTGTTAGATAGTCTGCCATCTGATTTCTATAAGTTGCTGGAACTTATGACTATATCGCGCAGTAGAAAGCATATTACCAGTTATTATGGTGATAAGGGTGTAGGTCAGTTTCCTGAAAAGAATAAACCGGATACATATAATAGTAATATTGATACAAAAAAGGAACTCTTACATTTTAAGGAGACTAACGAACTTCTTGAAGCTTTGATCCTGAGTGTATATACGCCTACAAGATATATCAAAGAAGAATATAAGAAGCTGTACATTGAAAAGTATTCACTCAAAGGTAAGCATGGTGGTGATATGAATTTTGATACACAAGCTAATGGTATGATTATTCTTCATAGATTCAACCTTTTCAAACGATTGGAAAGTTCTGTGTATTCATTTGAAGAGACTCTTCGTAGGTTATTAGAGAGAATTGAGCGTACAGAAAAACTATTGCTGAAAGGCAACGGAAATGTATCTGAGGAAGATGCAGACATTGACGATGACGATTCAGAGGATATATATATTGAAGGAAAATATGAGATAGATGTCAAGCATTTAAGAGTGGATGATTACTTAGAAGATTTAGCCAGTGATAAACTCATTATTACCAAGATTCATAAAAGTGCAAAACGTATCCTTGACGAGCAGAGAGACCAGAAAATTAAAGATCTTATGGGCATCTTGGAAAGAAAGGTCAATGAGATGCCATACAATGATGGTAACCGCAAGATTATTATATTTACAGCATTTGCCGATACAGCAGATTATTTGTATAGTAGGATTTCAGAGCATATGAAGGATTTAGGAGTATACTCAGCATGTGTTACAGGTAAGAGAGTTGTCACAAATAATAGGAATGTGGATAGTGATTTTAATTCAGTATTATGTGCGTTTTCACCAGTATCGAAGATGAAAAAGGAAATTCCGGAAGAGCAGCAGATTGATTTATTAATTGGAACAGACTGTATTTCTGAAGGGCAGAACTTGCAGGACTGTGACACAGTTATCAATTATGATATCCAGTGGAACCCGGTGTCTCTAATCCAGCGATTCGGGCGCATTGACCGTATAGGAAGTAATAATAAAAAAATCCAGATGATTAACTTTTTCCCTAATATGGAGTTAAACGAATATCTTGGATTGGAAGCAAGAGTAAAAGGTAAAATGGTTACGCTGAATCTGGTATCCACCGGTAACGAAGATGTGCTTACACCTGAAATGAATGATTTCAATTTTAGAAAACGACAGCTTGAAAGATTGAAAGAAGAAGTAATTGATATAGAAGATGCGAACGACAATATTTCACTTACTGATTTGAATATGAATGAGTATTTGAATGAGCTTTCAGAATATATCCAGAATATACCAGAAATTAAGAAAGTTCCGAAAGGTGTGTATTCTGTAACGGATGGAGATAACTCAGGTGTGCTATTCTGTTTCAAGCACCGCAATGATGCAAATAAGCCTAAATCCGACAGTTCACTATATCCATATTATCTGATATACATAATAAATGATGGTGAGGTACTTTTTGGAAATGGACAGGCAAGAGAAGTAGTTAAGCAGTTTCGTAAGCTTTGTTATGGAAAGAATAGACCTGTAATGGAGCTGTTTCAAAAATTTTTTATACGCACGAATAATGTCAAGGATATGCAGTTCTATTCAGATTTGTTGAATAAAGCAATTAAGTCAATTAAGGGGGAAGAGGAGTCAAAAGCTACTCAGCTGATGTTCGATTTTGGAGGATTTAATAATGTCTTTGCTGATGAGACAGCTGATGATTTTGAATTAATTTCATTCTTAGTAGTTGAATAAAGGGTATGTGTACGGGAGGCGATATTTATGTTCAATTTACCAGACGTATATAGGCTGGATGTCAGCGCAGCATTAAAGGATTTTATTCCAAAGGACTTAAAGCCTAATGATAAAAAGAGAATAAAGGATGCTATTAAATCTGTGAAACTAGAGTATCAGATTGCAGGGGATGAGATTCCGTCGGTAAATAATGAAGAATATCGCTGTCAGGTTATACAGTTTTATGATATAGAATTATCAAATATAAAGGATGCAAATTTTATTGCAGCTATGTATCAGAATCTTATAAAACCCTTATGTGTGATTTATATGCATGATGCAAAGGATGAAGTATATTCATTTGCAGTCAAGCGACTCAGTCAGACTGAAAGTATGCAGATTGTTGTAGAGCAGACATTGCTCACAGATAAATATATGAGAGGCGTTCCAGACCGCAATAAGGACAGACTTCTTGCATATATGAATTATGCAACGCTGAAAAATAAGACTAATAAAGTGCAACTTTATAAAGAGTGGTTTTATAAAGCATATATGATTGTTAATGAGAAGGCATATATTCATACAGAAAAATTGCTTGAAGGGAATAGCTGGTATGATAACGACAGGAGCGCCCGCATATGTAAAAAATATATGGAACTTGTTATGGCAAGGGAAAAATTAAGGACGGCAGTTACAAATGCTGAACGAATGAAAATCAATAAATTAATAAAGACATCGATTGATAATTTAGATTGTGAAGAATTGTGATGCAAGGAGTGGGTTTACTATGGCGTGGGGATATGAGAAGTGTTTTGTAATAGAGCATGATAATACGTTAAAAAGACGTATTGATTGTAAAGATTGTTGTTATTATAATTCTGAAGATAAATCGTGTATGAAACGACCATTGTATCTTCCGGTTGATGGTTATAATTCGTGGAGAACGTGTAATTATTTTGAGCTGGATTCATCAACGAGCCATTATGAGGAGAAAAAAGTACAATATGAAAGTGTGTTGAGGAGAAAAGCGAATAATCTTAAGGAAAGTGGAACTACATTTAGAAAATCAGCTACAAAAAATCTAATAATGTAGCGAAAATGCAAAAAATACAAGACACATCATCTAGGGCTGTAACTGTTAATAGTGTTGTTGAAAGAAAAAGAAGAGGTTATCGCATTTGTACGTTTGAGGTAAAGCCTAAAGGGAAAAAATTAAAATATGATTATATAGAAATTACGATAGCTACAGGCGCAAAAAGAAAAATACAGGTGGGTTTTGATGATGAGGCAAAAGTTGCATATATAAATAAAAAAGTGAACACGCTGGAAGCAATAGAAAAAGTGACAAGATTGATAAAATAGTATAAAAATAGATTACGTTAAGGAGGATATAGGCTATGTATAGCAAGGTATCACAGCGGATTAATGATATTGTTGGCGACAATGTGAAAAAATTGGCTGAGGCATTCCCATCCGCAGTAAAAGATGGAGAAGTTGACTTCGAAGCTTTAAAAGAGGAATTAGGACAGCATACGGAAGTAGGAAGTGAAAAGTATGAGCTTACATGGGCAGGAAAAAAGAATGCAAAGAAGCTTGCACAGGAAGATATTGTCGGAAGAACATTAAAATATATTCCGGAAGATAGTAAGAATGCGGATACTACGGAGAATCTTTATATTGAGGGTGATAATCTGGAAGTTTTGAAGTTGCTTAGACAGAATTATTATGGTGCTATCAAGATGATTTATATCGATCCACCGTATAATACAGGCAATGATTTTGTCTATAATGATTCGTTCGTTATGTCTCAGGAAGAGTCTGATGTTGCTGAAGGAATAATTGATGAATCGGGTGAGCGTTTTTCAACAAATATGAAAACATCAAATAGATATCATGCAAATTGGTTGAATATGATTTATGTTAGATTAAAAGTAGCAAGAGATTTAATGACAGAAGATGGTGTTATATTTATATCAATTGATGATAATGAGCAAGAAAATTTGAAAAAAAGTTGTGATGAAATATTTGGTTCACAAAATTTTATAGCACAGTTAGTATGGGAGAGAGCTTATGCACCAAAAAATGATGCAAAATTTATATCAAATAGTCATGATTATGTAATTATGTATGCAAAGAACATAGATATGTTTACTATTGGGAGACTTCCAAGGACGGAGGATGCAAATGCTCGTTATAAAAATCCTGACAATGACCCTCGTGGAGTTTGGAAACCCAGCGATTTGTCTGTTAAAACATATAATGCTGCCTGTGATTATCCTATTACAACACCTTCTGGAAGAGTAATAGAGCCTCCAGCAGGACGCTGCTGGAGTCTCTCTAAAAACGCATTTTTAGAGAGACTCCAGGATAATAGAATCTATTTTGGGGCGGATGGAAATAGTGTTCCATGTATGAAACGTTTTTTAACTGAACTCAAATATGATGGCATGGCACCAACATCAATAATGGCATATAAGGAGGTTGGACATAGTCAGGAAGGCGCAAAAGAAGTTACAGCCTTAATGGATGCAGGTGTTTTTGATGGACCTAAGCCAGTGAGATTAATGAAAAGATTATTTACTTTAGCAAATCTGGGAAAAGAATCTCTAGTGCTGGATTTTTTTTCAGGTTCAGGAACTATTGCACAGGCACTTATGGAGTTCAACTTAGAGAGAAATGCTGGTTGTAAATTTATTTTAAATCAACTTCCAGAAGTAACAGATAAGAGTGGAACAGCAAATAAAGCAGGATATAAAAACATTTGCGAAATAGGAAAGGAACGCATTCGCAGAGCAGGAGACAAGATAAAGTCTGAGCATCCCGATGCTGACATTGATATTGGATTCAAAGTATTCAGAACTGCTGATACTAATATTAAGTGGAATTCTCTTATAGATTTAGGGCAGATAGATATTAAACAGATGGAAATATCGCCGGATACAATAGATTTTATGCCGGGAGCAAAAGATATAGATATTGTATATGAATTGATGCTTAGACAGAATGACGTACCTTTATCGTCAAAAATCGAACAAATTTTCGTGGGGGGGGGGT
>OGOW01003571.1_pt1 | contig 11019 bp, 9 predicted proteins | sample 1552781 | NCBI WGS metagenome assembly OGOW01 (sample SAMEA2580145, study PRJEB22360) | human gut metagenome | biome: human gut; feature: human-associated habitat; material: faeces | place: Denmark | collected 2008/2010
ACCTGACTGTTAATCAGGGTGTCGCCTGTTCGAGTCAGGCAAGAGGCGCCAGTAATTTGGGCGGCGGGTTTTTGATCCGCCGCCCCTTTTTATCGGTGTGGGTTGTAACCATTCTGTTTCTTTTTTCACATTTTTTTCAAAATTAACGGTTTCTTAAAAAATGTCCTCTTGAAGAAGCTGTCAGATTGTGGTATACTGCACCTAAGCTTTAGGAAGTTTTCCTGAAGCGATGAATCGATCAAAGGGTAGGCGCTCCCTTCTTTTTGATAGCAGCTTGGCCTCTGCTTTGCCTTGGTTCTCCGCAGGGCAGGGCGAAGCAGAGGGCTATGCGCTGCTTTTTGAGAGCGAAGAACCTTTCTCCTGCGTCAAAATCTGCTGAAGATGCTCTGTATTTGCGGTGCGCACAAAGTTTTACTTGTGTATTTGACCGTATTGTGCTAGAATATGGGAGGCAGTTTTGAATATTAGAAAGTTGAAGAGAGATCGTTTCCCATCGGTTGTCGGTCTCTTGTAAAGGAAACATCTATGCGTTATACCTATGTGCGGCAGCACGACACGACCGACTGTGCAGCTGCCAGTCTCGCAATGGTGTGCCTCCATTACAAAAAGGAAATCACCATCACCCGCTTACGCGACATGATGGGTACCGACATGAAGGGCACGAACCTCGTGGGTCTGCAGAAAGCCGCCAATGAGATGGGCTTCAACACGGCAGCTGTCCGTGTGGACCGCGAGAACTTTTTAAGTGATTTTACGCTTCCCTGTATCGCACAGGTCATTACGGATCAGGGCATGACACACTTCGTGGTGGTCTTCAAAAAGACTACTATCAAGGATGACACCGCCCGCCACAAGCATGTGCAGCAGGAAGAGGAACGCAAGGCCGATAAGACCAAGAAGTACAAATGCAAGGACACCGTGATCATCGGCGACCCGGCAAAAGACCTTGAGAAGATCAGCCTTGATGAGTTCTATAAAAACTTTACCGGCGTGTTGCTGCTGCTGAACCCGACTTCCGAGTTCAAGGGCGGCAAGGCGAAAAAGTCCACCAGTGTCAACGGCACGGCGAAGGACGACGGTAAGGGCAAGGAAGAGTTCAGCTACAAGGAAGGCAAGCACCGCATGTTGAAGCGGTACATCGACCTGTTGTGGCCGCAAAAGAAACTCTTTTTCTACGCTATCCTCAGTTCGGTGATCCTGACGGTGATCGGCATCGTCTCCACAGTGTTCAACAAAGCGCTGATGGATGAGGTGCTCCCGTACGGATTGAAGAACTTGCTCGTCTCCTTGATCATCGTGTTCAGCGTGGTCAACCTCACCAGCAACCTGCTCAGCACGGTTCGCGAGTGGATCTTGATCTTCCTGTCCATCAAGGTAGACATCCCGTTGATGATGGGCTACTTCGAGCATGTGTACAAACTGCCGATGAAGTTCTTCGCAACGCGGAAGACCGGCGAGATCACCACCCGCTACTCCGATGCAAGCACCATCAAGTCCGTTCTGACCAGCATGGCGATGAGTATTGTCATGGACGTGGTCATGGCGCTGGGTGTAGGCGTCGTGCTGTTCCGGATGAACTCCACGCTGTTCTCCCTCACCTTGTTCAGCACCGCGCTGAGCTTCCTGCTCGTTATCATCTTCAAGCAGCCGTACAAGCGGATCAATGAAGAAACGATGCAGCAGTCGGCGATCCTGAACAGCCAGATGATCGAGAGTCTGCGCGGCATTGAGACCATCAAGTGCAATGCGTGCGAAGACCGCGAACTGGAAGCGCTGGAACGGGAGTACATCAAGAGCCTGAAGATCAGCCTCCGGTCCAGCAAGATCAGCACCGGGCAGTCCTTGATCTCCACCGTTATCACCACGGTGCTGGGCATGGTCACGACCTATGCCGGTATCATGCAGGTGTTGAACGGCGACCTGACGCTGGGCGGCTACATGGCGTTCAGCACGCTTTCGGGCTATTTTACTTCTCCGGTGAGCGACCTGATCGGGATGCAGATGTCGATTCAGGAAGCTGATATCTCCATGAAGCGTTTGACCGAGATCATGGACTACGAGTCCGAGCAATCGGAAGACGAGGAGCACACCGAGATGGAGCAGATCGAGGGCGACATCGAGTTCAAGGATGTCACCTTCCGGTATGGCAACCGCAACCCCGCACTGAACCACATCTCCTTCACGATCCCGCAGGGCAAGAAGGTGGCGCTGGTGGGCAGCAGCGGCAGCGGCAAGTCCACCATCACCAAGCTCCTGCTCAAGTATTATGAGCCGGAGAGCGGCGAGATCGATGTGAACGGCATCAACCTCGACGAGTACACCAACGCATCGGTGCGCCGCGCAATCTCTTACGTTCCGCAGAATGTCGAGCTATTCAGCAAGACTCTGTTTGAGAATATCCGCATTTCCAACCCGAACGCCACCATGGAACAGGTGAAGGAAGCAGCCAAGAAGGCCGATGCACACGAGTTCATCCGCAAGCTGCCGCTGCAGTACAACACCTACTTGGAGGAAGCCGGCAACGGCCTGTCCGGCGGTGAGAAGCAGCGGATCGCTCTGGCACGAGCTTTCCTGAAGGACTCGAACCTCTATATTCTGGACGAATCGACCAGCAGTTTGGATTTTGGCACAGAGAACACCATCTTTGACATGATCTACAACCAACTGGCTGATAAGTCGATGCTCATTGTGGCCCACCGCCTGTCCACCGTCCGCGATTGTGACCTGATCTTGGTCATGGATCACGGCGAGATCGTGGAGCGCGGCACCCATGAGGAGCTGCTGGAGAAAAAGGGCAAGTATTACGAACTTTGGAACCTCCAGCAGGGCATCTTCCGCCATAAGAAGGAAGCGCCCAAACCCGTGGCAGCGGCCGTTGTCGAGGAAGATGACGACGGTGAAGAGGCCATTACTTATTAAGTTGCAATCGAGTGCGCACTCGATTACATAAAAACGGCTTTTGGAAGGTTGCGCAGCCGGAAAAAAGCCTCAAATTCGATTCAATCATTTGAAGGGAGTAATTCATTATGATGATGCCTGCAAACTACTCTGTTATCGCAGAGAACGAGCTGTCCTATGTCGAGGGCGGCGCATCCTTTATCGACTGGATTGGCGATCGCACTGCTACCGTTTGGACTGCTGCTAACGTCAAGACCTTCAACACCAACGTTGTGACCATCGTTGGCAACGCTTTCGTTGACGACATGGTCCACAAAACTCTGGGCTATGTCTTCGGCGGCAACGCTAACTGGAAGGGCATTGGCGATGCTTTCAAGGGCTTCTTCGTTGCTGAGAACAAGGACGTCGGCGACTCTATTGCTCACACTCTGGGCAATGTTGCTGCTGTTTACCTGCTGGGCAACACCACTGTTGCTAACAAGGCTGGCGACGTGAAGCTGAAGGCTGGTAGCCCCGCTTCCAAGACCCTCTCCTACCTCGACAAGGATGGCAATTGGAATGAGATTCTCAAGGTCGTTGGCTAATTTGGCTTAACAACTAAATAGAAAGAGTATTTCATTTGCACCGCCCTACTTGTTAGGCGGGGCTGATGACAATGCCTCGTAATGGTGTGCCAGGAGGCGTGAGCCTTCTGGCACACCTTATTTTTATAGTGTCACTTATTATGTGCCCCGCAACGCCCCGCGCCCGGTGATGGCTTTGCCGTAAACCGGATGCAACGGCGGGGAGGGGCGGTAATAGGTGATCGTGTGTGGGGAAAAACTATACTCTGTACAACTTCGCAAATTGTAAACCGGCAGATGCTGCTTGCAAAGGGAAGATGAGCCTTCCATACAACCTCTCAGTCAAAGCCTAGCGGCTTTGCCAGCTCCCCTAGTAGGGGAGCCTCTGGCGTGCCGCCGCGTTTCGGCTTCGTGGTGTGCGATGCTGCTGCCGTAAGGCGCACAAACTGCACCGGGTTGCCAAGACCTCCCCTACTAGGGGAGGTGTCGAGCGATAAGCGAGACGGAGAGGTTGTACGAAGGGCAGCCTGACCGTAAGCCCGAACGCGCGGAAATGCAAAGAGGTACCGCCTATGCCAGTGACGAACCTACCATATGATTCGCGGCTGAATGAGCGTGCAAAAGAACTGCGGCGGAAAATGACGCCGCAAGAACGAAAACTGTGGCACAGATTTTTGAAGGATTATTCTATAAAAATCTATAAGCAGCGTGTGATAAAGTTCTTTGTGGTAGATTTTTACTGCGCGGAAGCACGATTGGTTATTGAATTGGACGGCTCACAGCATTATACTGAACAGGGGAAAGCTTACGACGAAAAGCGGAGCTCTATCATGGAAGGCTATGGAGTCGAAGTATTGCGTTTTACTAATTTAGAGGTGGACCGCGAGTTTGACGCGGTATGTGAACGCATTGATGCGCGGATCAAGCAGAGGACGGCGGAGCTGAGAGATTAGCAGGTGTCCCAAGGCGCACAAACTGCACCGGGATGCCAAGGCCTCCCCTACAAGGGGAGGTGTCGAGCGATAGCGAGACGGAGAGGTTGTACGAAGGACAGCTTGACCGTAAGATAACAATTTCCCCCTTTTCCCACAGACGATCACCCATTACCATAAAATCTAATGAAACAGGTGGACAAAACGATGAGAGAAATTCAAGTTGCAGAACACAAGACCCTGAAGCTGACCAACGTGTTGGCGCGGAAGGTGGACGGCAGCGAGCTGGGCAACCTGCCCGTGGTGCTGACCCAGATGCAGAACTTTATCCGCAGCCACAACGCCATGCCCGTTGGCCCCATCATCCAGTGCGTTAAAATGCGCACCGGCCCCAACCCCACGGCGGACATCTACTTTATGCAGCAGGTCAACCAGTTGATCACCCGGCTGGACCCCGGCTACGAGATGGACGCGGTGCTGCGTGTGCGCAACTGCCTCTACGCCCACTATGTCGGCCCCATGGATCACAGCAGCCTCGCCAGCCAGAAGCTCGACATCTATGCCTTTGAGAACGAGATCGAGCGCACCGGCGATGTGTACAGCATCTATGTCAATCAGGACGAAGACGAAGGCGTGCTTGACGTCTTTATGGAGACCAAATAATTATGACGACCATTCAGAATCTTTCCGATCTGCAGGATCGCCGCATCATGATGGAGAAAAAGCTGCCGCCCTTCGGCTATGCGATGATCCTCCTCGTGGCATTCCTGCTGGTGTTCCTGACCATCTGGAGCACCAAGAATTACCGCACCTACGTCAGCCAGTCGGTCGGCACCGTGCAGGCAAGCAATAAAACCTACATCATGTCCAGCTACTCCGGCACCCTGACCGAGCTGAACGTCTCTGAGGGCAGCTACGTCAACGAGGGCGACCTCATTGCCCACATCAAGAGCACGGACATCGATATGCAGACCGACGGCTACAAGAGCCAGCTGGAGATCTACGAAAAGCAGAAGTCCCAGTACGAGAAGCTGCTCAAGTCCATTCAGGACGACAAGAACTACTTCAGCGAGACGGATATCGACGATCAGCCGTACTATTATCAGTACGAGAACTACAAGAGCCAAGTACAGCAGAAGGCCTTTGACGCTTCGCCCTATCAGGCCGCGGGCTACTCCGAGGAGCAGATCAAGGCCCTGATGGAGCAGAACCAGAGCGAGATCGAGTCGCTGTACTACTCCACTTTGCAGTCGGTGACCGCGAACCTGACCAGCGTTCAGGCCAACATCGACAACCTGCAGACCCAACTGGACGCACTGGAAAGCGGCGCGAACGATTACTACATCTATGCCCCCACCTCCGGCGTCATCCACATGGATACCCCCTACAAGGAGGGCATGGTGCTGAGCGCCGGTTCCGCGCTGGCCACCGTCGCCAGCGAGAACAGCGACCTTGAGGTGGTGGCGGCCCTGACCGTCAGCGACCGGCCCCTCGTCAACGTGGGCGACCCGTGCAAGATCGCCATCACCGGCCTGTCCGAGTATTCCTACGGCAACCTGACCGGCACCGTCACTTCCATCGACAGCGATGTGACCTCCAGCACGTCCGGCTCCTACTACAAGATGACCATCAAGCCCAACAGCACCTATGTGGTGAGCAACGGCGGCGACAAGGTCGATCTGGCCAACGGCATGAGCGTGACCGCCCGTGTCGAGTACGACGAGCTGACTTACTTCGACTACGTGATGGAGGCTCTGGGCGTTTTGTTCCGTTAAACAGCGTCCGTAAACCAACGCCCAAAGAGGTACGATAGAATGAAATTGAACCCGAAACAGTTGGCCGTAAGCGCCGCGCTGCTCACCCTGCTGGCCGCAGGGGCCGCGCTGCCCGCCACAGCCGCCAGCCCCATTTCTGCCCCTGCGGCCATCACCTTCCCGTGGAGCGTCGTCGCCACCGAGAGCGTGGAGACCGGCGATTATGCCGCCTCCATGACCGTGGGCACCGCGCAGCAGCTTTCGCCGGTGGTCACCCCCGCCAAGGCCGCGAAGCGCAACGGCGTCAGCTACGTTTCCGATAACCCGAACATCGTCTCGGTGACGGAGGACGGCGTGGTACAGGCCGTCGGCCTCGGCACGGCCCAGATCACGGCCACCTGCGGCGGCGTGAGCTGCACCTATGCCATCACCACCCAGCCCGACAGCACGATGATCGCCACCGAGATGGACATCACGCTGGCGTCCAGCACCATCGCGGTGGGCGATCACACCAACGTCTCGCTGGCGGTCCTACCCACTACGGCGGCAAATTACATCAATGTGACGCTGACTTCTTCCGACCCCAGCGTGGCCACCGTCAACAACTTCGGCAAGGTGACGGGCATCGCCCCCGGCAAAGCGACCATCACGGCTTCCACCGGCGATGTGAGCTGCTCGGCGACGGTCACGGTGGTGGAGGCGCCCAGCTCCAGCACCGGCGCGGTGGAGTCCCTCTCCCTGAACACGAACTACCTCGTGCTCAAGCCGGGCGCGTCCGGCAAGATCACCGGCTCGGTGGCGCCCTCCACGGCGTCCCAGTCCACCTGCTCCAGCCGCGATAAGAGCATCGCCACCGTCAGCGCCAGCGGCGTTGTTACCGGCGTTTCCACCGGTGCGACCTCCGTGGTCGTCTCCAACGGCACGGTCTCTTCGTCGGTGACGGTCATCGTCAACCGCACGGCGTCTTCCAGCAGCAACGGCGGCACCGCCGACGGCGACGGCACCGAACCCGCCGACGGCGACCCCATCGTGAACGCCATTGAGAATGCGGCGTCGGACACCATCTCCTACCCGCAGGAGCAGGTGCCGGTGATCACCACCGAGATGCTCAACGCCCTGCGCACCACGGGCCGCACCCTCGTGCTCAACGCCAAGGACTACACCCTGACCGTGGACGGCAGCGCTATCCGCAACACCACCAGTGAGATCGCCACCGCGCTGACCTTTACGCCGGACGAGAACGGCCTCCGTTTTACCCTGAACGACGGCAACGAGATGCCCTGCGGGGTGCAGATCGCCCTGACCGGGGAGAATGCAGCCTACAGCCGCCTCTACCTGCACAACAGCGTCAGCGGCAAGTGGCAGTTCCTGAACAGCTACAAGGACGGCGTCCTCCACGCCGATGTGGCGGGCGAGTACCTGCTGACGAACCAGAATCTGCGGTTCACCAGCATCAACTGGACCTTCTTCATCGGGGCCGGTGTAGTGGTCGTCGCCTGTCTGATCGCCTATATCGCGGTTAAGAAGCGGTATTGGTTTTGGTAAGATCGTACGTTAAAATGAAAAACTCCCGGACACTTCGTCCGGGAGTTTTTGCGTAGAAGGGAAACCTTACTTCGATTCAACCTTGCCTTCGCCGTCCAGCGCTTCCTCCAGCGTGTGCCACGCGAGGACCGCGCACTTGACGCGGGCGGGAACATGGGCGATGCCCTGCAGCGCGGCGGCGTCTTCGAGATCGTCGAGCTGCTCCGGGGTGATCTTGCCCTTGATCATATCAAAATACAGGCCGATGAGGCGGCGTGCGTCCTCCACGGTGCGGCCCTTCACGAGGTCGATCATCAGGGAGGCCGACGCTTGGGAGATGGCGCAGCCGGTGCCGATGAACCCGGCGTCCTCAATGACGCCGTCCTTGACCCGCAGCTGAAGGGTGATGTCGTCGCCGCAGCTGGGGTTGACGCCCTCAAGGCTGTGGGTGGCCCCCTCGACGGGGTGGCGGTTCTCCTTGCTGCGGCTGTTTTCGGTAATGATCTGGGTGTAAAGCTCGTTCAGATTCATAAACCCATCACCTTTCGTACATTTTCGAGATTATTCAGCAGCGCGTCGATGTCTTCCGGCGTGTTGTAGATGGCCACGCTGGCGCGGCAGCAGGAGCCGATACCGAGGAAGTCCATCAGGGGCTGGGCGCAGTGGTGCCCGGCCCGGATGGCCACGCCGCCCGCATCCAGAATGGTGGCGACGTCGTGGGGGTGGACGTCCTGCACATTGAAGGACACCACGCCGAACCGCTTGGCGGCGGTGGGGTCCCCGTACACGGTCAACCACGGCATATCGGCCATGCCCTTGAGCATCCGCTCCAGCAGGGCGTGCTCGTGATCCATCATGGTCTGCCAGCCGATGTGGTCGATGTAGTCCAGTGCAGCGGCAAAGCCCACCTCGCCGCCAACGTTCCGGGTGCCCGCCTCAAACTTGCGGGGACCCTCGGCCCATGTGGCGCTGTGCTCATGGACCGCGCCGATCATGTCGCCGCCGCTGAGGAAGGGGGGCATCTTGTCCAGCAGCTCCCTGCGGGCGTAGAGGGCGCCCATGCCCATGGGGGCGTAGAGCTTGTGGGCGGAACAGGCCGCGAAATCCACGTCCAGCGCCTTCACGTCCACGGGCATGTGGGGCGCGCTCTGGGCGCAGTCCAGCACCACGACGGCCCCGACAGCGTGGGCGCGGGCCACGATCTCTTCCACCGGGGCCCGCAGCCCCAATACGTTGGACACCATGCCGATGGCCACGAGCTTGGTCTTGGCGGTGATCTTCCGGTCCAGCTCATCGGTGGTCAGGTGGCCGTCCGGGCCGGGGTAGAGGTATACGAGGGCTGCGCCCGTGGCCTCGGCCACCCGCTGCCACGGCACGAGGTCGGAATGGTGCTCTGCAACCGAGATCACGATCTCGTCGCCCGCGTGCAGGAAGTGGAGCCCGTAGCTGTAGGCCACAAGGTTCAGGGACTCGGTGGTGTTCTGGGTAAAGACGATCTCATCGTCCTCCGCGTGGAAGAACTGGGCCACCCGGTGCCGGGCCCCCTCGTGGGCGTCGGTGGCCCGCATGGCGAGGTCATACACGCCCCGGTGGGGGTTGGCGTTGTCGTGGGTGTAGTAGCGGGTCACGGCGTCCAGCACCTGCGTGGGGTGCTGGGTGGTGGCGGCGCTGTCCAGATAAACGAGCCGGGTGCCGTTTTCGTCGGCGCTCAGGATCGGGAAATCCTTAATCCATGGATTCTGCATCGTCGAGCCTCCTTGCTGCCGCCTCGCGCACTTCGTCCTGAAGCGCCGCGAGGGGGATCTTTTCAATGGCCGGGGCAAAGCGGGCGTCCACCATCAGGCGGCGTGCCTGTTCCTCGGAAAGGCCGCGGGAGCGCAGGTAGTAGAGCTTGGCCTCATCCAGCCGCCCGATGGAGGCAGCGTGCTGGCCCTCGACCTCTTCTTCGCCGCAGAGGATCAGCGGCGCGGTGCGGTTGCGGGCGGCGGGGCTGAACAGCAGCACATCCTCGCTCTCGTGGCCGACGCCGCGCTTGGCACCCCGGCGGAAGTCGATGGTGCCGCGCAGGATCTTATCGGCATGGCCGGTCAGGACGCCGGCGGTGTGCATCTCGCACAGGGTGTCCTTGGCGGTGTGAACGGAGACATCGTTGTGATCCAGTACGGCGTCGCCGCTGCCGAAGTAGACGGCATCAAGGTCGTACTCGCTCTTGGAAGCGGCGAGCTGTGCCTTGGCACCGCATGCCGAGAGGGCACCGCCCAGCTCGATGCGCACCTGCTCCACCTTGGCGCTCTTGGCTTCCTCGATGGCGACGGCGTTCCAGCGGCGGGCGTGGGAACCCAGCAGCTGCACCTGCACCAGCTTGACGTGGGCGTTCTCGCCCGCGCGGATGCGGGTGAGGGAAGCAGCGGCACCGTTTTCAGCGTCGCCCCGCACCACCTGCACCACGGTCAGGCTGCTGCCCGCCTTGGCGTCCACGGAAAGGACGCTCAGGGCGTTGGGGTGGGCAGCGTCCAGCGTGACCTCAAAGAGGGCGGGCGCTTCCACCTTGGTATCTTCGGCCACCGTCAGCGCATGGCGGACGGTGGCATTTTCCAGAAGATAGGTATCGACGGCCTCGCCCATGCCGCTCTCCGAAAAGGCGGTGAAGTCGTTCTCGGCTTCGCCGACCCCGGCGGGCAGGGTGAAGGCGATGTTCGCTTCGCCCCAGTCGTCGCCGGGGATCTCCGGCAGCGCCGCTGCTTTGGGAGCGCTGTTGACGCCGCACTGGTTCCAAGTAGGAACCGGCAGACGATTCATGTTCAAGTCATTCATAACACTTCCGGCCCTCCTTTCAGCCGATGCTGCCCTTCATTTCGAGGTGGATGAGGTTGTTCATCTCCACCGCGTACTCCACGGGCAGCTCCTTGGCAATGGGCTCTGCAAAACCGCCCACGATGAGGGCGCGGGCATCCTCTTCGCTCAGGCCGCGGCTCATCAGGTAGAAGACCGCTTCCTCGCTGATGCGGCCAATCTTGGCTTCGTGGCCCACATCCACTGCGTCGCAGCGGATGTCCATCTCCGGGATGGTGTCGGAGCGGGAGCGGTCGTCCAGCATCAGGCTCTCGCAGGAGACGGCGCTGCGGCTGTTCTTTGCGCCCGGCAGCACCGTGACAGAGCTGCGGAAGTTCGAGATGCCGCCGTCCCGCGCGATGGACTTCGTCGTGATGTGGGAACTGGTGTTGGGGGCCGCGTGGACCACCTTGGCACCGGTGTCGAGGTCCTGCCCGGCACCCGCAAAGGTGATGCCGGTGAACTCCATCCGGGCACCCTCGCCCGCCAGAATGCTCATGGGGTAGAGGCAGGAGG
>OGOW01003577.1_pt1 | contig 11002 bp, 6 predicted proteins | sample 1552781 | NCBI WGS metagenome assembly OGOW01 (sample SAMEA2580145, study PRJEB22360) | human gut metagenome | biome: human gut; feature: human-associated habitat; material: faeces | place: Denmark | collected 2008/2010
AAACGGAAAAGGAAGTCTTACAGGCACTGCGGCGCGTATCGGAAAACCGAACGGTAATCTCGATTTCCCACAGAACTTCAGCGGAGATGGGACGGATCATAACGGTTTAGTAACGTTTTCACTTTTTTTTTTCGGAAAATCATGGTAAACTGTTAAAGTGTGACAGGTAATAATACGGTAGATTTTTGCATTTATGAAACGGTCACCTGCACAAAAAAGGAAATCGAAAAAACAGAAGAACTGTTCCGGTGATGAGAGTTAAAAACGGAACGGTGATAAAGGAGAAATTACAATGCCAGTATTTGATTTTAATAATACCCCGGATAAAGACAAACCGTTGACCTGTACTTATACAACCTTCCGCTCCGACGAATCCACCGCTACACCGGAACGCCCGATGCTGGTGCTGGATAACAAAAAACGGCAGTGGAAACACCATTCCAGCGGATTCTTTTCTAATCCGGCGAAACAGACGACTTTTGAATTTGAGGAGGAAGATGGTATCGTATCCGCGGACATCCTGCAGATCGATGCCCGTTTTGTCAGCCTGTTAAAATGGCTCGGCGGTAATCATATTCATATCCGTCTGTCCGGTGAGAACAGAGAAAATGGATATGCCGTTTATAAGATTCGTGAGATCGCTTTCGGCGGCGGTACCAAACTTTCAGCAGAAGATGGATTTTTACAGTTTATGATCGAGCGTCTTCTGGCAAGCAATGCACCGGAAGAGATCGAAGAGGATGAGGATGCAGAAGAAGTCGGCGACGATATGAAACTGACCAGTATCCAGAGCATCACCGACTTTATGACCTGCGCCGGAAAAACACTGCCGGATAATATTCGTCTCTGGGCGAGAAGAAACCTGGCGGTTGCAAAATCCCATGAGGTATCTCCGGAAGAGAGACGGCATGCACAGAGAGCACTGTCGATTATGATGAATGTACAGTGGAAGAGCAATTACTTTGAGTCTATCGACCCGCAGGAAGCAAGAAGAATCCTCGATGAAGAACTGTACGGTATGGAGAAGGTAAAACAGAGAATTATCGAGACGATCATCCAGATCAACCGTACGCATACGTTACCGGCATACGGTCTGCTTCTGGTAGGACCTGCCGGAACAGGTAAATCACAGATTGCCTATGCGGTTGCAAGAATCCTGAAACTGCCGTGGACAACCCTGGATATGAGTTCCATCAATGATCCGGAACAGTTAACCGGAAGTTCCCGTATCTATGCCAATGCAAAGACGGGTATCATCATGGATGCATTTGCCATGGCCGGAGAATCGAATCTGGTATTTATCATCAACGAGCTGGATAAAGCAGCATCCGGTAAAGGCAATGGCAATCCGGCCGATGTACTTTTGACATTACTGGATAACCTTGGATTTACAGACAACTATATCGAGTGTATGATTCCGACGGTAGGTGTATACCCGATCGCGACTGCTAATGACAAGTCTCAGATCAGTGCACCGTTGATGTCACGTTTCGCCGTGATCGATATCCCGGATTATACACCGGAAGAGAAGAAAGTAATCTTCTCCAAATTCGCACTTCCGAAGGTGCTGAAACGCATGAGCCTGAAGGCAGAAGAGTGCATTATGACAGAAGAGGCACTCAATGAAGTGATTGAACTTTACTCCAATACATCAGGAATCCGTGATCTGGAGCAGGCAGCAGAACATATCGCAGCGAATGCACTGTATCAGATTGAGGTGAACCATGTGGAGAAAGTTGAATTTGATGCAGAGATGGTAAGAGAACTGCTTGGATAAAGTTGGGCTTTGCCCTGAAAAAAATGAGCTCTGGAAAGTTTTGGCTTTCCAAAGCTCATTTTTTGAATTCCTACTGTCTATAATACTGCAGGAACTCCCCAATCTTACCAACCGCCTCTTTCAGTACTTCAATACGTGGCAGATAAACCACACGGAAATGATCCGGTTGATGCCAGTTAAATCCACTTCCCTGAACAATCAGGATCTTCTTGTCACGAAGCAGATCAAGAGCAAATTTCTCATCATTCACAATATTGAACTTCTTCGTATCAATCTTCGGGAACATATAAAATGCAGCCTGCGGTTTTACTGCGCTGATTCCCGGAATATCTGTAAGAGCCTTGTAAATGAATTCTCTTTGTTCATAAACTCTTCCGCCAGGCATAATATAGTCTTCTACGCTCTGATGTCCGCCGAGTGCTGTCTGTATGATGGACTGGCCTGGAACATTAGAACAAAGACGCATATTGGAGAGCATGTTTAAACCTTCGATATAGTCTTTGGCCATAGCTTTATTTCCACTTAAGATCATCCAGCCAACACGAAAGCCTGCAATCATATGGGATTTAGATAATCCACTAAATGTTACACAGAATAAATCCGGTGCGAGAGAAGCAATAGAAACATGCTCTTTTCCATCCATAACAAGACGATCATAAATCTCATCAGAGAAAATGATCAGCTGGTGCTCTCTTGCGAGATCTACAATCTGCTGCAGTACTTCCTTCGGATAAAGAGCACCGGTCGGATTGTTTGGATTGATGATAACAATCGCTTTTGTACGGTCATTGATCTTCTTACGCATATCTTCGATATCCGGATACCAGTCAGACTGCTCATCACAGATATAGTGCACAGGTTTTCCACCGGCAAGTGTAGCACAAGCTGTCCAGAGCGGATAATCCGGGGACGGGATAAGAATCTCATCCCCTGTATCCAAAAGAGCAGACATCGTAAGATTGATCAGCTCACTGACACCATTTCCTGTGTAAATATCGCTCATCGTTACATTCGGCAGGTGCTTTAACTGGGCATACTGCATGATCGCTTTTCGCGCAGAGAACAGACCGGCAGAAGCAGAGTAGCCTTCGCAGTCAGAAAGCTGACGACTCATGTCATAGATCACCTCATCCGGTGTACGGAAGCCAAACGGAGCCGGATTTCCGATATTAAGCTTCAGTACATGAGTTCCCATCTCTTCCATTCTGGCAGCCTCATCAACAACCGGACCTCTCACATCATATAATACATTATTTAACTTGGATGATTTCTTGAATTCTCTCACTTTCATACCTCCTGAATTATCTGCGGATGTCTGTATCTTATCAACATCTGACAGTGTGGAATCATTATCATTATTATTGTTTAACCAGTCAGGATCAACCTGCAGGGCATCTGCCAGAAAATGTAAGATGTCGGTACGCGGGATTGTCTTTCCACTGACATACTGGCTGACATGACTTTTCCCAAGCTTGATCCCTTTCTGCTGGGCAAGACGAACAAGATCAACCTGCTTCAGGCCTTGCTCGTTCATAGCGGCTTTTAATCTGTCTGCAAAGGTTTCCATAAAGCTCCTTTCTGGGGTCATCCTTCCAGAGGTCAGACCCCATTAATAAAGTATTAACAAAACACAAAGTTCAATTTAAAATCTGCCTCAATACGAAAATCTCTAAAAGTTCAATTTAAAAGTTCAAAACTTTAGTCAGAGTATACCACGATAAATGAAAAAGTTCAATAAAAAAATTACTGTTATAGAAAATCCGCAAAATCGCGGTATCATTAAGAAAATATGATATACTAAAAGTGTTTATTACAGCAAAATACAAAGTACACAGAATGAAGGGAAACAGGGAAATGATTCTTGAAAATGAAAAAATAAAACAGGCATTGGAATATATAAAGGAAGAAGATCAGGCAACGACTCAGGACACGCTCAATATGTGTCAGATCCCGGCACCTTCTTATAAGGAAGAGAAAAAAGCGGAGTATATCCGGGAGCGGTTCCGGGAGATCGGGCTTAGGGATGTCAGGATTGACGCTGTTGGAAATGTGCTTGGGATCTGGCCGGGAACCGGTGAAGGACCAAGTGTAATGCTTGCAGCACACACAGACACAGTATTCCCGGAAGGGACAGATCTGACGATAAGAAAAGAAGGGAATCGTTATTATTGTCCCGGCATTAACGATGACACACATGCAGTGGCGGAGATGATCGCAGTGGCGAAAGCAATGATCCATGCAGATCTTCACACAAAAGGGGACTTGATCTTCTGTGCAAATGTGTGCGAAGAGGGACTTGGAGATCTAAGGGGCGTGAAGTATCTGTTCGGATACGACAACAAAGCTTCAGAAGAATGTCCAGAGGTAGATGCATTTGTCTCGATTGATAACCAGTATACGGGCGGGGTGATCTATACGGCAACAGGAAGTCACCGTTATGAGGTGACATTTACCGGAAGAGGTGGTCACAGTTTCCAGAACTTTGGCATTCCTAATCCAATCCATGCAATGGGACGAGCCATCGCACAGATCGCAGAATTCCAGGTCCCGAATGAGCCGAAGACAACATTTAACGTAGGCGTGATCCAGGGAGGAACTTCTGTAAATACAATTTCAGGTTCTGCATCCATGCTGGTAGACCTCCGTTCGGACAGCGAAGAAGAGCTGAATCGATTGGACAAAGAACTTCATAAAGTGATCAAACAGGCAGTGGAAGAAGAAAATGCAAGATGGGATGCTTCAAAGCCGCAGATCAAAGTGCAGATCGAAGGACGCGGTGTGAGACCGGCGGGGGCACAGCCAAAGGACTGTGCAATCGTGAAAGCAGCATTCCGGGCGGCAGAACTGCTGGGGATTGAACCGGAGTATCGGTATGAGAGCAGTACAGATGCGAATATCCCGATCAGTATGGGAATCCCGGCAATCACTGTTGGAAGAGGTGGAGAAGAAGACGGAATCCATACCCTTCAGGAATGGTATGAGCCAAAAGAAGCATGGCTTGGACCACAGAGAGATTTGCTTCTGATGATTCTGCTTGCCGGGGCAGAAGGAGTCTGTGAGCCGGCTATAGAAAAAAGATAAAAAATCTTAAGAAAATATCAATGTCTTTTTAGGCACATTTCCTGTATACTGATGGTATGAGAGAATATTTTGTGCAGATTGTACCGGATGTCCCGGAGATTTTATCTTTTGCACAAAAAGAAGTAAAAATAAAATAAAGCAGGAGGGCAAACGATGCGGGGAATCAGAAAGCAGTCATCCGACACACAGAGCTCCAGTCAGCCGAAAGAAAAAAGAAGATTGGATACAAAACAGAAAAAAGGAATGTTGATCGGCGGAGGTATCTTCCTTGTGGCAGTGATCGCCCTGATCTTTGTGAAGAATCTGACAGGTGGAAGTGGAGCAGATGGAGATAATGTTCTCTATGCGGATTCCGTCGGAATGATCACAGGGACAGGACTTGGGACACAGAACCGTTTTACAGGAGTGGTTGAAGCACAGGATACGTTGAAACTGACACTGGCAGACAACCAGAAGGTAAAACAGATCTTTGTTGAAAAAGGGCAGGAAGTAGAGCCTGGAACAAAGTTGTTTGAATACGATACAGAAGAGCTTGCTATGACATTAGATCAGGGAAAACTGGAGCTTGAGAAGATCACGAACAACATCAGCAGCCTGAATTCACAGATCGCGACACTTACAACGGAGAAGAAGAGTGCGCCGGCCAGCGAACAGCTGTCCTATACGACACAGATCCAGGAACTTCAGATGGAGATCAAGCAGGAAGAGTACAATTATAAAGTAAAAGAGCTGGAAGTAAACCGTACACAGAAGAGCCTGGAACAGTCTACAGTAACTTCTACAGTTGCCGGAATTGTACAGGAGATCAACGAACAGCAGGGAACAGACCCTTCTACAGGAGAGTCCCAACCGTTTATGAGTATCCTTTCTACAGGAAAATACAGAATCAAAGGAAAGATCAGCGAGCAGAACATCGGAGATCTGACACCGGGCACACAGGTGACGATCCGCTCCAGAGTGAATGAAGATGAGATCTGGACAGGTACAGTAGATAACGTAGACACAGAGAAGCCGGAGAACAGTTCCCAGGATTCTATGAGTTATGGTTCTGAGAACAGCGATAATCAGGCAACAAAGTATCCATTCTATGTCACATTGGATACAATAGATGGATTGATGCTCGGACAGCATGTCTATATCGAGACAAGTACTTCACTGGAAGCAGACAAGATGTGGCTGATGCGTGACTACATTGTAGACGCAGATTCAGATCATCCATATGTATGGGTAGCAGGAGATAATGACAAGCTGGAGAAGCGTTCTGTTACACTTGGAGAGACGAACGAAGATATGGGAACCTGTGAGATCGTAGACGGACTGAAAGCTTCTGATTACATTGTATGGCCAAGCGAGGAGTGCAAAAAAGGTGCAGCTGTTGTGAAGAACGATTCAGGTACATCAGGCAGTACTTCAGATATGTCAGGAGCCGAGGGCGGTTACGAAGAACCTGTAGAAGAAAATGCAATGCAGGAAGGAGTTCCGGGAACGGAGGAGAGTGTGGATGAATAAAAAGAAAATAATAAAGATCGGCATTCCTGTGGCAGCAGGCTGTATCGTTCTTGCACTTGGAATCGGTTTCGCAGTGAAGAACAGCGGAAAGGCTGTTAAAGTAGCTCCTGTCAGCAGTTTGAATTCCGGCGGCTGGTACGATGATAGTGGGATTGCAAGTTACGGAACCGTCACAACGAACCAGAAGCAGGACATTTACGTGGATGATACTATGCCGATCACACAGGTTTACGTGAAAGCCGGGGATACGGTGAAAGTTGGAGACCGTCTTGTGGCATATGACACGACACTTTCTTCCCTGGAACTTGAGATGAAAGAAATGCAGATTCAGGGGATTGACCTGAACATTCAGAACCTGCAGAAAGAGATCACCCAGCTCAAGGGGACGAAGACCGCGAAGGCAGATACAGGGGTATCCGTCGTGCAGACAAGCACAGCTGGAGAACAGCAGCCAACTGTACAGAAGATGAGTGCTGTAAAGACAACCATTCTTAATACATCAAAAGAGGATGAGAATAAAAAACCGGATGGCGATACCTCGAAGGATGATACGACAAAAGACGACAACACAAAAGATGATACCTCAAAAGATGATACTTCAAAAGACGATGCTTCGAAAGATGATAATGCGAAGGATGACACATCCAAAGATGATAATAAAAAAGACGATGTACCGTCTTCCGCAATTGAGCGTCCATTCCCTGAAGCATTAAAGGGAAAAGAGGTTTACAGTGAGATTACATTAGATTCTGTTCCTTATAATAAAGAAGACGCAGACGGAACAATGGAAAAACCGTATCGTTATCTTTGCGCACCGGGGGCAGCCGTAAATGCACCGTTTATGCTTAAAGTATTAAAAGAGGGTCAAGTGTGTGCCTTTGATGTAGTAGATAACGCAGAAGCGCCGACCAAATTCATTTCCTGCTGGATACTGGATGGAAAAACAGGACAGGTAGTCATACCGGATTCACAACCAACTCCAGACCCGGAGCCGACTCCAAATCCAGAGCCAACTCCGGAACCAGAACCAACTCCGGAACCGGATATTTCAGAAGATCCGGTTATCCCAGACACCCCGGACCTCCCGTCAAAGGAAGAAGTGACGAAGCAAATCAAGGAGAAAGAGCAGAAGATCAAAGATCTGGATCTTTCCAGGAGATCCGCTGAACTGGAACTGAAAAAGCTGAAGAAAAAGGTCGGGGACGGCGTGATCAAAAGTACGGTAGAAGGTGTAGTCAAAGAAGCGACTGACGAAGCGTCTGCAAAGAATGAGAACAAACCGGTTGTCAGCGTTGTCGGAGAAGAAGGTTTCTATGTGACCGGAAGAGTCGGAGAGACAATGCTTGATCAGATCAAAGAAGGAATGACTGCGACTGTAATGTCCTGGCAGTCGGGAGAATCCTACGAAGCGACAGTTACAGGTGTTGGAAACTCACCGGTAAGCGATTATTCCACAGGAGAGAACCAGAATCAGTCCTTCTATCCGTTCACGCTCGTGATCCACGGAGACGCAAATCTCTCGAATGGTGAGTCTGTGAATCTGTCGATGAATGGAATTGCAGCAGGTAGTGATGGATCGATCTATCTTGAAAAAATGTTTGTCCGCGAGGAAGGAAACCGCTATTATGTCTACAAGCGGGGCGATAACGGCAGATTAACAAAACAGTATGTAGAGGTTGGCAAAAATATGTACAATTCACTGGAGATCACCTCCGGCCTCACAATGGACGACCTGATCGCGTTCCCTTACGGCAGAGATGTCAAAGAAGGCGCAAAGACACAGGAAGCAGATACCCTGTACGACTATTATTAAGAAGACTGAACAGTATCAAAATGAAAGAGAGTGAGGTGCCATTATGTTAGAAGACATCAGACTGGCGTTTCAGGGAATCTGGAATCATAAATTAAGATCTGCGCTCACAATGCTCGGAATCATCATAGGAATCGGTTCCATTATAGCAATTGTGTCCACGATCAAAGGAACGAATGAACAGATTAAGAAGAATCTGGTTGGTGCAGGAAATGATGCGGTAAATGTACAGCTCTATCAGGGTGACTGGCCGATCGATCTGCAGTATCAGTCACTCCCGGACGGAGTGCCGGAGATCTCAGACGAGACATTGCAGGAAGTCGTTGAACTCCCGGAAGTGGAGACAGCGTCTTTATATCATACAAGAAATGAATACGACGCAGTTTACCGCGGCGCAAAGTCATTAAGTAACAGCGTGATTCTCGGAATTGACAGAAATTATCTGGATGTTTACGGATATCAGGTAACCAAAGGAAGAGGATTAACAGACAAAGATTATTCCGAAGGACGAAAAGTAGCCTTGATAGACAAAACAACAGCGGCAAGTTTATTCGACAATGCAGATGTGATCGGAAGAACGATCGAAATTAAAGGAGAACCGTTTGTTGTCGTTGGAATGGTTGCAAAGAAAGCAGAGTCCCAGCCGGTGATCAACTCAATGGAAGATTACTACCGCTACATGTCGGATGACCAGAGTGGAAAGATCATTATTCCGGATAATGTATGGCCGGTCATTTACCAGTATGACGAACCGCAGAACCTTGTCGTGCGTGCAAAAAGTACAGATGATATGACAGCGGCAGGAGAGAAAGCCGCAGATATTTTAAATGCTATGCTGACAGTTTCAGATGATACCGTGAAATACAAAGGAGAAGATCTGTTAGAACAGGCAACACAGATCCAGGAGATCAGTAACTCGACAAATCAGCAGCTGATCTGGATCGCCAGCATTTCCCTGTTAGTTGGTGGAATCGGAGTTATGAATATCATGCTCGTGTCGGTTACAGAACGTACCGGCGAGATTGGATTAAAGAAAGCACTCGGAGCGAGAAAACGCAGAATTCTGACACAGTTCCTGACAGAGGCGGCGGTGCTGACACTGCTTGGAGGAATTATAGGTGTTCTTGGAGGAATTGCACTTGCGTACATTATATCCAAAGTCTCAGCGGTTCCGGTAGCAATCAGCGGAGTTTCGATTGTGATCGCAGTGCTGTTCTCTACACTGATCGGCATTATTTTCGGATTGATCCCGTCTGTGAAAGCAGCGAATATGAATCCAATCGAGGCACTGCGACATGAATAAAAAATAGTGGAAAAAGAAAATACTTGTTTCAATTTCCTTCCATATCTGTTATAGTATGTGTTAATTAAAAGAGTCAGGAGAATCTGAGTGATCGGATTCTCCGTCTTTCTATGCAAAGAGAAAATAGCAATCATTAAAAGGAAAAGAGAAAAGGGGCATGTAGATTTGAGCAGCAGTACATTAGAGGGAAAGAAAAAGACAGAGAACGGAACAAAGAGGCTGATCTTCACAGCAGTATCTATCTTGCTGGAGATCGTCTTCCTTCTCTTTCTGTTTACAAAGGTAAGTGAATATGCAACCATTATTGACTGGGCAACAAGAATCGTGGCAATCTTTCTTGTGCTTGGACTTTACAGCATGGATAAGACTTCATCGATGAAAATGCCATGGATCATACTGATGCTTGCATTCCCGATTCTTGGTGTGAGTCTGTATCTTCTCGTAGGTCTGAATGGAAGTACGAAGAAGATGCGGGCGAGATATGAAGAGATTGATAAAAAACTGCTCCCATATCTTCCGGATAACAGACAGATTCTCGAATGGATGAAAGAAGAGAGTCCGCAGGCGGGGGCAATCGCTTCTTATCTGACGAATTACTCTTGTTACCCGGTTTATCAGAACACAGACGTTACATATTATGATGAGGCGATCAAAGGGCTGGATGCACAGCTGGAGGATCTTTCAAAGGCAGAAAAGTTCATCTTTATGGAGTATCATGCCATCGAAGACGAAGAGGCATGGCAACGGATCCAGACGGTACTTGAAGACCGTGTGAAAGCAGGCGTAGAAGTCCGTATCTTCTATGATGATATGGGATCGATCTGGTTTGTGAACATGGATTTTGCAACAAAACTGAAATCTTTAGGAATCAAATGCCGTGTATTTAACCCGATTCTGCCGGGACTGAATATGTTCCTGAACAATCGCGATCACCGGAAGATTACTGTAATTGACGGAAAGGTTGCTTACACAGGTGGATACAATCTGGCGAATGAGTATTTCAACATCACACATCCGTATGGAATCTGGAAAGATACCGGGATCCGTATGGAAGGAGATGCGGTCAAGTCTATGACAGTAGCATTTCTGGAAATGTGGAATGCAGCCGGAAATGTAAAGTCAAAAGAACTTGTACCAGAGAAATATGTGATCCACTATGCATACCAGGCACAACAGCGTGGTTATGTCCAGCCATATGCAGACAGTCCGCTCGATGGTGAGCAGGTAGGCGAGGAAGTATATATCAGTATGGCGAATAAAGCAGAGAAATACTGCTGGTTTATCACTCCGTATCTGATCATTACAGACGAGATGACACATGCACTCACACTGGCAGCAAAGCGTGGTGTTGATGTAAGGATCATCACCCCGGGAATTCCGGATAAGAAGTTGGTCTATAATGTCACCAGATCTTTTTATCATGAACTGGTCAAGGATGGGGTTCGGATTTATGAATGGACACCGGGATTTTGTCATGCCAAGATGAGTGTTGCGGATGACTGTATGGCGACTTGTGGAACAA
>OGOW01003584.1_pt1 | contig 10984 bp, 7 predicted proteins | sample 1552781 | NCBI WGS metagenome assembly OGOW01 (sample SAMEA2580145, study PRJEB22360) | human gut metagenome | biome: human gut; feature: human-associated habitat; material: faeces | place: Denmark | collected 2008/2010
TGTTTGAATTATCTGATGGCAATGTGGTGGAAAGTGTCTGGATGCAGTATAAGCATGGAAACAGCGTATGTATTTCCTCTCAGGTGGGCTGCCGGATGGGGTGCAGATTCTGCGCTTCCACGCTGGATGGTCTGGAGAGAAATCTCCGCCCCTCGGAAATGCTGGACCAGATTTATGCGATTCAGCTCCTGACAGGGGAGCGGGTTTCCAATGTGGTAGTGATGGGAACCGGGGAACCCATGGATAATTACGATAATCTGCTCCGGTTTTTACAGCTTCTGACGGATGAAAACGGTTTGAATATCAGCCAGAGGAATGTGACGGTGTCTACCTGCGGCATTGTGCCGAAAATGCGGCAGCTTGCCGGGGAACAGTTACAGATTACCCTGGCGCTGTCCCTTCATGCGGCAACGGATGAAAAGCGGCGGGAGCTGATGCCCATTGCAAACCGGTATACCATACAGGAGCTGATGGAGGCATGCGCCTATTATTTTGAAAAGACGGGGCGGCGGATTACCTTTGAGTACAGTCTGGTGGGCGGTGTCAATGATACGGATGAGGATGCCGGAAGGCTTTCCGCACTGGCAAAGCCCCTAAACTGTCATATCAATTTGATTCCGGTAAATCCTATCAGGGAAAGGGATTATGTGCAGTCAGAGGCGGGCAGAGTACGGGCATTTCAGGAGAAACTGACGAAAAACCATATCAATGCCACCGTGCGCAGGGAAATGGGCAGAGATATTGACGGCGCCTGTGGACAGCTCCGCCGGAAGCATATTCAGGAGATAGAATGAACCGCTACAGGTGAAAAAGCGGGATACGTGTAAACGTGGACAGAATGGAAATGGTGTGATACAATAATCTGTGCGTCTGCTGAACCGAAAAGGCGGGCGGGACATTGGAGGAACGAAAAACGTGTTAAAGACGTTTTCTAAGACGGATATTGGTAAAAAAAGAAATCTGAATCAGGATGCAGTCTATACATCAGAGCGCCCGGTGGGAAAGCTGCCGAATTTGTTTCTGGTGGCTGACGGCATGGGCGGACATAATGCAGGGGATTATGCTTCCAGAAGAGCCGTGGAAACGATTGTGGAACATATTGAGGGGGCAACGGAGGAAAATCCGGCGGAGATACTCGGCAATGCCATTGCGGCTGCGAACACAAGGGTACGCAGGGAGGCAGAGGAAAATCCGGAACGGAAGGGAATGGGAACCACCGTTGTCGCGGCGTGCTGTGATGGAAAAGCCCTTCATGTGGCAAATGTGGGGGACAGCAGACTGTATGTGATTGGAAAGAAGAAAATCCGCCAGATTACCAGGGACCATTCCTGGGTAGAGGAGATGGTCAGAAGGGGTGGACTGGACAGAGAAGCGGCAAAAACCCACCCGGACAAGAATATTATTACCCGGGCGGTTGGCGCAGAGGATACGGTCAGGACGGATTTTTTTTCGGTTGAACTGGACGAGGACGATTTGGTGTTGATGTGTACGGACGGTTTGACAAATATGCTGGAGGATGATGAAATACTGAATGTGGTGGAAAGCGCCAGAGATATTGTGGAAATGGCAGAAAGTCTGGTGAACGCTGCGAATGAAAAGGGCGGAAGGGACAATATCAGTGTGATTCTGATAGCGCCTCTTGCCTGACAGGAATCCGGCATAATTTATGATAATGGAGAACATTTATGGTAAAAATTGGAATGATGATAGGCAACCGGTATGAGATACTGGAAAAAATCGGTACCGGCGGAATGTCAGATGTATATAAGGCGAAGTGTCATAAGCTCAACCGTTTTGTGGCAATCAAGGTGCTGAAACAGGAATTCAGCGAGAACGCAAACTTTGTTTCAAAGTTCCGGATAGAGGCGCAGGCGGCAGCAGGACTGATGCATCCAAATATTGTCAATGTATACGATGTCGGTGAGGAAAACGGCATTTATTATATTGTCATGGAACTGGTGGAAGGGATTACCCTGAAAAAATATATTGAAAAAAAGGCGCGCCTTTCCTATAAGGAGGCTGTCAGCATTGCAATTCAGGTCAGCATGGGAATCGAGGCTGCCCATAACAATCATATTATCCACCGGGACATCAAACCCCAGAATATCATTATTTCCAAGGACGGCAAGGTAAAGGTAACGGATTTCGGTATTGCAAAGGCAGCGACCAGCAATACCATTACCTCTAACGTAATGGGAAGTGTACATTATACTTCCCCGGAGCAGGCGAGGGGCGGCTACAGCGATGAAAAGAGCGATATTTATTCTCTGGGAATTACGCTTTTTGAAATGCTGACAGGCAGGGTGCCCTTTAACGGGGAAACAACAGTTGCCATCGCCATCAAGCATATTCAGGAGGAACTGCCCTCACCCAAGGAATTTGTACCGGAAATTCCCACCTCTGTGGAGAGTATTGTCATAAAGTGCTGCCAGAAGTCTCCGGAAAGACGGTATCAGAGCATGCATGAGCTAATCGGGGATTTAAAGCAGGCCCTGGTGAATCCGGATGAGGATTTTGTAGTGCAGAATGACCCGGATATGGAAGGCTCTACCCGGATGATTACGGAAAAGGATATGGAGCAGATTAAGCGGAGAACCGCTTATCAGCCTGCCAGAGAGTCAGCCCCCAGGGAAGATACCATGCGGCTCCGCACAGATACAGAGGCGATGTACGAGAATGAGGGGGAAGAGGAAGAAGAGGACTATGACTATAATCCCCGGATGGAACGGGTGACAACTTTGCTGGCAATTGCGGCGGGAGTTGTGATTGTAGTCATTGTGATTATACTTGCCCTGAAGGTGTTCGGCGGAATGGGCGGAAGTGACAGCGGAGAATCCAAAAGCCCTATTGTGACGGAGGAAAGCAGCACATCAGGCAGCAGTGAACAGGTGGAAACGGTACTGATGCCGGATGTAAAGGGGAAAAATGTGGAGGATGCCAGAAATACACTGGTAGAGCTTGGCATCCGGACGGAAGTAACCTATGAGGAATCCGATACCATTGATGCAGGTGTGGTAATCGACACGGATGTGGAAGTGGGAACGGAAATTAAGACAGGAAGCACGGTGACACTGACTGCCAGCGCGGGACCTCAGGGGATTGAAGTACCCCAGACCGTGGGAAGCACCTATGCGGAGGCGGAAAGCAGCCTTGTATCCCTTGGCTTTTTGGTAACGAAGATGGAAGCCTATTCCGAGGATGTGGAGGCAGGGATTGTAGCGGCACAGATGCCGGTTGCAGGAAACAAGGTGCCGAAGGGAACCAACATTACTGTGACAGTCAGCCTCGGAAAGGAAGAGGCAAAGGTGAGAGTGCCGGATTTGATGGGAATTTCCGAGGAAGAAGCGACAATCAAGGCAATCGAAGCAGGTCTGGAAATCGGCAGTGTAGCCTATGTATACAATGGAGATTATGAGGCGGGACAGGTCTGCTATCAGAGTTATTCCTACGGCTCCTGGGTAGAGCCGGAAACAAAGCTGGATATTAAGGTCAGTCAGGGGGCACAGCCTGTCACTTATAAGTGTAATACCAGTATTTCCGCGCCGACCACGGCAGAGGCACCGGATTACAGCGGCGGTACGGTAAAACTGAAGCTGGTGGCGGACGATGGAACGGTGATTACGGAAACAGAAACCGCTACTTTCCCTCAGTCTGTCAATGCCCACGGCTTAAGCTCCTCCGGTGGAACACTGACCTTAACCTATACAGTAACCACGCAGCCCACAACGGCAGCGGATGGAACTGCCATAGCGGGAACAACGGAAGAAAAAACAGTGACAAGAAGAATTGAATTTACGGTGGAATAATGCAGGGAAAAATAGTCAAGGGAATAGCGGGCTTTTATTATGTGCATGCCCATGATGAGGCAGGAGAAGCCGGAATATACGAATGTAAGGCAAAGGGTGTTTTCAGAAAGGACAAAAGAAAACCCCTTGTGGGGGATGATGTGGAGCTGGATGTACTGGATGCGGGGAAGCATCTGGGAAATATCAGAAGCCTGCTTCCGAGGAGAAGCGAGCTGATTCGTCCGGCAGTGGCAAATGTGGATCAGGCATTTGTGATTTTTGCGATGGAAGATCCAAAGCCGAATTTTATGCTTCTGGATCGTTTCCTTATCATGATGGAGCAGCAGAACCTTCCCTGTATTATCTGCCTGAACAAGCTGGATATGGATGAAGCGGGAGAAGGGGAAGAATACGCCCGGATTTATCAAAGCTGTGGATATCAGACGGTTCTGGTCAGCGCCAGAGAACAGACCGGAGTAGAGCAGCTAAAAGGACTTCTGGCGGGAAAGACGACCACGGTAGCGGGTCCGAGCGGTGTGGGAAAATCCTCTCTGGTCAACTGTCTGCAGACCGGTGTGGTAATGGAAACCGGACAGATTAGCGAAAAGATTGAACGGGGAAAGCATACCACAAGACATTCCGAGATGATTGCCGTCGGGGAGGATACCTATATTCTGGATACACCCGGCTTCAGTTCCCTCGAACTGTTTGATATGGAGAAGGAAGAACTGGCATCCTATTATCCGGAATTTGTGCCGGAGGAAAAGTATTGCCGCTTTGGAGGCTGTTCCCATGTCCATGAGCCGGTCTGCGGTGTCCGGGAGGCAGTGGCAGAGGGAAGAATCAGTAAAATGCGGTATGAAAATTACTGCCTGCTGTACGAAGAACTGAAGAAAAAGAAAAAATTCTAAAAATTGTTAAATTTTGGAAAAGAAAACATCCCGTAAGGTCGGAAGACTTTATGGGATTTTTATTTGAAGCAGGAGCGGAAATGTGGGATAATAATATAAAAGATAATTCTTTTACAAACCATCAAGTGGTAGGAGAACAATAACAATCTACAGTATCGCCAATAGTATAGCATACAGACCCTGGAGAGGGTCTATAAACACTACTACTTTATAATACGAGGGGAGGAAGACTATGAAGGAAGTAAAATCGCCCCACAAACCATTACTTTACTACTATGGTATTGCCATAGTGGCAATTTTCATATTTAATATGGTAGTGGCGCCGCTTCTGGTGAGCAGACAGGTGCAGGAAGTGGATTATGGCACTTTTATGAAAATGATTGAAGAGAAGAACATCGGCAGTGTGGAAATCGATGACTCGGAAATTATTTTTACGGATAAGGACAACAGCCAGATTTATAAGACCGGAGAAATGGATGACCCGACCCTTACCCAGAGGCTGTATGAGTCGGGAGCGCAGTTTACTCGGAATATTGAGCAGGGAACATCCCCTCTGCTAAACTTCTTTTTGACGGTGATTCTGCCGATTCTGATTTTTGTGGGACTGGGGCAGTATATGAGTAAAAAGCTGATGTCCCAGGCGGGAGGTCCTAATGCCATGGCATTCGGTATGGGAAAGAGTAATGCCAAGGTGTATGTGCCTTCTACGGACGGTATCCGTTTTTCTGATGTGGCAGGTGAGGACGAGGCGAAGGAAAATCTGGCAGAGATTGTAGATTATCTGCATAATCCCCAAAAATATACGGATGTGGGCGCTTCCATGCCGAAAGGGGTATTGCTGGTAGGCCCTCCCGGAACCGGAAAGACCATGCTGGCGAAGGCGGTTGCCGGTGAAGCGGGCGTTCCCTTCTTCTCCATGTCCGGCTCTGAATTTGTGGAAATGTTTGTCGGCATGGGCGCATCCAAGGTGCGGGATTTGTTCAAGCAGGCAAAGGAAAAGGCACCCTGTATTGTATTTATTGATGAGATTGATGCAATCGGTAAGAAACGTGACGGACAGATTGGCGGAAATGATGAGAGAGAACAGACCTTAAACCAGCTTCTGACAGAGATGGATGGTTTTGAGGGGAACAACGGCGTCATTATTCTGGCGGCAACCAACCGTCCGGAATCCCTTGACCCGGCGCTGACCAGACCCGGCAGATTTGACAGGCGTGTGCCGGTGGAACTTCCCGACCTTGCGGGACGGGAGGCAATTTTAAAGGTGCATGCCAGAAAAATCAAGGCATCTGACAATGTGGATTTCCATACGATTGCCCGTATGGCAGCGGGAACCTCCGGTGCCGAGCTTGCCAACATTATCAATGAGGCGGCGCTCCGGGCTGTGCGGAGCGGACGGAGTGTGGTAGAGCAGGCGGATTTGGAAGAAAGTATCGAGGTTGTTATCGCCGGATATCAGAAAAAGAATGCCATTATGACCGATGCGGAGAAAAAGGTTGTTTCCTATCACGAAATCGGACATGCTCTGGTGGCGGCGCTTCAGACGGCTTCGGCACCTGTCCAGAAGATTACCATTATTCCCCGTACCTCCGGGGCGCTGGGCTATACCATGCAGGTAGAGCAGAACGATAAGGTACTGATGACAAAGCAGGAGCTGGAAAACAAGATTGCAACCCTGACCGGCGGACGGGCAGCGGAGGAGGTTGTTTTCGGTGAGGTGACTACCGGCGCTTCCAATGATATTGAACAGGCAACCAGGCTTGCAAGAGCCATGATTACCCGGTATGGCATGACGGATGAATTTGATATGGTGGCAATGGAAACGGTGAACAATCAGTATCTGGGCGGAGATACTTCCTTAAGCTGTTCCGCAGATACCCAGAAGGAAATTGACAAAAAGGTAGTGGAGATTGTGAAAAAGCAGCATGAGAAGGCGAGAAAGCTGTTGATGGATCACAGGCAGAAGCTGGATGAACTGTCCGAATATCTTTACGAAAAGGAAACCATTACCGGCAGTGAATTTATGGCGATTCTGGAAGGAAAGGAAGGCGGAGAGGAATGAGAAGAAGGTCTGGATTTGGCTGGAGCGAGCTGGTAGAGGGGCTTTTACTGGTGCTGCTCGGTATTTTCTCTTTTGTAAAGCCGGACAGTATGCTGACCGGAGTGGTTGTCATTTACGGTCTGATTGCGATTATAATGGGAATAGAGGATATTGTGGTTTATGTGCGGCTGGCGCGGTTTACAGGATTCGGTCCCATGCTGTCCCTGATTTCCGGCATTTTAAGTGTCATGTGTGGAATTATGCTGCTGGCGAATCCTAATGTGGGAAAGTGGGCGCTTATCATCCTGCTTCCCGTCTGGTTCATCGCACACTGTATTTCCGGTCTGACCCGTGTAAACTTTATCAGGCTTGTTGGAAACAGCTTTTATTATTACTTCTCCCTGATATTGAATATTCTGGGGCTGGTTCTTGGTTTTATTATGCTGTTCAGCCCTGCAATGTCCTTTTTAACTATCCGGGTTATCAGCTATATGGTGGCGGTTTACCTGATTCTGTTTGGAATAGAAAGTATTATTGCAGCATTTGCCCGCAGGAATACGGACTGGTAGGATGATTGAAAAAATACGTTGAAAGCAGTGAAAGACCTGTGATTTGGTGGCAAAGCACCATAACGAAACCAGTTTTTGAAAAATTATGGAGGGTATCCCTTAAGTCATATTGACTTTTTGGATACCCTTTTTTGTCTGAATAAAAAGGATATAACGTTCGGGTTCTTTCTTGACAAAGAGGTCTATTTGTAGTAGACTAAAGAAAAGAAGAGGTCTATCGGTGATAGACTTAAAAACTGGGAAAAGGGTCAGGAAGTCCGGGAGGAAAAACAGATGGAAAAGAACAATCAGGAAAAGGGACGAACTGCGGCAGGGCAGGATTTGGAACTGGGAGAAGTACAGAGGCAGTTTGCGGAGCTTATCTGGTCTGAGGAGCCGGTGACTTCCGGGGAACTGGTGAAGCTCTGTGAAAAGAATTTTAAATGGAAAAAATCCACTACCTATACGGTTCTGAAAAAGCTTTGCGAAAAGGGTCTGTTTGAAAATAAAGAGGGAACGGTTACTTCGCGTCTGTCAAGGGAAGCCTTTTACGCGGCGAAAAGCAGGCAGTTTGTAGAGGATACCTTTCAGGGTTCTCTGCCGGCATTTCTGGCAGCCTTCACTTCCCGGAAGAAGCTTTCGGAGACAGAGATAGCAGAGGTTCAGAAGCTGATAGATAACTTTGAAGGTGCGCAGGACAGAGAGTAGGGCATATGTGCAGGGAAGAAGCGCAGAGAGTAAGCGCGGAAACGGAGAGGAAAAATGGCGGAGGTCTTTTTACAGGAATTGTTCAGACGCAGCATAGTCGGAGGCATTTTGATTCTGGCGGTAATGCTGATGCGGCTATTATTACAGAGGGCACCGAAAAGGGTTCTGGTGTATAGCTGGAGCCTTGTGGGGGCGGCATTGATTTTTCCTGTTTTTTTACAAAGCTCCTGGAGCCTGCTGCCTACAGTACTGCAAAGAGGTGGCAGAAACGTTGTAAGGAGTGAGAGAACTGTGGAACTGGTACAGGCGGAAATCCAAAATCCGGTAGCAGAAATGGAAAATCTGTTGTTGACCCCGGAACTTTACGGAGAGAAGTTTTCCGATATGTCCGATGCTGTACCGGGTGGAAAAATGGAAGCAGTGGGAGGGGAAAACCGGAATGGAGCAGGAAAGGTGTTATTTCTGCTCTGGCTGGCAGGAATGTTGGGGATGCTTGGCTATGGAGGAATTAAAACAACCGTTCTGGAAAAACGGGTGAGAGCATCCATTCCTCTGGAAGAGAAGGTATATTTATGTGATGGGGTACCGGGGCCTTTTTTGCTGGGAGTTTTTCGCCCGCGCATTTATCTGCCCTCCTCCATGCCGGGAGAATCCTGGAAGTATGTACTTTTGCATGAGCGGGCGCATTTAAAGAGGGGGGATAATTTCTGGAAACCCTTCGGCTATCTGATTCTTTCGATATATTGGTTTCATCCTCTTTGCTGGGCAGCTTATCAGCTTTTTTGCAGGGATATAGAGTTTGCCTGTGATGAACGGGCAACGCGGTTTCTGGAGGACGGAGACAGGGCAGGATATTGTAAGACTTTGTTGGATTGCAGTCTGGAGCGGAAAAAAGTGGATGCTCTGCCGGTAGCCTTTGGGGAGGTTTCAGTAAAGAAGCGGGTAAAGACGATATTATATGGAAAGAAGCCCACCCTTTGGGGCAGTCTGGCAGTGCTGGCTGTCTGCGGGATTCTTTCCCTCTGTTTTCTGACAAACAGGAAGGCTTCAGGGCAGGATGCAGAGCCGGTACAGGAAGTGACGGACTTTGTGCAGGACTGGGCAGAAGCGTTTTCTGACCGGGATGGAGAACGGATTCTTACACTTTCCACAGAGCAGGTACAGAAGGATTTGGAGGAGCGGGGACTTTTGAACCGGGGGGAGGATTTTGCAGCCTTTGGATTTTCCAGTCCGGTATTTTTATGGGGAGAAGGGTCAGGCTATGAGGTGATTTCGGCAGAAAGCGGAGAAGCGGAAATCCTTTATTACGGCTGGACTTCTGACCCGCATGTGGAGGTATGGCGGGAGAAGCTTGTCTTTTCCGTGCAGGATGGAGCATATGTGGTAACGGGGGAGGAAATTCAGTTTTTGAACGACATAGCCAGTTTGGAGGAGTATGAAGCGGCTTACCCGGAGGGGCTGAAAAGTATCTGGATGGATTATACCCAAAACGGACTGGGGGAGGTATTGAATGAGCATGCGTTGGAGAAAAACAGTACAGGCTACAGAGCACTGCTTCAACCGGACGGTGCGGCAAGGAAACTGTTAAATCTTTCAGAGGCAGATAGCAGGGTGAAAATCGAGATTTTGGAAGAGAAGGAACAACTGGCGAGGGTACGGATTTCTTTCCGGACAGGAAGCGGCGAAGCAGACGGGGAAACAGTTGAAGTGGAAATGATTCAGCCATGGGGAGCGGAAGGCATCTGGGTACCTGGGCTGGAGAGGTAGCAGGGAAGAACAGAGAAAAAAGAAAGAGGGGAAAGGGAAGAAGAGAAAAGGAAGAAGAGGAAAGGAAAGAGGGAGAAAAGGAAGAAGAGAAAAAGCGTCAGGATCTGGATCTGAAAGTTCCCTGGTACCAGGTGGGAAGCGGAACAAAAACCTACATGGTCGGGCTTTTGCCGGAAGAAAGCGGAAAAGATGTGGAAAATGAAGATCTGCCCACACTGATCTGGCGAAATGGAATGGATAAAGGCAGCGTCTTTGCAGTGGTGGGGGATTATCTGAAAGACAGCAGTGCTTCCGGTTTTCTGGATGGAATGCTGGCAGAGGCCTTCCCCTACGCGCTCTATCCTGTCGTAAATGCACAGAACCTTTCCATGGTGGATTTCCCTGTTTTTGCGGATGAAAACAACGGGGAAATCCAGAAGCTTTACAGCGAGAGTGTGACGGGAATGGTCCGGGATATCATGTGGCCGTCACTGATTTCCATCACGGAGCAAAGCGGGATGAAGATGACTTGTTTTGTAGAACCGCAGGAGGATTATCTGGATGAGATAGAGCCCAATGGGGTCTTCATGGAGTTTTATCTGAAACAGATGAAAGAACAGGACGCAGAAGCCGGGCTTTCTCTTCAGTATAAGGCTGTAAACTCTCTGGAAGACAAACTGGAGCGGGACGCAGACTTTTTTGAAAAAACAGGCAGCAGTTATATCTATGGTGCAGCTTTTGCAGACAGGGGGGAGCTGGATGAGATCTGGAAGCTGACGGACAGCGGTCTTCTTAAGAATATCAGCACGCTGACCTGCGAGTATACGGAAGACTATCCGGTGGTTTCCTATGGAACAGATTCCATTACTTTGCAGTGTTCTACCAGCGATGGAATGAACTATACTTACCGTGGAGATATTCGGATGAAAAGTATTCAGAGCGCTCTGGGGTATACGAATATCATGCTGAATATGCAGGATATTTTCTGGCCGGAGCAGGAGACGGACCGCTGGGAGATCATGCAGAAACAGTTTTCCAGTAACCTTCTTACCTATTGGAAAAACTTTTCCTGTTTTTCCAATACGACCCTTTCCGAGAGTGATGCCAGGGTTCGGTCGTTTCTGAAACTGGATTACAGTCATTCCAGGGAAGATGACGAGATTACACTGAAGACAACGGAGCCGGGGAGCTGGTTCATCCTGAGGACTCACGGGGAAGAGATTGAAGAGATCGAAGGCGGAAGCT
>OGOW01003588.1_pt1 | contig 10974 bp, 8 predicted proteins | sample 1552781 | NCBI WGS metagenome assembly OGOW01 (sample SAMEA2580145, study PRJEB22360) | human gut metagenome | biome: human gut; feature: human-associated habitat; material: faeces | place: Denmark | collected 2008/2010
TGGGTCCGGAAAAACCAATTCTTCCAGTCCAACCTTTCTTCCCTCGCCTTTTGCAACACCAACAATGACGTTTTTATCCAAACCTAATTCGTCAAAGACTTCGCAGGCCATCTTAACTTGTCCGCGCCCGCCGTCTACGAGAACAATATTCGGCAGAGTGGCCTCACCGTTAGCAACTCTTTGATATCTTCGAGTCAGAACCTGTTTCATCGCAGCATAGTCGTCGCCCGCCGTGACGTCTTTGATGTTGAACCTTCTGTATTGAGAGCTGTCCATGCGGTTTCCGGCAAAAACTACGCAGGATGCTTGGGTTGCTTCGCCCGAACTATGGCTAATATCGAAACACTCAACACGAAAATCTTCATACTCGGACTCAGGGATATCCAGTCCCAATTCCTGAACCAATGCCCCGATTCTTTTCTTCTGACTACCCTCTTCCGCAACTTTGCGTCCCAATGAGACTTTGGCATTGGTGACAGCGAGTTCAAGCCATTTTCTGCGAATATTCTGAGGACGGTAGATGACACTAACCTTCTTACCGGCAATCGTATTGAGGAGCTCTTCAATTCTTGGAGAACGCTCTTCCAGATTGATAATGACCACGGGAGGCACATCCATCTGCGTGTAGTGATGAGTAATGAATGCCTCAAGCACTTCTTCAAGTTCCGGTAATTCGGCATTCCGACCTAAAGATGGGAAAGATGCCTTGTCACCAAGATGACGACCTCCTCGAACCATCGCTAAATTCACACATACTTCGCCTTGAGCGGCAACCGCGGCAATAATGTCTGCATTGGCATCCGGCGCAGCTTCCATAGACTGCTGATGAACGACACTGGAAATCGCAGCCAAGTGGTCTCTCATTACTGCGGCCCGTTCAAAATCGAGTTTCTGCGAGTACTCGTTCATTCTGCGAGTCAGATCTTCCTGGACCTTTTGAGAATATCCTCTTAGAAATTCTTTTGCTAGGTCAACCGACTTACCGTATTCCTCCGGCGACACTTTTTTACAGCATCCTCCGCTGCAGCGCCCGATCTGGTAAAGCAGGCAAGGACGGGAGCGGTTATTAAAAACAGAAGTCTCACAAGTTCTCAGCTGAAAAACCTTCTGCAACAAAAGCATGGTGTCTTTAGCCGCATTCGCATTGGGATACGGGCCGAAATATGAATTGCGTTTATCGAGCGCTCCGCGGTAATAAGACAAGCGCGGATACTCTCCGGAACTTAATTTAAGGTACGGATACGACTTATCGTCACGGAAAAGAATATTGAAGCGGGGATCCTGAGTCTTAATCAGGTTCGATTCAAGAATCAAAGCCTCGGCTTCGCTGTTCACGACCGTGATTTGTGCGCTCGCAATCTGATCTACCATCAGTTTGGTACGAGGCGCTAGCGTTTTTTGGAAGTAACTGGAGACGCGGCGCTTCAAGTCCCTTGCTTTGCCTACGTAAAGCAAATTACCGTCTTTATCGAAATATCGATAAACGCCGGGCAAATGAGGCAGATTCTTTAAAAACTCGGCCGAATCAAATTTCTTGTCCGGCAGATTCACGAGTTTTCCTTCAGTTTCTTTAAGAGCAGTTTCCATATACCTTTGGTAGGTTTTTTTGAACTTGAAAACAGATTTGATTAAATACGTGTCGACAGCCAATCAACATTCCCTAAATTATAGGAAGCAGCCAGATGCTGGTGCTCTGAGTTGTATCACTTTGGTCTAAAAGACAAAATACTATCGAACATCGCAAAAAATTGGCGTAACCAATCGTTGCGCAGCTTCGACCGCATCGATTGTTTTCCTTGAGTTAAGGTTAAGATTGAGAGATATTTTTTCCAATCTATTTTCTAGAAAGCATGACCATCGATATTTTCTGTGACGTTATCGACAATTTCGGTGATGCCGGAGTCTGCTGGAGGTTGGCCTCCATTTTTTCCTGCGAGCACGGTTTTCCAGTGAAGCTCTATATTAATGACGCAGAAACGCTTTCTAAAATCACGGCCGGCTTAGACCCAAAAAAATTACCGTGCCTTGTCCAAGGCGTGGAAATTCACGACTGGAAAGACGCGGAAACGAGCGAGCCGTCCCAAGTTGTCATAGAGACCTTCGGATGCCGCCTCCCGATCGCATTCGAGCATAAAATTTCAGCCGCGCGTCCGCAGCCGATTTGGATCAACCTTGAATACTTATCAGCCGAAGACTGGGTGGAAGGCTGCCATAGTCTGCCCTCTCCACATCCGTCCTTAAACGTCAATAAATATTATTTCTTTCCCGGCGTCACGAAAAAGACCGGCGGCCTAATGATCGAGAAAGATCTATTTATAAGACAAGAACGTTTTGCAAAAGACAGAAATAAATTCTTAGAGAGTTTCAATCTGGACCCCGCCCTGTTCACGGTTTTCGTCTTTTGCTATCCCGGCGCGCCGTTGGCTGAATTTTATAAAGCACTCCGGCAGCGCGGCAAAGAAATCAATCTGCTTCTTCCGAAGGGTGCAGCTACTGATATTCTGTCCAAGCTTTATGAGGAACATCCATCCCGAAATATTCAGTTTGGAGTTTCAAAGATGGTTCCTCAATCTGAATTTGACAAATTTTTATGGGCCTCGGATTCTTTAATCATTCGCGGAGAGGACTCTTTCGTCAGGGCTCAGTTATCCGGTAAGCCGTTCATCTGGAATATCTACCCTCAAACCGAAGAAACGCACATTAAAAAATTAGAAGCCTTCGGCGAGAGAATCCGCCCTTATTACGGAGAGAGTTATCAAACTTGGATAGATATGAATTTATCCTGGAATAAGTCCTCTAGAGACTTAACTTGCTGTTGGGAGCGATGGTGCCATGAGTTGCCTCTTATGAAAGAAGCCGCCCAGCACTGGAGAGACCATTTGGTTTCCTTGGGCTCCCTCGCAGATAATCTTCTTCTCTTCGTGGAAAGCAAAATCTAATGTCGTTTTTCAAAAAAGATTCTCATCGCGGGAGAACCTTTTCTTCTCCCGCGCATACTCCTATCTAACAATCTTGAAAGATCGTTAGAAGTTGCAATAGACGGTACCAAAATTTTGACGAAGCACTGTTTTTAAAGCTAAAATCTTTGCTTTAAAAAATTTTAGATCGGCCGTTATTCACAACGGCTGTAGACATTAACCTTTCATTTTTAAGTATTAATATGAAAACAGCACAAGAACTTCGCGTCGGCAACGTCGTGATGATCAACAACACTCCGATGGTCATTTTGAAGTCTGAATACAGCAAGGGCGGCCGCGGTGCCTCCACTGTCAAACTCAAAATGAAGAACCTTCTTTCCAACGGCGGTACCGAAACTGTTTATCGTGCTGATGACCGTTTCGAAGACATTATCCTCGACAAGAAAGAAGTTTCTTACTCCTACTTCGGCGATCCTCTGTATGTTTGGATGGACGACGAATACAACCAGTACGAAGTCGAAGCCGAAGTTATGGAAGACGTCCTCAAGTATCTTGAAGACGGCATGAAGGCTGAAGTTGTTCTTTACAACGGCCGCCCCATCTCCATCGAACTCCCGACAATCCTGGTTCGTGAAGTTGTTTACACCGAACCTGCAGTTAAGGGTGATACTTCCGGCAAAGTCATGAAACCTGCCAAACTGGCTACCGGCCACATCGTTCAGGTTCCGGCTTTCGTCAACACCGGCGACAAGATCGAAATCGACACAAGAACCGACGAATACCGCAGCCGCGTTATGTAATTTGTCGGATTCAGAATTCCTCTTTGAGGTTTACTGAAAATCCAAAGCCGGGCTTTCGGGTCTGGCTTTTTTCTTGCCTAAAAGTCCAGAAACATAGAACTCTCAATCTGCCTATTCTCTTGGACAACTGGACTTTCACTCCATATTCTTAATCGATATCACTGACAAACGGGTGCCTGATATCGCTTAATCACGGTTTATTTCCGGATTGTGCGGTAATTTTTCCGAAAATGCGGGGTTGACCGAAAACAATCAATTACAATCCCCAATATCCATTAATAACTTATTTAAACCTTCGACCATGGAACCTTATGCAGCCGGCTGGTTATCAATCCTGCCTCCAATCATTGCCATCGTCCTTGCTCTGATCACCAAAGAAGTGTTTTCTTCTTTATTGATCGGCATCTTCTCCGGCGCCGCCATTTACACATTCGGCTCCGGCGTGCCTGATCCTTTAATCAAGATGCTTGACGTTACTTTTTCGCTCATGGGCCAAAAAGTAGACTTCCAGATTCTTCTCTTCTGTACTCTTTTGGGTGCGCTTGTCTATGTTCTGAACATGTCAGGGGGCACTAAGAAATACGGTGAAATTGCCCGAAGAAAAATCAAAAACCGAGAAACATCGGTTCTTGCCACCTGCGGTCTGAGCTTCTTCATCTTCATTGACGACTATTTCAACTGCCTGACTGTCGGTACGGTCATGAAACCGCTCACCGACTCTTATCGTGTCTCCCGCGAGAAGCTGGCTTACATCATCGACTCGACAGCAGCTCCGATGTGTATCATCGCTCCGGTTTCTTCTTGGGCTGCCGCCGTGGGAAGTTCTTTGAAATCCACAGGCGCTTTCCAGAGTGACTTCCAGGCATTCGTCTCGACAATTCCCTACAACTTCTACGCAATTTTCTGCCTGCTTTTAGTTCTTTATCTTTCCTGGACCAATCGTGACTTCGGTCCGATGAAAAAAGCAGAAGAAAACGCTCTCCTTAAGTCAGTAGAAGGTAAAGGCAGCGGAGCCACCGTCGAGGAACCCAAACATGCGCAAAGTGATAAAGGCACGATTTGGGACATGCTTCTTCCTCTCATTGCTTTGATCGTTTTTGCTGTTCTCGCCCTTCTTTATGACGGCGGGTACTGGGGTAAAGATGCTGCCTATCACACAGTCGCTGCTGCGCTCGGCAACTGCTCCGCTTCCAAAGCTCTAGTTTGGGCTTCCTTCGGCGCTTTAGGCGTTGCATTCCTCATGTACATTCCGCGCCGCGTGGTTTCTTTCCATAACTTCATGGAAGGTACCATCGAGGGTATGAAGCTCATGCTTCCTGCCAACGTAATTTTGGTTTTAGCTTGGACGCTTTCCGGTGTTTGCCGCGACCTGCTTACTACCCAGACATTTGTTCAGGGTATGGTTTCCAGCGGTTCCGGTCTTGACCTTTTCCTTCCTGCCGCGATCTTCCTCGTTGCCGCATTCCTGAGTTTCTCTACAGGTACTGCCTGGGGTACTTTCGGTATCCTGATCCCGATCGCTGTGCCGGTTGCAGCTGCCGTCGATCCCTCTCTTACCATCGTCTGCTTGTCTGCCACATTAGCCGGCTCTGTTTTCGGTGACCACTGCTCTCCGATTTCAGACACGACGATTCTGTCGAGCGCGGGCAGCGGATGCAGTCACATTTCGCACGTTTCAACACAGCTACCGTATGCTTGGTTTGTAGCTTGCTGCTGCTTCGTGGGTTACGTGGCTGCCGGCTTCAGCAAAGGCAGCTGGATCATCAGCTTCGGCGCAACAGCAGTCTGCTTCGTCGGCTTCTTAGCCTTCATGTGGAATCGAAGCTTTAATGTTCGCGCTTTTGCGAAGAACATTCATAGTCCAATCAATATCGGTTAATCCGATTTGAAACCCTCTCAAAACGCCCTTCGGGGCGTTTTTCATTTGGCGTCTAATTCAGTTATCGGTAATCAACAAGAATCAAAACTCTTTGATAATATGGATGCAAGTAGTTTTAGAAGTACGGGCATAAAAATGACGATAGACAATCCTGATGACTTCTGCTCCTTCAAGGGCAAAGATATCGACTTTGAGGATGAGAAATACGATCCATTTCCGGTTTACCGTTTCAAACCGGTAGCGATGAATATGCTCAAGCACTGCATTGTCCCGAGCAGATTAGATAATTTGGTGGCAAATCTGGAGTATATCGGCAGCCGAAAAATGGCCAATGTCGAAGAACTGGAACTTGCCGAATCGACCTTATCCTTTTTCACGAATGAATTTCCGAGATATTGGCTGAAAAAAGGCTCAGAAGCCCTCCTGACCAGTGTTCCCGAAATCTTGGTTTCCATGCAGGATCCGAAGCCTGTCGGCGGAGAGTCGCCTCTTAGCATTCCTTTCCTAACCGAATCCATTCGCGGAGACGAAGGGAAAGTAGCGATTTTGGTTGCTCCTCAGTGTTTCGAAAAAAATCCGGATTTTCCTGACAAGCAAATGCTGAACTAGCCGACAAGAAAGGCCGAATCTTCATAAGAAACGGCCTTTTGGTTTGCCTGCAGCTCGGCAGTATTCTGTACTGAAATCCTAATTTCTCGGATGATCTCTTCGCCAATCCCGAGGATTCTGCGGATTCGGATCGGCCCACAAACCGATTCGCTTGGCACGAGCGTTTTCCTCTGCGTTGAGATATAGATTTTTATCTCCGGGCTGAAGGTCACGCAAATAATTTCTATAGACCCAGGCATTTCCGGTTCTGACTTGATCGAGATTCAGATCTTTTCCGTCAGCAACCAATTTACCGATGATTCTGCCGTACTGATCTCTGCCGCGGTAAATCACTTGAACGTGATACTCAGCGTCCCTCAGATTGCGTTTTAGATGTTCCGCACTTTGAACTCCGTAAGCTTGTTTGCTCTCCGGAGCGTCGATGCCAAGAAGCCTAACTCGAGCTTCTTTTCCTTCGTCATCCTTGATATAAACAGTATCCCCGTCGGCAACACGAGTAACGCGGGCATGCAGTGTTTGAAACCCGTCTTTATGAGCTTGTTCAACGTACGGCCGATTATCCTGAGTTTCGGTCCCGGGATGCGGATCGCGAATATCAGCAAAATAGCTGGCGATAAGAGCAGCTCCCAATATCAAGAGGATGTTTCTCCACATCTTGGCGCGGGAAGATCCGGCGTTTTTGAAGCTGCCGTTGTTTTTCATGAAAAAGCTCCGAAAAAGATTGGTCAAAGTCTAGCAAGGAGATTTGTCCCGGAGAAAAGATGCCGCCGAAGTTGAGATCAGTGCTTCTCTATTCCGAGTTTAAGAAGACCGGCCTCTTTTTTATTTGAGGCGGTCCCATTAAGTTTGAAAAGAAAAGCGTTAACTTCTGCGGTAAATAAATTTCTTAAACAATGATTCGAGCGTTTTTAGAGTCTCTTCATGCGGGTAATCGCTTCCGACTCGTTCAAGAAGATGTTCTTCCGGAAGCCCTCTGGGCTGACGATAAATCTGCAGCGCATAGGTTTCAACACCTGCGTCAGAAAGCTCTCGTGCGAGCTGAAGGATCTGCTCTTCAGTGTGATATTCGGGATGTACGGTTGTACGCGTTTCTAATGAAACACCTGCTTCTAACAGCATTTCCAGAGAGGAACGAACTTTTGCTGCTGCGCCTTTACGGCGGACAACTTTTTCATAAGCGGCTTCATCAGACAAAGGAGCCTTGATATCTAGCCCGACCCAGTCTAAAAAGGGAAGAATCGCCCGCAGTCTGCGCGGATACATTCCTCCGGTGTGCAGCCCGATCTTATAGCCCTTCTCTTTGACTCTTTTAATGGCGTCAGGGAGCGCAGGATCAACACAGGGTTCTCCGCCGCTGAAAACCACGCCGTCAATTAAACCTTTTCTTCTATCGAGGAAATGGTCGATGTATGCCCAGGAAACGTAGCCGTCCCCCTCGTTCATCTCTCGACTTTGGAGATCTTCGTTCTGGCAATAAACGCACTTCCAAGGACACCCTTTGATGAAAACCACGGCAGACAGGTAATCCGGAAAGTCGATGGTTGTCATACGTGTTAAGCCTCCTACCAAGAGTTCCTCGGCAGGTTTATCCGTCACTTCGGGTTCGATAGGAATAAAAACGTCCGTCATAAAGAAAAAATCAAAACAAAAAACCTCTCGAAGCGCGAAGCAACGAGAGGATTTTCTTTAATCAAAGATTACTTGCTGCAGCCGCACTTCTTTTCGTCGAAGTATTTGCGTTCTGCAAATTCACCCTGCTTGCCGATGTTGAAAGAAGAGATCGGACGATGGTAGCCCATCACGCGGGTCCAGATTTCGCATTTTGTGCGTTCTTCGTCTTTCAATTCGATGTTTGTGTCTTTAACATTTTCATTCATTGCAGTCTCCTGTGTGAATAAATCAATCCTAAAAAATTAATCTTTACTGTTTCTTAACCGTTGGAAGCCATGTCAAGCTTCTTCTTGGCAATCAATTCTGCGTCGCACTTCGGACAGAACTCGTGGTTGCCCGGGATATAACCGTGTTTCGGGCAAACCGAGAATGTCGGAGTGATCGTGATGTACGGCAGTCTGAAACGTGTCAGAGCACGGCGAACGATGTCGCGGCAGAGCTCGGGGCTCGAAATGGCTTCGTTCATGTACAGATGCAGTACGGTACCGCCCGTGTATTTCTTCTGCAGATCTTCCTGCATTTCCAAAGCTTCGAAAGGATCGTCCGTATAGGAAACCGGCAGCTGAGAGCTGTTGGTGTAGTAAGGATGATCTGGCGTACCCGCCTGAAGAATCTTCGGGAAACGCTTCTTATCTTCTTTGGCAAAGCGATAAGTTGTACCTTCAGCCGGTGTGGCTTCGAGGTTGTACATGTGTCCTGTTTCTTCCTGGAACATGACCATCTTGTCGCGGATGAAATCAAGCACTTTGGCGGCAAAGGCGTGGCCAGCTTCCGTCGTAATATCTTCTTTGTCCTGTGTGAAGTTGCGGATCATTTCATTGATGCCATTCACACCGATCGTAGAGAAGTGATTACGCAGCGTGCCGAGATAACGTCTTGTATACGGGAACAAGCCCTGATCCATATGGCGCTGAATGATCTTGCGCTTAATCTCCAGGCTGTTGCGGGCCAAGTCAAGCAGATAGTTCAGACGATTGAACAAACCTTCTTCGTCCTGAGCAAAAACATAACCCAAACGAGCGCAGTTGATTGTCACAACGCCTAAGGAACCGGTCTGTTCAGCAGAGCCGAAAAGTCCGTTGCCGCGCTTAAGCAGCTCTCTCAAGTCCAGCTGCAGACGGCAGCACATCGAACGAATCATGTTCGGCTTGAGTTCGGAATTGATGAAGTTCTGGAAATACGGCAGACCGTAGCGGGCAGTCATGCTAAAGAGCAAATGTGCATTAGGGCTGTCCCACTCGAAGTCCGGCGTCATGTTGTACGTCGGGATCGGGAATGTAAAAACGCGGCCCTTAGCGTCGCCTTCAAGCATCACTTCAATATACGCACGGTTGATCATGTCCATTTCTTTCTGGAGCTCACCGTACGTGAAGTCAACTTCTTCTCCGCCGATCAAAGGATGCTGATCGCGCAGGTCCTGCGGGCAGACCCAGTCAAACGTCAGGTTTGTAAACGGAGTCTGTGTACCCCAGCGGCTCGGGACATTCAGGTTGTAAATAAGTTCCTGAATGCACTGACGGACTTCCTTGTAATCAAGGTTGTCGATGCGGATGAAAGGAGCGAGATAGGTGTCAAACGAACTGAAAGCCTGAGCACCGGCCCACTCATTCTGCATCGTACCGAGGAAGTTTACGATCTGACCGACAGCACTGGTTAAATGCTTAGGTGCTCCGGCTTCAACCTTGCCTGGAACACCGTTCAGACCTTCATTCAAAAGTGTCTTCAGGGACCAGCCAGCGCAATAGCCGGAAAGCATATCCAAGTCGTGGATATGGATATCGGCCTGTCTGTGAGCATTGCCGACTTCCGGAGGATAAATATAGTTGAGCCAATAGTTAGCAACAACCTTACCGGAAACGTTGAGAATCAAACCGCCCAAAGAGTAGCCTTGGTTGGCATTGGCGTTCACACGCCAGTCCAGATGCTGCAGGTACTCATTCATAGAGCTTTCAACATCAACGAGGCTGCGGCGAGCATCACGGGCCTTTGCGCGCTGTTCGCGGTAAACAATATAAGCACGAAGGGTCTTACGGAATCCGGTATCAAAGAGCGCGTTTTCTACGGCATCCTGAATCTGTTCAATAGTAGGAGTCGCAACATTCTGCTGAGCCAGACGGTTCATCACTTCGATATGAGTGATGCGGTTTGCGGTCGCGGCATCGAATTCACCGGTGGCTTTACCTGCTTTTTCGAGGGCGGCTGCAATCTTTGAAATATCGAAGTCCTTTACCGTGCCGTCACGTTTAATGACGTACATCGGCGTCTCCATCGTAGGGCTCATCTGCCTTGTCTCCTTATCTATCTAGTTCATGTTCGCAAATACATTAATTCAAAAATAGTCATGTACTGCTAAGCCGTTTAAAAACTTTTAGGGTGGTCCGATAGTCCAAACAAAGTTTGAGCTATCGGACCAGTAAATCTACTCCCAATGATAATCTCATACAACAGATGGTGTGGGAACAATAAAAAGATAACTATATACGGAAATAAGAGGGGATATTAAAAATCTCTTGTGTAGGTCAAAACTGTAGGAAAAAATCAAAAACCTTGTAGATAAAAGGACCTGCGCGAAAGACGTGAAAAATGACGGAAGAGGAAAAACACAATAGGTTGAGATTCGTTTTTTTTAAGCTGATTTTGTAACCGTCTATTTTGCTCAGCTTTTTTCGAAGCTCTGATCACTCAAAATAGGTAGGATCGAGTAGAAATGTAACTCCTCTCTTTTCGTTGTAGATTCAAGAACTTGTCAGGATCTTTAGCTTCCTAGTCAAAAAACTCAAAAAGCCCTTACAAAAACCGAAAAATCTAAAATTATATCTATTTATTATCTTATTTGATTATATTTTCTATTTCATACCTCCGATCATCTTCTTAATTAGTGTCAGATTAAATATCTGTCATATTCATGAAATAATATGAGATAAACTAAGGGAAATTACTAATAGTCCTCTACCTCTGCTTTATACCTCTACTTTCGACTCAATTGTCAGGGATTTAACTCAAAAATCGGACAAATTTTTCTTTACTAGACCATGTCCGACGGGAAACCACGCGGGGTTCGAGAATTTTTGACCCGAATATTAAATAGAAGAATTTT
>OGOW01003590.1_pt1 | contig 10972 bp, 6 predicted proteins | sample 1552781 | NCBI WGS metagenome assembly OGOW01 (sample SAMEA2580145, study PRJEB22360) | human gut metagenome | biome: human gut; feature: human-associated habitat; material: faeces | place: Denmark | collected 2008/2010
AGGCTGAACTGGATGCCCGCAGCAGCGGACAGGAAGCAAAGGAGGGGAACCTTTCTGAATGAAGAGCAAGGAACAGAGCATCTTTGACTATTATAAAGAACTGGAAGCACTGCCTCAGGTACAGGTAGTGACCTACGAAGGCGAGTTTAACTACTCCAGGATCAACAACTTTGGTGTAAGTAAGACCAGGGGAGAGTATCTGCTTCTGTTAAATAATGATACAGAAGTCATTACTCCCGACTGGATGGAGCAGCTTCTTATGTATGCACAGCGAAAAGACGTGGGTGCAGCCGGAGCAAAGCTCTATTATGGAGATGATACGATCCAGCATGCGGGCGTTGTTCTGGGACTTGGCGGAATCGCAGGGCATATTATGTGCCGTGCTTCCAGAGAAGATCCGGGATATTTTGGACGTATGATCAGCGTGCAGGAGATCAGTGCAGTGACGGCAGCCTGCATGATGGTAAAAAAATCTGAATTTGATTCGGTGAAAGGTTTTGATGAAACCTTCCAGGTGGCATTTAACGATATTGATCTGTGCATGAAATTCCGTGCGGCAGGAAAGAAGATTGTTTTTACACCTTATGCAGAGCTGTATCATTATGAATCAAAATCAAGGGGACTGGAAGATACACCGGAAAAACAGTTCCGTTTTGATAAAGAGGTAAAGAGATTCCAGGAGAAATGGGCGCAGCAGCTTGAAATGGGAGACCCGTATTACAGCCCGAATCTTTCTGTGACAGAGGGGGATTGTTCCCTGAGAGAAGACTGAGAAATGAGGTTGGATATAGATTATGGCAAGAGAAATTTTTGAAGTGACCAAAGACAGGTTTCATCTTCAGGATCCGTGTTGTTACATCCTTCAGGGAACATGGCCGAAAGAGGCAAAAATGCGTGCCTGCCTGGACGGGTCAGAGGTAAAAGCGGAGATCAAGAAGCTTGAGATGGTCAGCGCACTGGAGAGATTCAAGGATCCTGACCTTATGCGGGGGGAGAGGATTACAGCTGAGATTTGTCTTCCGGAGTCGCTGGATGGATTTCAGAAACTTTCTATTTATGCGGATATGCCGGACAAAACTTTCTGCTGGTTTTCTGTTCCTGTCAGGGATCTAGAAAAGCGAAGAAATAAACCACAGTTTTTTATTGAAGAAGAGAAGGTTCAGCAGGGATTTCTCAGGGTACGTGGCTGGGCCGTTGCGGCAGAGCCGGTGAGAATCCAGATTTTTGATGAAAATAAACAGAAGATCCAGGCAGAGATCCTTCGCACGGAGCGAGTGGATGTGGAGCAGCTCTATGAAGAAACAGAGATCCATGATAAGACAGGATTTTTTGTGGAACTGACAAATCTTACCGGAAAAGTAGTTTACATCGTTTTTTATGCAGGAAATACCAAGGCTGTCCATATTGCACATCTTCAGCCGGCAGTTGTTCTCAGCAAAAAAATCGAGAAGTATGCAAAGAAGGGACTGCGTTACTGGAGAAGTCAGGGAAGTGCAGCACTTGCAGGTAAGATCGTGGCAAAAGTCAAAACGGCTTCCACAAGAGAGATTCCATATCAGAAATGGATTCTCCGACATCTTCCGAGTCAGAAAGAACTCGAAAAACAGAAGAGGGAGAAGTTTGAATTTCAGCCAAAGATTTCAATTGTAATCCCATTATACAAGACTCCCGAGAAATATCTCAGACAGCTGATGGAGACGGTCAAAGCACAGACATATCCGAACTGGGAACTCTGTCTTTCTGACGGAAGCGGGGCAAATTCTCCGATAGCAGGACTGCTCAAAGAACTGGAAGCCTCGGATGAGAGGATCAAGGTGGTTTCTCATGAGAGAGCACTGCAGATTTCAGAGAATACAAATGCGGGAATCGAGGTCGCCACAGGTGATTATATTGCTTTTGCAGACCATGATGATGAGCTTACACCGCACGCACTGTTTGAGTGTGTCAAGGCTCTGAATAAAGACAGAAAGATTCGTGTTCTGTATTCTGATGAGGATAAGATGTCTATGGATGGGCATAAATTCTTCCAGCCGCATTTTAAACCGGATTATAATCCAGATCTGCTCTGTACGGTAAATTATATCTGTCATTTGTTTGTGGTTGACAGAAAGGTCATTGACAAGGTTGGCATGCTTCGTTCAGAATTTGACGGAGCACAGGATTATGATTTTATTTTCCGCTGTATTGAGGCAGTGGATCCGTCAGAAATTTATCACATTCCCAAGATTCTGTATCACTGGAGATGCCATGAGGATTCCACAGCTGAGAATCCGGAAAGCAAAACTTACGCATTCGAGGCAGGAAAACGTGCAATCGAGGCACATTATGAGAGAACCGGCATCCATGCAGAAGTTTATCAGGGAGAATTTCTGGGACTTTACAGGACAAGATTTATTCGTGACCATGATCCACTGATCTCCATTGTCATTCCGAACAAGGACCATATTGAGGATCTGAAACGCTGTATGGATTCTATTGATAAGAAGTCAACGTATCAGAATTATGAGTATATCATTGTGGAGAACAACAGTACAGACGAGAAGACATTTCAGTATTACAAGGAACTGGAGGCTTCCAATCCGAAAGCGCATGTGGTCTACTGGGACAGAGAGTTCAATTATTCCGCAATCAATAATTATGGTGCATCCTTTGCGAAAGGGGAATATCTGCTTCTTCTTAACAATGACACGGAGATCATCAATCCGGACTGTCTGGAGGAGCTTCTTGGCTATTGCATGAGAAGTGATGTGGGAGCGGTCGGAGCGAGAATGTATTATGAGGATGATACGATCCAGCATGCAGGTGTTGTGATCGGCTTCGGAGGAATTGCAGGTCACTGTTTTGTTCTTCAGCCAAGAGGAACTACCGGATACTGCCACAGGATCATCTGTGCACAGGATTACAGTGCGGTGACGGCAGCCTGCATGATGGTGAAGAGAGAAGCCTTTGATAAGGTCGGCGGTCTTACAGAAGAACTTGCAGTTGCCTTTAATGATATTGACTTCTGTATGAAGCTCAGGGCAGCAGGATATCTGATCGTATACAATCCATATGCGGAATTGTACCATTATGAATCCAAGTCCAGAGGTCTTGAGGATACTCCGGAAAAGGTTGCGAGATTTAATAAAGAGATCCAGATCTTTGAGAAACGGTGGTCGGATATTCTGAGAAACGGGGATCCGTATTACAATCCGAATCTGACCCTGAAGAGTCAGGATTTTTCACTGAGACGTATATAGGAGGATTTTGAAAATGAAAGTATTAGTGACAGGCGTAAAGGGACAGCTTGGATATGATGTAATGAATGAGCTGGCCAGAAGAGGTTATGAAGGTGTCGGCGTTGATGTTGCAGAGATGGACATAACAGACAGTGAGGCTGTAGAAAAAGTAATGACAGAAGTTCAGCCGGACAAGGTCGTCCACTGTGCTGCCTGGACTGCAGTAGATGCTGCTGAGGATAATCAGGAGGTTTGCCATAAAGTAAATGTGGATGGAACCGCAAATATTGCAAAGATGTGTGGAAAACTTGATATTCCGATGGTATATATCAGCACGGACTATGTGTTTGACGGTCAGGGAACCCGCCCGTGGGAGCCGGATGATCCGGTTGTGGAACCGCTGAATGTCTATGGACAGTCCAAATATGAGGGAGAGGTTGCAGTAGAAAAGTATGCTCCTCATTATTATATTGTCCGTATTGCGTGGGTGTTTGGACTGAATGGCAAGAACTTTATCAAGACTATGCTGAATCTCGGCAAAACACATGACACTCTGACGGTTGTAGATGATCAGATCGGTACGCCGACCTATACCTATGATCTGGCAAGACTTCTGGTGGATATGCTGGAAAAAGAAGAGTACGGAAAATATCATGCGACCAATGAGGGCGGATATATCTCCTGGTGCGACTTTGCAAAAGAAATCTTCCGTCAGGCAGGTATGGATGTCAGGGTTCTGCCTGTAAGCTCCGCAGAATATCCTGCAAAGGCAAAACGTCCGTCGAACAGCCGTATGGAGAAAAAGAAACTGGAAGAGCATGGATTTACTCGTCTTCCGGACTGGAAAGATGCTCTTAAACGCTATTTGAAGGAAATTATGTAAACTGATGAATGAAAAAAATAATTCCAGACCAAAGATCCGGACAGCTTCTGTGCTGTCCGGATTTTGTCAAAGCCCTGACATGAGGGCACTTTGCTTTTTGTTTCTGCTGCTGAGTGCAAGCTGCAGCTTTATGTTCCGGGATTATCTCTATGGAAATGATCTGATGATCTTTAACGATATCGGAAGTGATACCTGGCAGCAGTATATCATGAATTATACCAGCATTGTAAATCATCTGAGAGATGGAAGCTTTTCTCTCTGGGATTTTAATAACGGACTGGGAATCAATCAGTTTAACTTTAATCTGTTTGATCCGTTTCTGATGCTGCTTTATGGAGCCGGAGTGATTCTGGGACCGGCACATATGCTTCTCTACATCAATGTGATCCAGATTCTCAAGATCATGGTGGCGGCATTTGCTTTTTACTGGTTTCTCTCGCAGTTTTCATTCAGTGTGTTGTCCAGGATGATCACATCTTATGCATATGCACTGAATGGTTTTCTTCTGGTGTGGGGACAGCATTATCAGTTTGGAACTGTTGTGATCTATTTTCCGCTGATGCTTCTTTTCAGCGAAAAGTTTATTCAGAAGAAAAAGGGTAAGGCACTGTTCCCGGTCATGGTATTTCTGTGCGGAATCTACAGCGTTTATTTCACATATATGTGTCTGGCAGCGACAGGACTGTATCTTGTGTTTCGAATTCTGATGCTGGACGGGCTTAGTTGGAAAGAGAGAGTCCAGAGATTCCTGCTAGGCTGTCTGGAAATGATCCTGGGAGTGGGGATGAGCCTTGTGGTCTTTCTTCCGATGGCAGAAGTTCTTTTGAATGTGTCTTCCAGACTGGACAGTGACGGAACCGGGCTTCTGGATTTTCTGAGGCAGTGTTTTACACCGTATTCGCGTAAGTTTTATCTGTCCATGCTCAAAAGAATGTTCTCAAGCAACCTACAGAATGGTTATGGACTGGCAAAGGGACCTCAGCAGTATGTGATGAATTATTATGAGGATCCGGCACTTTTCTGCTCAACACTGGCTGTTTTTCTGAATGTGCAGTTTCTTGCAGTCCTGCACAGAGCAGAGATGACAAAACGTGCCAGAAGAGTCCTGTACGGAGCGGCTGTCCTGATTTTTGCCGGTGTGGCACTCCCGATCGGTGGAATGGCATTTAATTATTTTACATTGCCGACGCAGCGTTATACATTTGTTCTGATGCCGATATTACTGCTTCTGATGGCATGGATGTGGGATTATATGCGAAAAGGCGGACGGCTGAATCTTGTGCTGATCCTCGGAGTAACTGTCCTTATGGAATGGGCATACAGATGTGGATATGAACAGGCTGGATTTCAGGAATATAAGACAAACATCCTGATCCTGACAGTTACAGGAATTCTGACAGCCCTGTGCCTGACGGTACTCTGCTTCCTGAAAGATACACAGATCCGAAATGTGGCCCTTGGATTTCTGGGAGTTGTACTTGTTGTTAATGTGGTGTCTGAGGGAGGTACAAACTATCAGAATCGTGTGACGATGAAAAAAGCAGATGTTCCGGCAGAAATGATGGAGCAGGAGACAAAGCGTTATGAAGAGATGAAGACCTCAGAGGATAAAGAGACAAAATACAGGGCAGAGCTTGAAAAACCGCAGGATTTCTTCCGGGAAATGTACAGAGCTGACCTTAAGGACTGCCTAAATTATCTGAAAGAAAAAGATCCGACCTTCTATCGTGTGGAAAAGGATTATATTTCAGGAACTGTCTCCATGGATTCATCCGGTCAGGGATATCGGGGAATCTCAACCTATAATTCTGTTATGAACGGAAATATCAAGGAATTTGTCGAAATCTGTTATCCGGAACTGTTCTTTGCAGATCATAATCATTATACCTTTTGGAATAATGTGGAAGATAACTGGCTGGCGGCTTTTCTCGGCGTGAAATATATTCTGTCGGGAAACAGCGAACCGGATGAAACGAAGTACAGACTTCTGGATCAGGTAGGAAGCCTTTATATCCATGAGAATATACGGGATGCAGAGACTGCACATTTCTATTCACAGGATATCTCGGAGGAAAGTCTGAAGGAACTGTGTACAGAAGAAACCAGAGAAGAACTTCTGAGAGAGGCGATCGCACTGGAAGACGGGACAAAGATCCAGGATGTATCTGAGATCCGGAAACTGAAATCAGAAGAGCAGAAAGCAGCGGAAGAAAGTTCTTCTGTGATGCTGTATGCACCGCAGAAGGATTCTGTTGTCACGGGAAGCATCCATGCAGAGACGGATGGATATGCCATGTTTATGATTCCGTATGAAAAGGGATGGAGTCTTATGATAGATGGAGAAGAGACAGAGCTTCTGCGTGGCGATATTGGTTTTCTGGCGTGTAAAGTGCCAGAGGGAGATCATACAGTTCTTCTTACCTTCCGGGCTCCGGGTCTTAGAGAAGGTGCGGTGGGAAGTATTCTGTGCTGGATTCTGTTTGCAGGAAGCAGGATACTGATCCTGTACAAAAAAGAAAAATCAGCGGGTGCCTGAAGGCATACCGCTGATTTTTCTTTTTGGTGTTTCGTGGGCACTGTTTTATAAAAATACAGGTTCCTTATGATTTCGCAATTTTGATGATCCTCCACAGAATCAGAAGGAATACTACGAGTCCGGCACCACCGATCAGAATGTATGGAAGATTGTTTGTGTTCTCAGAGTATGCTCTGGCAGCTTCCAGATTCTGTTCGCTTTCGTGGTCGAAGGAAGTTGTCTCTTCCGGTACGTCCTCCATGACCGCAGTTCCAACGGCATTGCCGCCAAAGAAATACTGTCGGGTATACTCGCCATCCTGAATCTCGCCATCCTCAGTGGTGAGGCTGTCGGCTGTGGCACCGGCCGGAACATAAACATCTCCTCCGGAAACCATATTGAAGTCGTTATTTCCAAGAGAAAGAGTCTGGAAATTATCGAACCCATAATCAAGAAGACTTCCCGCTTCCGTGGCAGTTGTTCCGGAAGCACCCTGAAGTACGACTGCGATCAGAGTAGTATTGTTTTTTTTGGCAGCACAGACAAGCGTGCTTCCAGATGCCTCGGTATAACCCTCTCTTCCGCCGAGACAATACTGATAGTAAGCAGCATTGGAGGCGGACATCATAGAAAAGTTGTTTGTAAGGACACGATCACCGCCGGATACGTTTGTAGCAGGGATAGTATAGGAAGCAGTGCCGGCAATGGTCCGGAAGGATTCATTATCGATGGCTGCCTTCATGATAAGTGCCATGTCGTGTGCTGTCGTATGCTGGTTTTCGTCCGGAAGTCCTGTTGGATTTGTAAAAACAGTATTTGTACATCCAAGCTGTGCAGCACGGTCATTCATCATCTGTACAAAAGCGTCCACAGAGCCCCCGATATGTTCGGAAAGCTGAAGTGCGATATCGTTGGCGGAACTGAGCATGATCGCATAGAGGCATTGTTCTACAGTAAAAACCTCATCCAGCTGGGCGGAAATATTAGCACCGCCGTCGGTAACACCGGACACACCGGTTGCTGTCATGGTAACCTGATCCGTGAGCTGACAGTTCTCCAGGGCAAGAAGAGTTGTCATAATCTTGACGGTGGCACCGGGATAAAGTACCTGATTCATATTTTTAGAATAAAGAAGCGTCTGTGTGGCGTCCTCCATGATCACAGCGGCGGAGGAAGTGATCTCCGGGCCCTGCGGCCATCCGGGAATACTGTTGGTGGTTACAGCAGAAGCATCCGTCTGCGTATCTGTGGTTGTTTCTTCCGCTGCAAGAACCGGTGTCTGGAACATTAAAGAACAGGAAATTCCCAGAGTCAGAAGACCACGGCATAATCTTTTTAATTGCATAATCTATTCTCCTGTGACTGATAAAGTAGTATATTTTTTGTTAAAGAAAAATACGTAACTGCGAGGATACTGAACAGTTACAAAAATACATATCAACTCTTATAATATCCCATTTTTCGACGCAATTCAAGCAGAATGACATAGCCCCTTGCAAAAACAGGCCCAGAATGGTAAAATAAAGCCACTTATGAATAAAAATAGTGTAAATAAAAAGTCCGAGGACACAATATATGAATAAAAAACAACAGGCTGTGGGAGGAATCCAGTGGGGGCGTATGCTTAAGAAACTGAATCCCTACACAATTCAAAAAGGATTCCGTTATCTGAAGCATTATGGTCCAAAAGAATTCTGGATTCGTCTGCATGAACGTTTTGAACCGGAAGAAGTTCCGTATGGTCCGTGGTATGAGGCTTATATCCCGGATGCGGCAGAACTTGAGAAGCAGAAGAAACACAAGTTTGGCTATACGCCGCAGATCAGTGTCGCAGTACCGGCATTTCGTACACCGGAGGTTTTTCTGCGTCAGATGATTGAGTCTCTTATTGATCAGACGTATCCGAACTGGGAACTCTGTATTGCAAATGGAAGTCCTGAGGACACCGCAATGGCAGCTGTTCTTAAGGAATATAGTTCCAGAGACAGGAGAATCTGTGTCAGAAATCTGGACGAGAATCTCGGAATCGCGGGAAATACCAATGCGGCGCTTACCATGGCAGGAGGAGAATTTGTAGGACTTCTTGACCATGATGATCTTTTGGCACCGAATGCTCTCTATGAAATCGTAAAGAAACTCAATGAAGACAGGCAGCTGGATGTTGTTTATACAGATGAGGATAAGGTCACAACTGACCTCAGTGAACATTTCCAGCCACATCTCAAGCCGGATTTTAATCTGGATCTTCTGAGATCCAATAACTATATCTGCCATTTTTTTGTGGCCCGTAAATCTATTGTGGATAAGGTGGGAGGGTTTCGGCAGGAATTTGACGGTGCACAGGATCATGATTTTATTTTCCGCTGTGTAGAAGAAGCTTCCGGAAGAGTGGGACATGTACCTGAAATCCTTTACCACTGGCGCACACATAAGGCGTCCACGGCAGATAATCCTGCCAGTAAGATGTATGCATTTGAGGCAGGCAGGAGAGCAATCGAGGCACATCTTAAGAGAATGGGCATTGAAGGCGAGGTAAGTCATACACCGGATCTTGGCTTCTTCCGAGTGAAGTACCCGGTCCATGGTGAACCGATGGTCTCTATCATCATTCCGAATAAGGATGAGAAGGAATCCTTAAAGGCATGTATAGAGTCAATCAGAGAGAAAACAGAATATCAGAATTATGAGATTCTGATCATAGAAAACAACAGTACTTCGGAGGAAATTTTTCATTATTATAAAGAACTTTCCAGAGATCCGAAGATCCGTCTCCTCAGATGGAAGAAAGAATTCAATTATTCTGCCATCAATAACTACGGAGTGCGCCATGCAAAAGGCGAGTATCTGCTCTTTTTGAACAATGATGTAACGGTGATCACCCGGGGTTGGATCAAGGAAATGCTCGGTGTCTGTCAGAGAAGAGAAGTCGGGGCAGTTGGCGTGAAGCTGATCTACCCGGATAATACGATCCAGCATGCGGGATGTGTGATCGGGATCGGTGGTATTGCAGGTCATATGTTTGTCGATATGCCGGCGAACAGAACGGGATATCTTCACAAGGCCTCGCTTCTTCAGGATATGAGTGCGGTGACAGCTGCCTGCATGATGATGAAGCGCAGTGCTTTTGAGGAGGCTGGTGGTTTTACGGAGAAGCTGTCCGTTGCATTCAATGATGTGGATCTTTGTCTGAAGGTGCGTAAGAATGGAAGTCTGATCGTATATGATCCATATGTTCAGTTATATCATATGGAATCCAGGACAAGAGGGGCAGAGGACAGTGAAGCCAAGATAAGACGTTTCCAGGAGGAAATTGAATATATGCGTTGCCAGTGGATCGATATTCTCAAAAAGGGTGATCCTTACTATAATAAGAATCTGTCTCTGACAAAATGGAATTACTCCCTTCGACCGATTCGGGGAATGGAGAAACACGGCAATAAGGAGAAATAATATGGAAGTATCGGTTGTCATACCGAATTATAACGGGATTGCGTTTCTGGACAGTGTGCTTGCAAGTCTGGAGGGGCAGACTCTCAAAAATTTCGAAGTTATCTTTGTAGATAATGGTTCTTCAGATGGAAGCTGCTCGTTTGTAGCGGGGAATTACCCGTGGGTGCACATCATCGAACTGCCGGAAAATTATGGATTCTGCCGTGCAGTCAATGAGGGGATCAAGGCGTCCAGAGCACCCTATGTACTGCTGCTCAATAATGATACAGAAGTGAAGGAAGATTTTCTGGAAGAGATGACTGCTGCGATCCGGAGACACAAGAAAGCTTTTTCCTGTGCAGCCAGGATGGTTCAGTATCATGACAGGGATCGTCTGGATGATGCGGGAAACTTTTATAATGCATTGGGCTGGTCCTTTGCCAGAGGCAAGGGAAAGGACATCCATACCTATGAGGAGGAAGAAAAGATATTTTCTTCCTGCGGAGGAGCGGCAATCTATCGAAGGAAGGTCTTTGAACGGATCGGTTATTTTGATGAAGAACATTTTGCCTATCTGGAAGATACGGATATCGGATATCGTGCAAGAATATACGGCTATGAAAACTGGTACGCACCGAAGGCTGTTGTCTATCATGTGGGAAGCGGTACTAGTGGTTCCAGATATAATCAGTTCAAGACCAGATATTCTTCAAGGAATAATGTCTATCTGATCTATAAAAATATGCCGTTGTTCCAGATTATTTTGAATCTTCCGTTTCTTTTGGCAGGATTTCTGATCAAGTTTCTGTTCTTTGCTGCAAAGGGAATGGGAAAGGAATATCTGGCAGGTATCAAAAACGGTTTTTCCATCAGCCGCAAAGGCCATAAAGTACCGTTTTCGATGAAACATCTGTCAAATTATGCAAG
>OGOW01003592.1_pt1 | contig 10970 bp, 14 predicted proteins | sample 1552781 | NCBI WGS metagenome assembly OGOW01 (sample SAMEA2580145, study PRJEB22360) | human gut metagenome | biome: human gut; feature: human-associated habitat; material: faeces | place: Denmark | collected 2008/2010
TCCGGAAAAAGCCATAACCGCTGCCATGGTGCACACGGTAATTTTTACAGATTTATGAGCCATTCTATCCTCCTGAAACTCTTGGAGCTATCTTGTTTTCTTAACTTACTGCTTTACATTTCCAAATGATTTATTACGAATTTGTTACATCTGTTAACAAATATATCACGCAGTTTTCCATTTGTCAATATAGTAAATTAATTGTCAATATTTCCAAAAATCCCCATTTCATGCGGGTTTGCAGAATTTTCACGTAAAAAAAGCCACCACATGGGTGACTCTTTTCTTTAAATATTTTTCGATTTTCTTTCAAATTTCTTAATGAATCTATTACTAATCTATGACTGTTTACGAAAGCGGTTGCAATAGTTCCCGGCGCTGACCGCGGCATTAGCACCATCCGCCACTGCCGTTACGACCTGGCGCAGAGGCTTCCTGCGGATGTCACCCGCCACATAGATACCTGCTCTGTCAGTCTCTCCGGTCTCACCTGCCGGAATATAACCATCCTCACCGACTGTCACCAGGCTCTGCAGTAATTCCGTGTTGGGATGGATACCAACGGCGATGAAGATGCCCGCTGCTTCCAGATCCTTCTCTCTTTCCGTCTTCACGTTTTTAATACGCAGCTTTTCCACCATATCCTCACCGCAGATCTCCGTGACCACATGGTCGTAAAGGATCTCCACGTTGGGAAGGCTCTTTAATTCCTCCTGCAATACCATGGCCCCCCGCAGACTGTCTCTTCTGTGGATCAGATACACCTTTTCACAGGTTCTCGCCAGGTAGATGGCATCCTCCAGCGCCACGTCTCCGCCGCCGACCACAGCCACCGTTCTGCCCCGGAAAAAGGCTCCGTCGCAAGTAGCGCAGTAGGACACACCCATGCCGTTTAATTCTTCCTCACCGGGCACACCAAGCTTCGCATGCTCCGCACCGGTGGCAAAAATCACCGTACGGGTCTCCAGCTCCTGATCTCCCGCGTAGACGCATTTGTAATCGCCACGTTCTTCCACACTGTGCACCGTGGCTTCTAAAAATTCCGCTCCCAGCTTTTCTGCATGCTGTCTGAAAGTCATCCCCATATCGAAACCACTGATTCCGGGAAGTCCGAGATAGTTATCCACTTCATAGGTATTGAGAATCTGTCCGCCGCTCATGGGCTTTTCTTCTATAATAAGTAGGTTCAGCCCCGCACGCTTTCCGTAGACTGCTGCGGACAGCCCCGCGGGACCGGAACCGATAATGATCAAATCGTACATAATTTTCTCTCCTTTTGTCCAGTGTAGCAGTTCCCCTATGGAAAAGCAAGCCCATCTGTGCTACACTCGTTTTACAGTTTTTTTGCATTCGGCACTGTTTTATCTCCAAAGGTTGCCGTAGAATTCAGAAAGGATACTTTACATGAATACAATAAAGAACACACCGCTTGCTCTTGTCACCGGCGCCTCCCGCGGTATCGGCAGAGCCATTGCGGAAACTCTGGCAGGTGCCGGGTACGACCTGATCCTCACCTGCAGTCACACACTTGCCAAGCTTCAGGACGTAGCTGCCTCTTTAGAAGAAAAATACGGCATCCACTGCACTGCTTTGGCAGCGGATGCAGCGGATCCCTCTGCGATTGAAAAAATATTTGCTTTCCTGGATCATCTGGATGTTTTAGTCAATAATGCAGGAATCTCCTACATCGGCCTGCTCACAGATATGAGTATCGAAGAATGGCAAAGTGTCATAAATACGAATCTCAGCTCCTGTTTCTATACCAGTCGTCTGGCAATTCCTCTGATGCTGCAAAAGCACAGCGGACGCATCATCAATATTTCCTCCGTCTGGGGAAACGTCGGAGCTTCCATGGAAGTCGCTTATTCCGCTTCCAAGGGCGGCGTGAACAGTTTCACCAAAGCTCTGGCAAAGGAACTGGCGCCCAGCAATATCCAGGTCAACGCCATCTCCTGTGGGGTTATTGACACTGCCATGAATCATTGCTTCTCTCCGGAGGAAATGGACGCTCTCCGGGAAGAGATCCCCGCAGACCGTCTGGGACAGCCTGAGGAAGTCGCAAAACTTGTCCTCCAGCTCATCCAGGCGCCAACCTATCTCACCGGACAGATCCTTACTCTTGACGGAGGCTGGCAATAACACTCTCCGCCGATTCTCCCGGTACCAGTGATGCCACGATCCGCTCCATCTCTTCTTTGGATCCAGCATCCCGGCACCGGAGGATCAGATGTTCCTTCTCCGTCTCTGTCAGTGCCGCATAGCCTTGCATGGCCTGTTCATTCATCGCCAGCGCCATGCCGAATCCTACCGGCAGTTCATTCAAGGGAAACGCTTCTGTTCCGCCGCTTCCCCCAGTCAATCCATCCATTGCAAACTCCTTTCCCGCGTTCTGCGAAGATGCCTCATTTTACAGGCATCCTGTTTTTGCATAACAATCGTGCACTTGATCGATAACATAATTTTGCATATGTTATCGATCAAGTGCTACTGTTTAGTCTGTGCAGGAGGAATCTGCGATATACAAAACGAAAACTCGCTCTTTGTAAATGAAAATCTCACGAATAACGGTATTCTCCGCCATCCGTGAGATTTTCAGTTTGGTTTCTGTCTGTCAGGTATCCAACATTATTTTCCGGCAAGATATTCTCTCATATGTTCTCTGATATGCTCGAACTGTTTTCTCGTCTGAGGATTCCGTGATTCAAAATTCATCAGCTTATCCAGATACCCCTGTCTCTTCACAATACGGCAGCTCTCGGGATAGACCAGCTCGTACACCAGGGAAATATGTCCCACCACATTATCCACCGCTGTTTTCTTCAGGGAACGCAGTACAGCATGCTCCTCATCAAAGCTCTGCAACACTTCCGGCGTCACTTCCTCCTGATATAATACCTCGGTGTCCACATTGTAGATCTCCTCCAGCGGGAATTCTACATTGACCTTCAAGATATCGATCTTATCCGCATCCCGTAAAATATGGCAGAACATAGCCGTCCGTTCCTCCAGTCCCTCCGGAATCCGGTAGGCGCTGTGATAAAATACCGCTGTCCACAGAAGTTCATCGCAGGAAGCATCTTCCACGAAATCCCGGATACTGATTCCGGCGTCTGCCTGAATTTCCTCGGGCAGGCTTTCTTCGCTTCCGGAAGCAAGTCCGTGTTTCTCTTCCCAGACCTTACCAAATAAAATTCTTGCTCCGTATTTCGCATGATCGATGGAATCCGCATCAGTAAAGGTTCCATATACCCGCTGCTGCTCAAACCGTCCCACATCATGGAGCAGTCCGGTCAGCCACGCAATATCCACCTCTTCCTCCGGAAGTTCAAGGGATCTGGCGATATGTTGGCACAATCCGCAGACCCGGTAGGTGTGTTCTATTTTCAGGCGGATCATGTCCCGGCTGCTGTCATAACGGTCCGTGTATTCCTGAAATGCTGCCAATGCTTTTTCTCTGTTGATCTTCATTGTTCGTTGCCTCATATCTTTTATATCATATTTTATGACTCATGACACGTTCGCCTTTTTTTAATCCATTCCTTCTTATCTGCTGGTTTTTGTCTCCGTCAGACTTTTTTCTCTGCCATCTGTACATATACCAATTTGTATACTGCTACACAGATCACTGCAACCACCAATAACAGTCCCAGTTCCAATGCCCAGGTGGGAATGGTAGCGGCGCATATCACGGTTAAGAAGTCCACTGCAAAATGCAGTCCGAAGGCTGCTGCCAAATGCAGCTTTCGGCCTGTCTTCACCGCACTGTATACAAGAATCGACAACGCGATCTGCAGAGCGATCGCATTGATCCGCTCCACCGGTGCGAGATAGAACTGGTAAGCCGGTGTGGTCCAGAGAACAGAGAGCTGACGGTAGGTTACCTCCTGTTGTGCGGGCTCCAATGCCGTCATAGTCTTCTCCATCAGACCACCGTTGATCATGGCTGCGGTAAGGAGATTGCTCATAGAAGACATACCAAGAATCAGAAAAGCTTCAATGCCGCCATGTCCGGCGCCGTACATCAACGCATTTTCCCGGGTAAGATGTTTTTTCAGGCAGAATTTCATGGCGATCCACCGGCCACACTCCTCAAAAAGTGCTGCTGCCAGTCCACCATAAATCGCATACAGCCAGATATTGTCCCGGATCGCGCTTCCGGTCACCGTCAGCACGATGGCATGACAGATCTGCTCTAAGATCATGGCAAAGCCCACGAAAATTCCACAACCGATGAAGAACGCCGGCACCCATGCCTTTGTCTTCTTATAGATAAAGATACCTAAAAATATGGGTAACCCCACGGATAATAGCAAAGATATCACCATCCCCACCATACTTGCACTGCTTACATTTCCCCACATCATTGCTGTTTCCGTTACACTCTCAACTGCCATATATTCTCCTATCCAGATGCCTCTCTGCACTCTGTTGTTTTATTAGTTCTTCATCTGTATTGTAAGATTCTCCGGAAAAAGGTAAGAAAACCTTCCTCTACCGCCACCTGATCCACCGCCGCCTCAGGCAGATCATAGAAATATTTCCCGGTTCCGGGATCCAGGGAAATGCTGTCCAGCGGAAACCCCTCTCTGCGGATGCTGCTGTGTGGTACATCCGTCAGCCAGAATTTCTCACTTTCCATGTCAGGCTCCATCGCCTCATATACATGTTCCTCATCCTGCACATAGCAGATGGCGTTACGGTATTTTGCCGTAAGCCTTCCATAGTGTCTGACCAGTCCGATATAGTGCTCCAGCATCTGCTCATCCGTCAGATACACACCATTCACCGTACGCACATGTACCCCGGGCTGGACCGCCTCCGGGACATCTTCAAAATACAACCCGGAATCACAGGAAAATACAGGCATACGAAAAGCTTCATAATAAGCATGCGCTTTCTGCCTGGCATTCTCCAGAGGTGTATTGCCTGTCTCCGGGACATCGGGGATCTCCACCCCCTGTGCCCGCAGATCCTGCAGACTGATCAATTCGATGCCAAGTCCGGCTATGCGGTTCTGCATGGCAGCTGCCTTTGCCGGATTGCCGGTACCGTATAACAGTTTCATAATCGTTGTCCTGCTTCCTTTCCGGTCAGATCAGCGCCGGTGTCTGTGCCAGGACAGAGATAATCGCGATCGCCGCCAAAATCACAACAACTACCACTACTGCAACAATGATCTTCTTTTTCATATATGATACCTGCTCTTTCCAAACCTTTTATGATTTTGCATCCCATGGACTAATGATGACATATTTCAAGGATATTTTCAAGGATATTGGCACATATCCATAATCTCTGGCGCCTAAAAGCCTTTTATTTTTCGATATCTGCCTTTTACAAAATTGATAGCATATTGTACACATACGGAAAAAATAATTGCTGCCAGCAAATAGAAAATTCTGGTATATCCGATTCTCTGCGGCGTATAATACCACCACAGATTATTTTCGTAACTGACAAAATCAAAATCCGTAAACACAGGGAATAATTTTGCGCAAACACCATAAATCGTTTTCACGATCATGAAGCCCAGAAACTGGTTCATCATAATGGAATAGGTGTTATCAGCCAGTAGGTTAACATATTTGTTTTTTCCAAAAACGGGCTCTAACACAGTTGCTATTCTCATCCACATGGCAATTCCCAGGTAACCCACGATAATCGGCATCAACGGTTCTTCCGTGAAATCATTGCACCAGGACGGAGTATATACCAGAAACTTTCCGTAATGATACGTCAGTGCAAGCTTTATTCCCATAATCACTGCAAAATAAAGAATACCGGGAAGCTTTCTTTCATACTTTTCCAGGGTTCTGTTATAAAAAATCCCCAGGCTGTAAAAAGGCATAAAGTGAAGCATTCTGACGACTGCCAACCACCAGCCGGTATTATAGCCTTTGCAGGCAAGCAGATTACCAATGAGTCCCAGAGCAATTCCGATCACGAAAAAGATTACTTCCGGAATATTTTTGCATATCTTTTTCAGAACTTTTCTGTACAGAATGTTTAACACCTGTACCATAAAAAGCGGCATAATGAACCAGCCCGCTAGATTATATTCGAACTGATGTCCGTCAATAATCGGTGCAACGAACAGATTATACAGGGTAAATTCACCACCGATTTTAAAATATTTGATATGTGAGATCTGTACGAGCACTCCATATGCAATATTATACAGATATAATGGAATGATCAGTGTCTTGATCTTTTTCCACAGATACCCCGGTACATTTTCTTCTGCCTCTGTCTTGTAAAAATAGCCGGAGCAGAAAACAAACAATGCCACATGAAGACCTGCATACGGGAACCAGTCTGCCAGACTCAGGGAGATTCCTCCTCCCTCGCAGTGTCCACACAGAACCATAAGAATTCCAACTGCATATAAGATTTTAAATCGATAGTCAATCTGATGATCTGAACGATCATTTGTCAACGTGTTTGTCATTTTGTATCCTCCGTTTTTTATCCAAATTTATCGAGATAGCTCCGCTTTCTCAGCCGGCCAGGATTTTCTGAGTGCCGCATAGGAAACCAGGAAATTGGCAAGCCAGCCGGCCGGCACGGCAAGCCAGACAAAGTCAATGCCAAAACGCGGTGCACAGATCAAAGCCACAGACAATCGGATCGCAAGGTTTACCATATTGGCAATGAGGAATGGCCGCATGATTCCGAGTCCGCGAAGAACTCCATCTGTTGCCATTTTAATTCCCATAAAGATAAAGAAGTATCCAAGCCATCTCATATAATCTTCGGACACCTGATAGGCCAGGGCTGTTCCGTCCTTTCCCAGAAATAGCGAGGAAATCTGCGTGTGCAGCGTTTCAATGACAAGGAAGGCAAGCGCCGCAAAACACACGTCCAACACCAATGCCGCATGATAACCTTTTTTGATACGCTCGGTTTTGCCTGCCCCAAGATTCTGGGAAACATACGGCGAAACTGCATTACCGATGGACACGAATATCAGGGAAAAAACATTCTCCACGCGCATCGTCGCCGCATATCCTGCAAGAGCCTGTGTGCCGAAGGGATTTACCACTGCCTGTACGATCATCATACCGATAGACACGGTAGACTGCTGCAGAACCGAGGGCACTGCGATCCGAAGCATTGAGCGAAGCTTGCGCCCGTCAAACCACTGAAACGGACTTTGGTATCGCCGCATCCGGTATAAGAAAATTAAAAGTGAAAACACAGCGGAAATACCCTGGGCAATCAGAGTTGCAAGCGCTGCACCGAATACACCAAGCCCCAGACCGGCTACCATCCAAAGATCCATCACAATATTCAGGATGGATGAAAAGATCAGCAGCCCCAGCGGAATTTTTGATTCACCGATGGAAGTGAACATGGTGGAGAGAATATTGTACATGAACAAAAACGGAAAGCCCACAAAATAGACCCGCAAGTACAGTACCGCTTCGTCCAGAATATCGGCAGGGGTCTGTAAAGCGCTCATCATCGCATGGGAAAAGCAAAAGCCAAAGATACCAAGGAGGATACTCAGAAGTAAAAAGCTGATCAGCGACGTAGACACAATGGTTTTCATTTTGCCATACTCTTTGGCGCCGAAATAGCGACTTACAAGCACACCGGCACCGACACCGGCACCCAGTGCCACACAAATGAAAACATTCGTCAGGGCTGCACAGGCACCCACCGCTGCCAGTGCAGAGGAACCCACAAACTGACCGACGATAATGGAGTCAGCCATATTGTATACCTGTTGAAAAAAGCTGCCGAGAATCATCGGCATTGCAAAAACCGTCAGCGCTTTCAGCGGCGCATCAGTAATCAAATACTCATCTTTTGACATGATCCTATTCCTCCACAGTTCCTTCAGCATTCTTCCACGGCTTCTTCAACTCGTTCATCTGCATCTTCTGGAAGTTGGATGGCATCCAGCTTTCGCGTGAAAAGTTCAATCATCGCAGGATACTGGTTTGTAATTGGGTGACTAAACCGATAAAACTGCGGCACACCTTCTTTCTTTATATGCAGCAATTCCATTTCTTCAAGCTGTTTCGATGCCCTCGATATAGAAAGTTCTGTCTTAGGATAAAGAAAAATCATCTTCTGTTCATTCATAGATACCATCTGTAAACGATACCGTGTGACAATAAAGTTAGGCAAATGCTTGAACTCCACATCCTCATAAGCCACTTCGATTCCAAGGACTTTATTGAGATACTCCATGTGTTCGCCTCCAATCTTAACTCTTTTTGAGTTAAGATACAATATTTGAGTTAAGAACAGTTGAAAATCAACATTATCAAATATTATTTTTACGCAAAAAAGCCCGATGCAACATGAGCATTACACCCACACTGCACCGGATATTCCATCATCAACTTTCATATGCCCTTCTTTTTCTCCGTACCAGCAGGCGACCTTTGCATTGGGCTGTATCGGACCTTCATGCAGAAATCACAGCGGTCATTTCCACGCCCCAGCGTCATGCTTCTCTCCCAGATCAGCTTCGGATGCAGCCCGGTATAGCTGATGTCATCACTGTCGCAAAAGCAGCGGCACAGCTCCGGGCAGCCATATTCTGTGCAGGTGTCGTGATAGGGACATATCGAAAGCGGTGTTCAGTTCCTTTGCCTGCGCTGGAAAGCGCAGTGCCGCAGTTTCCCGGAAATCACGGGAAAGATAGGTTTCCTTCCTTTTCATCGTCCGTTACCCTTTCTTTTTGTATCCGCAGTCGCAGTAGGGCCCGCCGGAGGCAAGGGTGTACTGCCGCACAAAATTTGTCACGCCGCTCGCTTCGCTCATGGTGTAGTCCAGACGGCACAAAGCAGGGGTCAGGTCGTACAGCCCCAGCTCCTTCATCAGCACACAGATGCCGCACTTGGTAAAGCGTCCCTCGTAGCCGCTGCCATCCGGGTATTCGTGAAACTCCATGTTCCACGAATAGGGGTTGCGGTCGGCGGCTTTCAGAGCGGCAGTGGCTTTCATGGCAGCGATATCCTTTGCGGTGAACTTGCTTTTTCCGCTCTTACGGCAGAACCACTGCATGGGCGCTGTCATCATCGCCTTTGCGTAGTAATCCGTCAGGCAGTCTACCGCCGGGCGCTGCGGCATGGAGAGAATGAACGCGCCGAGCATTGCGCAGTTGACGATGTTCATCTTGAAGCGGTCCGCTTTTTCAAACTCCGGCAGGTCTGCAATGATTGCTTTGTACTTCGGCTTTGCTTTTTTCATGATCGCTTGTGCCGCATCGGCATCATAGCCGAACACCGCCGTCAACTGCCTTTTGAATGAGCCCGCAAACAACACCCACATTCCCATTGGCATACCCATGTATTTCATTGCACTGCCTCCTTACATTCTCCGCATTTTGCCTTCTCCTGCAGCAACACCAGCCCCAATACCAAAACCAGCAGGTGTCCGGCGGATTCCGTGCCGTGATCGATCTGATCCAGCGGCCACGGCAGAAGCGTGAAGAGATTTCCCACAATCCCCGTAAAAACGATGGGGTTGCAGAAGGATGCCAATATCCGCTGTGCTGTGTTTTTCAGCGGGAGCATCCTTTTCCAGATCATAACGAGCATCACGACGGAAAGAAGTACATCACACAGGATATATGCTGCCAGCAGCGGCGCGGCGTTGCAGTAAAACACCTTGTTGGCAATTTCAGCTGCCGCCTGCATATCGCCGTATTTCTCAAAGGTAAACTTGAAGATCAGCGCCACATTCATGAACATAGCATGAACATAGCCCCAGCAGACCGTGCCGGTGAGATAGGCGATTTGAAACAGCTTGACCCATTTCTGCTGCTTCGGTTGGGTGAGGCGTTGCTTCAAAAGCTTCCACATCTGGTGAAAACCGATGTAATAGAGTGCCGTTCCGAGAACACCGCAGATGATGCTGACCACCATGCGCCATGTTGCCATATCAAGATAGGCGACCTTGACCATCAGCCCAATGGATTCTGTGCTTTGGCTTTTCCCGGTCGCCGCAAATAAAAAGTCGCCGATCACATATAAAAGGCACCCCATCATACCTGCGATGAGTACTCGTTTTTCTTTGCTCATTTTCATCGCTTGCCTCCAAATCCGATCTTCACGATCTGCATTTTCATCATGCCGTCACCGACCCTTGCAAGAAACCGGAAAAAGCCGCTGACGGAAGGGTCTTTCAAATCGTTGTAACCCAGCATATAGCCGCGGCTTGTGACCTGCAGACGGTTGTCCCACTCGCCAATCTCCTTGGGAGCATCCGAAACCGCGAAATACGCGCCCACATCCTTGATTTTCGCAGTCCTGAGCCACGTTTTTGCAATCATCTTCACCGCCGTCCGATTGGCAGCGTCAAATACAAGCACCCCGCCGGGGAAAGTATCTGTCATCCCCTGCACCAGTGCTTTGACCTGCCGGGTCAGGAAGTAATAGAACACCCCAGAGGCGAAGAACACCGCCCCGCCGGTGGCATCAATACGGTCAAACCATGCGGGTTCTTTCAGGTCGCAGGGGATGTTTTGTTCCCGCTCCCCGGCGGGCAGCAGCTCATTCCGCACGGCAATAACATCCGGGAAGTCCAGATTGTAGATCTTGCAGCTGCCGTTGTCGCAGGCTCTGCCGGTGTTGTCCAGCCCGCAGCCCAAATTGACCAATGCTGCACAGGGGTGCATTTTCAGATAATTCCGTACCTCCCACGCAAGGTCATTCTGCCGCATGGCGACCTCCAGCGCACCGAACCGCTGCATCAGGCTGCGGGAGTTTTTCTCTGCCTCTGAAAAATCGTAGTCGATCTGGTCGAGCAGATGCACCGCTGTTTCGTCCCGGTAAAGGTTCGGGTACAGCCCTGTGCACAGCTTCCGGGAATACAGCGGAATGATCAGCGTCTCCTGCACGGTGTTTTTCTCGATTTTGTATTTCATATCGAGTCCTCTCACTTTCTGATAAACGGGAGCTTCGGCATACCGTCCTGCTCAGCGATAAATGCCAGCATTTCAGCAAAGCCCT
>OGOW01003597.1_pt1 | contig 10959 bp, 8 predicted proteins | sample 1552781 | NCBI WGS metagenome assembly OGOW01 (sample SAMEA2580145, study PRJEB22360) | human gut metagenome | biome: human gut; feature: human-associated habitat; material: faeces | place: Denmark | collected 2008/2010
ACACCCGAGATAAATAACAAGATGACAGACGTGAAAACGAATACCAACATAGGCGACTCACGACTCGTCATAAATCCAGATAGCGTCATAGACATAAAAATACAGGCAAACAGGTAAGGCAGTAAAAACAACAAAATAGTCAGTGGCTCACCAACCTGAGGTAAGGAGAATAACTTAGGGACAATAGCCAATACCCAGATGCAAACCACCACATACAGCAAAAGATAAGTCAGCGACTTGCCGAACACGATACGCAAAGTTCCATTAAAATGCCGGCAAATAGGCACCAGACTATGAAAGCGGTTCTTTTCCCGGGCCGTTCCTCCCAACATTCCGATACCCAATATCAAGGTCTGTTGCAATACCAAGATCAAGATAGCCGGTACCAAGAAACTGGCAAAGCCATTCTGGGAATTAAACAACGCTACCGATTCATACGGGATCGGGTCTACCGTGATCTGGTCCATCTTATCCGTAGACGACGGATTATTATGCATCCGAAGTTCCTTACCCATATCCAATGACACCTCTGTCGTCGCCAAAAGGAAAGCCTTATAAAACAATAAGGCGCTCATATCGCAATACAACGAGACAGTTGTCTGTCGCCCTTCATGCAGGTCCTTACTATAATCCGGGGGAAAGAGCAAAATTCCATAGGCCTTCTTCTCATCCAACATCTTCTTGGCTTCCGCCATATCCGGACAAACACCCACTACTTCCACATCTGGCGTGGCGTTAACCCGTCTGGTAAACTCACGACTCAAATAGGAATCACTTTGGTCTACCACCACCATCTTCGCCTCGTGTACTACCTCGTTATTATATATAAATGAATAAAGCAGCGGATATACGAAAGGCACCAAGAAAAAGAAAATCATGACCCCCGCATCTTTAAACACGTTTCTCAATTCATCCTTCCAAATATAAAACGTATCCAGAAGACCTTCCTTTATGATATATCGTAAACGATGTTCTCTTTTCATCACATACAGTTTTTACGGTAGATATTTGAAATCCAACAACGCCCTCTTCAAGTTCCGCCCGATAAGGAACGGCAAGATCAGAAATCCCAACAACCAAACGTACTCGCCCAACGTATAGAATAGTGCCCGCCCGTTCAAGGCTTGATCGACATAAATCAAGAAATAATGCCGTAGAGGAAACAAACGAGCCAACGCTTGCAACGTAGGGTCCATACCTTGTACCGGAAACGAGAATCCGACAATGGAGAACGAGATCATTCCGAACAGGCTGGCGAAGCTAAGCCCTAAACGGGGAGTAGGTAATACGCCGATCATAAATACGCCTACCGCCTGAGAGGATATAATCAGCAAAAACATCGCCAAAAGCATCGGAAACCAACCGCTATTTAACGGGAAAGAATTAAATCCATACAACACCGCACAATACATAAAGCCTACGACCGTAAAAATAGCCGTCTGCGGCAATAACTTTCCCAACAAACTAACTGCGATAGAACTCCCTCCCATATCCAACCATTTACGGGATGTAGAATATTTAATTTCTGTACCAATGCTGAATACCGTCACTAGAAATACCATCAACTGAATGATACCCGGCAAAACCGTATTATTCAAATATACCGAATAATTCAACCACGGATTGCCGATCGGATGCGTATCGATCACGATCGGTTGTAGCTGTCCCATGATCTGCGCTTCGGTATATCCTTTAGCTTGTCCGGTTTGTAAACCCACAGCGGCCCCCGCCAATACCGACATCGTTTTCATATCCCGAAACAGCAAGGAAGCGGCGATCAAATAGGTACCATTCGTATAAAAAGACAACCGGGGCTGCTTTCCAGATGTGGCGTCCACGGCGAAACCGGATGGAATGTAAAAAATTCCATATACATTCCCTTTCTGCATTTCCTGACGAGCCTCGGTAAACGACATGGTTTTCATATACACCTCTGTCTGCTCAAAGGCATCCAGCTGGCGAATCAAATTGCGCGAGGTAGCAGAGTTATCCATATCCACCACCGCTATCGGCAGATCGGTCGGCAATCCCTCATGCATCAACGATACAAAGAAAATGACACAGATAGCCGGAGCGATCAGCATACAAAAGAAGTAAATCGGTTGAGCCACCCCCAGCCGATGCACCTCGCGCTTCGCGATAAGCCAGATTCTATGCAAACTTTCTTTATAGGTCATACGATCTCTTTCCCTTTTTTCTTTAAGATCACGGACATTCCCGGACGAAGATCAGCGACTTTCTCCAACGGACGGGCACGCACCTCGAAAGTCTTCGAGTCATATTGTCCATTCGTCTTTGTCGCTTTCCATGCGGCATACGAGCCCATATCCTTCATATAATAGACTTTTAACTTCACCGGTAGGTCCCCCAACGCCGGAATAAAAGCATTTACTTCCGAGCCAATCTTGATATCTTTCAACAGATCCTCACGAATACTGAAAGTTACCCATACATCATTTAAATCAGAGATATTCATGATCGGAGCGCCTGTACCAACCAACTCGCCGACTTCCGGGAACCGTTCTGAAACCTCCCCGTCAATCGGAGCCACCAAAGCGCTCTCGCCCACATACGACTCCACTTCGGCGATAGCACCTTCCGCACGTTGGACCATAGCGGCAGCGGCAGCCTTATCCTCGGCCTGCGCACCGGCCTTTGCCATTTCATATTGCGATTTAGCCGCACTTTCAGTAGCGACCATTGCTTTATAAGCAGCCTCGGCTTCATCGCGTTTTTGTTCCGAAACTACTCCTTTCTTATACAACGACTGCATACGCTCATACGTCTTCTTGGCGATCGTTAAACCGGCTTGAGCCTGTTGCCACATATCATAGGCAGAATTCAACAGTTCCACACGCGTACCACTGTCCACCTTTTTATTCTGAGCCTTAGCTACGGTTTCCATAGCCTCGGCCTGTGAGAGTTTCGCCTCTACCAACGAAGAATGAATATGTACCAATGTATCCCCCGCCAGAACATGCTGTCCCTCCTCTACCATGAATTCGACCACTCGGCCGGGCAACTTTCCTGAAACCCGTACTTGTGTCGCTTCGGCCTGCCCTTGAATAATTTGGGGCTCCGGTTTAAGCAAGAATAATCCGATCAAGGCCAAAACAACTATAATGACAATCAAAGCAATGAGGCCTACGACCAAACTGCGCTCTTTCTTTTCTCTTAGATTTTCCATTGTAAATCTGTTTTGCTATTTTTTATATTTTCTATTTTCAATATTTCATAGTACCCAAAGCCTTAGCCAAATAAACCTCGCAAAGTCGGGTATCGATTTCGGCATCTATTTTCTCCGATTGGGCTTCGAGCCATGCCGTTTGAGCTTCAAGAACATTTGTCGTCGTAAGTACTCCCTCTTGAAATCCAAGCTGCGCATTCCTCAAATTTTCATCGGCTTTCTCCAAATTTTTCACAGCCATTTTATAAGTTCTATAAGCCTCAGAAGTTTTAAAAGCCGCTTGACTTACCTGCAATTCTATCTTTTCTTTCACGTCGGCCAATTCCAACTTGGCAACAACCGCTTCACTCTTAGCGGCACGAATCTTATTGTAGTTCTTTCCCCAATGAAGGATTGGAATATTGAGCATTATTCCCACGCTGAACATACCGTCGAACTCGTTTTTAAATCCGTTAAATACGTTGGGATTGGTAAAAGAATAAGTCCCTACCAAAGCCAACTTGGGTAACATATCGGAAAGAGCCAAGTTTTTCTTCTTTTCATAGATTTTCGCCGCATAATTAAGACTCAACACTTCGTTCCGATTTTTAAAAACCTCCTCCATATTATACGACAACGGAGTCTCCTGCGGAGCTACACGCTCCAACGATTCATCTTCAAGCGTAAATATAGAATTGACCGGCAACCCGCAGATTTGAGCCAAAGCCATACGCGACAAAGCCAATCCGTTATCGACCTTAGCAAGGGTTATCTGAGCGGCATTCAACTTCACGGCTACGGTCAATCCGTCCGACTGAGTCGCAACTCCTTCGGCTATCATCTCTTGTACATGCCGGTTCAACGTATCGAGTAAAGCCGTATAACTCTCGGCCAGTTTTCTCTTATGAACGAGAGAGACCACTTGCCAATAAGCCTCATCTGCCTGATAAATAATTTCCTTTTCGGCCGTATTCTTCTGCGACACCGCCAACTTCTCGGCATATCCGGCAATATCGTTCAATGCCTTTATCTTACCCCCCATAAAAATAGGTTGCGTCAGTGTCACCAACCCGGCATACACATTATGTACATCGAACTCGAAAGCCTCTTTCGGGATCATGGCGACGGTCGACGGTATAGGCTGCCCGTTGTTCAATATAGGTTGCCCGGTCGCCGGGTTAGTTACCACATTATACTTGTATTCTTGACTGGCTAAATCGAATGTCTTTGTAGGCAAATATTGGTCGGACTCCAAAAGCGATATCGACTTTTGATTATACATATAAGACCCGGTAAAATCTATTCCCGGGAAATAAGCTCCCCTAGCCGATTTTTTTGTATAGCCTGCCCCTTTCACCTTTTCTTCGGCTATACGTAGTTGCTTATTATTCTTTAATGCCATCTGTCGGCAAGAATCGAGCGAAACCGGTTGTTGTGCCGAACCCATCAGAAAAGATAACAAGAAGGCTGCTAACAATGCCCTCCCTGCCCATATGCTTCCATTTATTTTCATACGCTTCTATTTATCTCTTACTTTTCTTTAACGGAACTAATACTTGTTTTGCTTATAGTTGCATAAACAATTTTCTTTCTTAAAAAAATAATGCACCCGGCATTACACCGCAAAAATACGCCGAGTTTAGCATTAAACAAATATTTAAAGATTTTAGTTTTCTATTTTTACTATTTTTTAAGAATCGGCTTTGAATTTTTCCACGCTGTATTCGAAAGCTATTTTCGAAAGCATTTTTCATGAACGAAAAAAAACTCAATAACCAAACGATAGAATGCTACCGAAAATATACTTCATAAGATACATAGAAGAATCATCTCTCTACGCAAAATATCGACTCAGTCGATATTTTCTCCTTTTATACCTCTAACCCCTCAATCAAAGATTATATGATTTTTTCAACCCCCTCGCCCTGCGGGCTCTTCCCCTATTGCTGCGCGACACAGAGGGAGAGGGCTAAAACTCACTTCGGAGATTTCAATAGAGGAGAGGAGTTGAATAATCTGGTACTAACTATGAAGTGAAATGTTTCCAGTTAGGTTAAACTCGTTCAACTTTTTGGGGCACTTCACAAATGAATAGAGGGTTACTTTTAAACTCCTCCTCTGTGTTTTGCACGGCAAAATATAGGGGAGGTGACACGTAGTGACGGAGGGATTAAATTTTTCAAGAATCTATTCGGCCGCTTTTTAACCATTCACCAAGAAGACAGAAATACACTTATCGACAAGAGATTCATCGCTAAAATTCAAGTCTGCCTCCCCACAAATTATCGACAAAGCCAAAATATCGATAAAATCGGGAAGAGCTTTACCCATACTTTCACATCGGCCCAATTTTCCAAACAAATACAGAGGCGGAAGCTATTGTTTCAAAGTGAACGAACGAGTCCCTATCATATAGTTATCGGCAAAGATATCCACGCGATATTCCCCGGGATATAAAAATTCTTCCACAGCCCAATACATTGTCACGTCATTCAATTCTTCACCTGTATATTCAATCAATTTTCGGCAAGAATAATTTATTTCACGATCTTCAAAAGGAAATACATCGGCCCTATCCTTCACCAATACATCTCCATCGGGTTTTACAATACGGGCATAAATATATTTCTCACCGACTTCGGCCGTTACATTTTTGGCTATGGAGAATGTTATCTTTATTTTATCGGTTTTTTTAATTTTTTTTGCAGTCTTTCCTCTCGAATCTATCGGAGTCACCACAATACCCACGGCATCGAGTTTTGCCGCTAATGTTACCTTTTCGGTCAATTCCTCTCGTTCTTGTTTCAATTGACTTGCTGTTTGCGCTACCTCTCTATACCGCTGGGTCACCTTCGCATTCTCTTCCCGTAACTGCTTATTGGCGACATTCAACGAATCGATTTGCATCACATAATGACGCATAATTCCCCGCAGCGTAGTCAACTCCCGCTTTAATTCCTCAATACGAGCCGAACTCGTATTTTTCACAGTCCGCAACTCTTCCAACAATCGTTGAACTTTCACCTTCTCGGCATCGAGCTTTTCGATCAACGAGTCGTTATTGAACATCATCTTCTGTCCCTCGAACTGATCGTACTGGGCAGCCAAATCGCTATATTCTTTTTCAAGCTCGCTCCGCTGTTTGTCTATCTCCACTTGCTCCTTGAAATCGGACATTTCTTTATGTTGCATGTATATGAAAATCCCGGTTCCCAACAATGCGACGACCAGAACAGCGATAACAACCCATACCAAATTACTCCTTTTCATAATATACAGAAGCTTATTTTTTTCTTGCAAAAGTAAATCATTATCGAATATCAATCAAGAACAGACAGATTATTTAAGTTATAAATGTTAAATTATATTCTTCCTCAAATTCGAAAAAGGAATCATGCAGCTCTTCATTTCACCAAAGAAATATTGAAAAGACAAAATCTTTTTGTCATAAAAATAATTAAGTTAACACCGTTGCAAGCTATTTTCCCTATCTTTGTGAAATCTTAGATAAGTTATGCACCTAAGCGATTATGGAAAAAATAATTGATTTTTTCAAAAAGCACCCGATAATCAAAACGTTAGTATTGATGATTATCGTTTTTTTTCTGCTGATAGCACTCACTCTATACGGGTTAAAGCTATATACACGGCACGGGAAAGCGGTCATTGTCCCCGAGGTCAAAACAATGATTTTACCCGATGCTCTACGCATTCTCGATCGGGAAGGATTTCGGTACGACATAATAGACTCTCTGTTTATCGACGGTGCGGTTCCGGGCAGTGTCATCGAACAGACCCCTGCGGGCGGCAGCAAAGTAAAAGACGGTCGAATTATTTATCTATCGATCAACGCTTACTCCCCCAGAATGATTTCTTGTCCAAAAGTCTCCGATATGTCGCTTCGCCAAGCTCTTTCCACCTTAGAAAGTGTAGGGTTGACAGACATTAAAACACAAAATGTACCATCGGAATACCCCGATCTCGTTATCGGTATACAATACAAAGGCGAAAACCTCGAACAAGGAGATAAAATTCCTGCGGGAAGTTCCTTAACTCTACTTGTGGGAGACGGCATACCCGAAGAATATCCCGACTCGACGATCGACGAGATTCCACAAAATGCGGAAGAAGCACCTCTCACCGATGAAAGTTGGTTTAACTAAACAATCTCGAATGCAATGAACACTTGCGACGAAGACATAGAAGCCGATGACAAAATCATCGCAGAAGAAGGTGAGCGGGAATTGTATGAACACTTCCGGTTCGTGGCAGACAAAGGACAAAATCTATTACGAGTAGATAAATTTCTCGTAGCACGTCTCGAAAGTTCTTCCCGTAACCGGGTACAACAGGCAGCCGAGGCTGGCTGTATTCTCGTAAACGGGGAAGCGGGCAAGTCGAACTATCGTGTAAAGCCGCTCGATGTCGTGTCTGTCGTCATGGATCGACCCAGATACGAATTCGAGATCATACCCCAAGACATACCGCTCGATGTCGTATACGAAGACAAAACCGTCTTGGTTGTCAACAAACCGGCAGGATTGGTCGTACACCCCGGACACGGGAATTATAGCGGGACACTGGTAAACGCATTGGCGTACTATTTCCGGGATACCCCCGACTATGATGTAAGCGACCCCCGTTTGGGGTTGGTACACCGTATCGACAAAGACACTTCCGGATTATTAGTCATAGCCAAGACTCCCGAAGCCAAAACAAACTTGGGATTACAGTTTTTCCATAAAACTACCCAAAGGCAATACGTAGCTTTGGTATGGGGTATTATGGAAAAAGACGAAGGAACGATAACCGGAAATATCGGTCGTAGCCTCAAAGACAGATTACAAATGACCGTATTTCCAGAGGGAGACTTCGGCAAACATGCGGTAACTCATTATAAAACCTTAGAAAGATTGGGATATGTTTCTATCGTCGAGTGTAAGCTCGAAACTGGGCGGACACACCAAATCAGGGTACACATGAAACATATCGGACACACTCTTTTTAACGACGAACGTTACGGGGGAGACCAAATTCTCAAAGGGACGACTTTTACCAAATACAAACAATTTGTACAAAACTGCTTTGAAATTTGCCCTCGGCAAGCCCTACACGCCAAAACTCTCGGATTCAAACACCCTGTAACAGGAGAAGAGATGTTTTTCGATTCCCCCATACCGCAAGATATGACTCTGCTGTTTGACAAATGGCGTAATTATACGGCCAATCGAGATATATAAAAAACATAAGAATAAAAATAATAGACGGTTCTATACCTTAAAAATATTAATGTTATGGAATACCCAAAAGAATTTGACGATATTAGACCATTCTTTGACAGTGAAGTTCACGACAAGATGAAAGACCTGATCAAAGAACCCGGTTTTGAACATGCCGTTCGTTATGTATTGCGCGACATCAACTATGAACAACTCTGTCAAGAATTACTGACCATCGACAAGAAAAAAGACTTCCAATTATTCATTATGAAAGTCTTCCTCGAAGGCCTCACAAAAAAGACGACGAAAGGTGTAACCGGCGAAAATTTCGGAGTACTCGACAAATCAAAAAGCTACACATTCATGTCCAATCATCGAGACATTGTACTCGATGCCTCATTGCTCAACTTATTACTTATTCTCAACGGATTTGACACGAGCGAAATAGCCATCGGCAATAACCTACTCATATACGATTGGATATCCGATTTAGTTCGGCTCAACAAGAGTTTTATCGTCAAACGAGACGTAGGTATGCGCCAAATGCTCGACGCCGCACGGCAACTATCGGGATATATTCATTTCATCATCACACAGAAGCACGAGTCTGTCTGGATAGCCCAACGGGAAGGCCGTTCGAAAGATTCCGACGACCGCACGCAAGAATCTCTCATTAAAATGTTAGGCATATCCGGAGAGGGAGACCTCATCAATAACTTAAAAGAAATAAACATTGTTCCGGTCTCCATATCCTACGAATATGACCCCTGCGACTATCTCAAAGCACACGAGTTCCTGCTCAAACGAGACAATCCCGATTTTAAAAAATCCCAAAGGGACGATTTGCACAGCATGGAAATAGGTCTGCTCGGCTTCAAGGGGCGTGTACATTTTCAAATATCCCCGTGCATCAACGACGAACTTGACAAGTTATCGGCAATCGACGAAAAATCGGAATTACTGGCCAACATACTCAAAGTAATAGACAAGGCCATTCATACCAATTATAAAATATATCCCGGTAACTATATCGCTTACGATATTCTCGACGGACAGAAACGTTTCGCCGACCGTTACACAAATAAAGACCAAACCACTTTTGCCAATTACCTGAACTCACAATTGGCAAAAATCCCCGACGTAACGAGTAAAGACAAAGACTTCCTGAAAGAGCGCATTCTCTCCATGTATGCCAATCCGTTGAAAAATCAATTGATAGCATTAGGGCAAGAAGCCTGAATGACAACACAATAAGGAAACGATGAGTGTTACGTTGAAAACACTCATCGTTTCCTTCTCAACATTCGATAAAATTATATGCGGTTACCCCTTCTTCTCATTTTACTTCCACTGTTGGCTCTATCGGCCGATTTCTATATCTTTCGACGCAACTTTCGTCATAAATCTAAATGGATAAAAATTCTTTGGTGGGGCCTTTCCTTAGTCACTCTCCTTCTCGTGTGTATAGGGGTGACGGGGCTATTCGCTTTTCCGGGGAAGCTCGATATAAATATCTCCATGTGGATATTCTATATTTTCTTCTTGGTCTACATGCCCAAATGGTTTTACTCCATATTTTCTCTATTCGATTACGTCCCCCGTCTATGGAAAAGGAAGAAAGGGAAATGGGGTCACATGATCGGTACGGCATTAGCCCTGTATGTCATCGGGTCCATGCTCTACGGCGCATTTTATGCCCGACAACACCCCATATATAATTACAGGACAATCTCTTTTCCCAATTTACCGGAAGACTTCGACGGATACCGCATCGTCCAATTCTCCGACCTTCACCTCGAAACTTTGGGCTCCGCAGCCAATTACTTGCCCCGATGGATAAACCACATTAATCAACTACACCCCGACCTTATCGTTTTTACGGGAGACCTCGTCAACCGCCGAGGAAACGAACTGCCTCCTTACATGAACGAACTTTCCCGTCTCTCTGCGCCCGATGGAGTATATTCTATCTTGGGGAATCACGATTACGGCGACTATTTCCATTGGGAAAACCCCGAAGAAAAAGAACAAACACTCCGTTCTCTCATCGTCGACGAGGGAAAAATGGGTTGGACGATGTTGAACAATCGTTCGGTATTTCTTCACCGGGGAAACGACAGCATCGCCCTTATCGGTGTTGAAAATTGGGGACTTCCACCTTTCCCGCAATACGGGAAATTGGATCAGGCATATTCCTCGTTGAACGATTCGGTCTTCAAAATACTGCTCTCTCACAACCCGCTGCATTGGAAACACGAAGTTATTCCACACTCGAACATCGACCTCACTTTATCGGGACACACCCACGCCATGCAGCTGAAATTAGGCTGGAAAGGATTTGAATATTCTTTTGCCGAACCCTTGTATCCCGAATGGAGCGGTCTATATACCGTCCCCGATAAACACCAAATGTTATACGTCAATGAAGGTATCGGTTGTGTATTCCTTCCCATGCGAATCGGCGCCCGCCCCGAAATCACGATTATAACATTAAAGAAAGAATCATGAATACATCGATATACAAGCTCCTGTCTCAATCACTGGGTTTTGCCGAGAAACAAATCGAAAAAACAA
>OGOW01003599.1_pt1 | contig 10957 bp, 16 predicted proteins | sample 1552781 | NCBI WGS metagenome assembly OGOW01 (sample SAMEA2580145, study PRJEB22360) | human gut metagenome | biome: human gut; feature: human-associated habitat; material: faeces | place: Denmark | collected 2008/2010
GCGGCCATTGACGCAGCTCGTTTGTTGGGAATGGCGTGCGAGCCGTTCTGATGGCACCACGGGCAAAGCGTCACCCACAGGCCCAGACGCTTGCTCTTTGCCCGGTAGGCACTCCCGAAGTACACCTCATGCCGTGCTGTACCATACCGCCCGCAGATCAGGCAGACCGGCTTATCATGCAGGATGCTGGGCGCATAACCGTTGGAATCCAGCTTTTCGCCGTACTCATTCAGCGGCATCCGTCTCACCTCCCGTCACAATCCAGACCTTGTGAGAACCCCAGCCAGACCACGAAATCGCTTCCGCATGGGTGCCAACGGCCACATCTAAGGTATTTTCCTTGATAAGCGAGCCGGTATCCTGAACCACCCTCATCCCTACGCCCTCAATCAGAATGACCGTGCCATAGGGAAAGATGCTGGTGTCTGCGGCCACCGTCACGCCCGGCTGAACCTTGGCACCGCTGGATGTGATGCCCTGCCCCTCCCCGCAGATATGCGGGTATTCCTCGGAGCAGTAGGCCGTGCAATGAAACTCTCCTGCGTATGTAAGGGCAATGCTCTGATCTGCGGCAAGCGTGTCCGTGAGCTGCTCAACCTCGGTCTGCATCTGCTCAATGGTTTCCTTGCGCTCCACGGCCTTGTTCATCCAGTTTTCTTTCTGGCTGGCGTAAATGTCCCGCTCCATGGTGAGTTCGTCTACCCGGCGGGTATAGACCGCGCTGGCAAGGGCGCTGCCGGTAAAAAGGCTGACTGCACAGGCCAGCGACACGATAGAACGAAGCTGCATTTCAACCTCCAATCTGAGCTTTTGCCCCGCTGGGCAGTGCCGGGGGCATCCGATCCGCATCCTTGGCAGCATCCACTGCCTTGACAAAACCGGGCTTGACGTACTGCAAGAGATCCGCATTGGAGCGGTCAAGGGCATCCACCAGCCCCGCCGGGGAGCCAGCCCATTCCCGCACAGCGGCAGGCAAGGCACCGAAGATGCTCCTGTTCTCTGCCCGGAAGTCCTCTGCGGTCAGCTTCCCGGTGGCCGTCACCAGTCCGCCGTGGGTGGCATAGTACTGGTTCCGCTCAATCTTCCGGGCGGCAACGATGGCCTGCGTCCACAGGTCGTTTGCTGTAGGCTGACCGGCGCTCTGCAACTTGCGGATTTCTGCGCACCAGTCAACCAACAGCTGGTTCTGATACCGGCACACCGTCAGCGCTTTTGTCAAAGCCGCCGCGGCCACATCATCCGGGATGTCTTTGAGCGCGGCGGCGTAAATCTGCGACCGCGCCGTGCGCTCATCGGTAGAAAGCGGCCGGCCGAAATAGTTTTCAATCAGTGCCAGCGCATTCTTCAAACATTCAACTGTCATCCTAAACCTCCGAAAATTGCATCATAATCATCCTTGGCGGAGGGCTTTTGCTGTTGACCCGCCGGGGGATTGCGCCGCTCATCACGGGACTGCACATCGCCAATGGTTTTCACGCCCTCATTTTTCCATGCTTTCAGGATGCCGTTGACGTAGTTCCACTTGCGAATCCCGGCCAGTGCAGCCTTTTTGATAGCCAGCAGGATGAGGTCATCCGTGAAGATTTCCCGCCAGCCCATCAGGGCATCACTCGCCGCCGGGGGGAAGCTACCAATGTTGTCCTCGAAAGAGCGGATAATCTCAGACAGCCCAGCATCAACAGCCGTACTACCGTTATCTCTTACTCTTTCTCTGTTCTCTATCTCTTTATCTTTCTCTATCTCTTTCTCTGTAGGGACATTTTCCCCACCATCACTGGACACATTGTGTCCACTTGTGTGTCCAGTGTCGTGTCCCTCTTGTAGCTCCTTGTTCGCAGCATTACTACGAATTCTGCGATTTTTCGCCGCCCAGTCGGTTTCACTGCCAATCATGTTCTGATAATCAGAGATTGACAGTGTTCCGTCCGGGTTTTCAAAAATCAAGCCGATTTGTTTATAAACAGTCAGAGCCAGACGGACGGTTGACAGAGGGAACCATTTGCATTCCCTCTGAATCTTTTCGGCATCGTAGGGAATGAGCATTTCTCCGATTTTGGAAACCAAACAACCGTTTGTATTGATGGTCTTGAGACACAGCATTTGATAGAGAACAACATAGTTGGCACCGTCTGGCTGGCTCATAAGATAGTCAATTTCATCCGATGACATGAAACTATCTTTGAGCTTTATCCAGTAATACCGTTTACCAGTTGCCATCAATGAACCTCCTTAGAACGGCAGATCATCGGCATCGTCCAGAACCGAGAAATCATCGTCACTGCCCTGAGAAAAGCTCTGGCTGACCTGAACATTGCCGGGATGATCGGCCGCCCCCTGCCACTGCTGGCGCTGGTTCTGGGTGGCGAAGCCCATCTGCTGGGGCTGCGGCTGCTGGTTCCGATAGGTTGCCGGTGGCGGGTTCGTCCCGCCATCATCCACGGTCCCCTGCTGGTTGTCCTGCTTCGGCCCGGCAAAATAGATGTTGTCCACCACGAACTCAATCGCCGTGCGGTTGTTGCCGTTCTTATCCTCATACTGCCGCGTCTGGCAGCGGGAATGAACCACAGCGGCGCTCCCCTTGCGGAAGTACTTGCTGACGAACTCCGCCGTCTTGCCCCATGCGGTAAAGGTGAGCCAGTCCGTAGGGCGGTGGCCGTTGGCATCAACCATGTCCCGGTCAACCGCCATGCGGAAACTTGCCACCTGCTTTCCCGTCTGGGTGGTCCGCAGTTCAGGATCAGCGGCGAACCGCCCCTGAAAATCACAGCTGTTCAGCATCGGTCAACCTCTCTGCTCCCTGCGCGTGCATCGCCGCCAAAGGTTCAACCATGCCCGGAATGACAGGGGCAGGAGCTTCAGCGTCCAATTCCACCGAATGCAACGCATCATGCATGTTCTGAACGAACTCGTGAAATGTGTACTTTTCCGTGGTAATAGTGCAGCTTTCCAACTTGTGATAAATGATTTTCAGCTCCGTGTTTGCTGCCAGCAATTCCTTGTACTCATCCACCGGAATTGCAATAACTTCCGGTCTTGCGCCATACGTACTCATAATTTTTCCTTTCCGGTCATTTCGACCATTCTTCTTTGTAACGAGCCAGCTGCTCCGGGGTATCCGTCTGGATGCCCAGTTCCTTGGCTTCTTCGATTGCGCCGTCCACAAGACGGGCAAATTCCTTTGAATCCATCTTGTGGCTTTCCTTGTAGACAAAATAGCAGGAGTAGTCTTTGCCGTTTTCCTGCCGGGTTTCATAGAGCCGGACATAGGGGTAAAAGTCGCTGGGATCTACGGTCGGCGGGAGTTTCAGGCCAACAGGCTTGCCGTCCTTATCGCGGGCCAGCGCTCCATACGAAACCACGAGCCGCCGCTTCACAGCATCCTCGCTCTCGCCGGTTTCTGCAGAAATCTTGTTGCACAGAACGTGGAAATACGCATTTGCCGACAGGCTGCGCTTTTCCCTGTGCTTTTTGATTTCTACGTCCAGAACCTTCTCCTGATGGAGCTTGTCCCAGATTTCACGGAAGTCGCCGTTGATTTCCAGCGTGACCCGCTGTTTCCCGCCGAGGGTAAAAGCCATGTCCACCAGCTGTCCGGTCATGTGGCATCCTCCTTGTCCTGATGGCAGTGCATATAGATATAGGCGCTGTTCTGCCCCATGTTGGCATATAACCAGTCATTGATCTTGGCAAGGCTCATGTGGTTGTGCAGCACGCCCAGCTCGTAAATGTACTCACCGTTCAGCTTTTTCTCTGCAATTTTGGCTTGGATTTCCGCGTCATCGTAGTTAGCTTCCACCATGTACAGGTCATAGTTCGGAGCCGTGATGCCGTTCAAATTGTTCATATCTGTGCAGTAAAACAGCTTCCCTGATGGGAGCCAGACTTTCCAAGCGCAATTCGGAACATTGTGCTTGACCATATCGGGCCTGACGTTGCAGATGCCGTATCCATACATGTGCCCCGGCTCCAGAACATCAATCTGCGAGACCGGCACCCCTGCATCCACCAGCGGCTTGCACAGCCATGCACAGCACGCAAAACGGAGCGTGGGGCGGTTTTCTGCCAAAAGCCGGAGCGTTGTCGGCTGGAAGTGGTCACTGTGAATGTGAGTGAGCAGAACCAGCTTCAACGCCCGGTATACTTTTGACAGTGCCTTGAAAGACACGCCGCAGTCAATCAGGATTTTTTGGTCAATCACCACCGCATTGCCTTTACTGCCAGTTGCGATGATGTTGTAGTCGATCATAACGAGCTGAGGTCAACCACCGGCTCGGCGGTCGTGGGTTCACTCTGAGCAATGTCCACATGGGGCAATGCCTGCCCATCGCCCACCTCAGGCTTCCCGGTATGCAGTTCCGGCTGTTCGGATGCACCAGGCATCGGTTCCGGCTCGGTGATGATCTCGTTGTTGTCGGACACTGTTGCCACGGCGTTGTCGCTCTCCATGGCTTTCGTCATTTCGATGCTCATAACACCCCAGCGGGAAATAAGCTGTCGAAGCATGGTTTTCTTTGCCATGTCATCGAACGACTTATACCAAAAGGACGAATACTTCCACATCTCGCTCTCCGGGACTTTGCCCGCCATCAGGTCTTCATAGCTCTTGCGGCTGAAAGCCTTGGAATAAGTATCAGCGTGGGTCATCATCTTCTCTTTCGACCAATACAGCGCCTTGCGGAAGCCGTTGAGGTACTCAAAGTAGGCCATATACCCGACCGTGGGCAACGCGTCACGCTGATCGTCATCCTCGACGAACTGGAATTTGGCTTTTCCGGTTTCCGGGTCTTTGCCGAGGTACTCGCCCTGCTTGATGACCATAACATCCAGATCCTTGTACTGGCCGCTGCGTAAGGCCAGCTGGATGTAGCCCTTATAGCCCAGAACAAACTGTGCCGTGACACTCTCCGGGCGGATCAGCCTGTTGTTGCGGTCATACTTGGCTTTCTGCTTGAAAGGCACGAGGTAGTACTGCCCCAGCTGAGGGGACGGGCTGAGGTTCAGGCTTTCACCCAGCAGGGCACCGGCCAGAATCGTGCCGGCATCGCATTCCTGCAGGGCGGGGTTGACGGCCACCGCCGAGGTAATGCTGGCCGTGAACCGGCGGGCGCGGGCCGGGTCGCGCAGAGTGTTGGAGATCAAGGACTGATAGCCCTTGGTGGTGATTGCCACGGAGAACTTGGGCTTCTGCTGTACCTGCATCTGATTATAAGTTGCCATATTCAATACCTTCCTTTTCCAGATAATGCTTCAAACCGATCAGCTGGGCTTTGGTGCCTTTCGCATAAAAGCGAGTCATCAGGATAGGCTCAGCCGCCGGGGTGGACTGAAGTTCAGGCTGGGGTTCCGGCTGAGTGCCGGCTTCCGGCAGTTCGGACGGCTCCTGTACCGGGGCGGGCAATTCAACCGCCGAAGCCGCCACAACAGCGGCGCGGGCTTTTTCGGCAGCGGCTTCCCGTTCGGCCTGCCGGGCGCGGCGCTCTTCTTCCCGCCGACGCTGTTCCTCCAGCGCCTTGTGCCGGTCACCCACAGTCTTGATGGCGTTGGGCAAATCCAAATTGCTGCGGTACTCCACCATGATCTCGGCGGCGTTGTCCATGCCCTCAATTGCGGCCACGTCGGCCACAATGCCGTCCACGAATGCCTTTGCCTGCTTTTTCAAAGAGGTCAGGCTGTCGCTCATGTTGACTTTCGGGCGGTAGGTCAGATTATCCAGCCAATCAATGTCGGCGGCTTCCACCAGTTCGCCGTAGTAGTCCATGAGCGCTTCCGTCTTCTGAGCCACAATGCCAGAGGTCACATCCGCGATTTTCTGCTTCAGTTCGGCATCTGCCTGCTGGAACGGTGCCGTCACGCACTCCCGGTAGACCTGCTCAAAGGCATTGTAGGGTTCAAGGATTTTGCTCTTGATGGCCGTGCGCTGGGCTTCGTACTCCTTGAATTCCTTGGTAAGCTGGGCGCGGGCATCTTTGACGCTCTTATAGGTTTCTTCGGTGCAGATCAGCGAGGTGGCTTCGGCGGTGCGCCGCTCAATGTCGGCCTTTACGCTGTGAAGCCGCTCGACAATGATAGGCAACTGCTGAAGTTCAATGACCTGCAATGCGGTATCCTGTGCCATATCGCACTCTCCTTTCAATTTTTGAATACTTCATAATGGCCGGTGGTCTTGTTCATCAGAACCCAGCCGCCGGCATCCGGGCTGTCCTGAATGAAAAGGTACTGCCGGGAATCCCAGCCATGTGCAGAAAGGGCTTCTTTCTGCTTGCGGGTCAGCCTTTTGGGCCGGGCATTCATGTGTCTACCACTCATACGATGCTCACCTCCTCATTCCAGCGCTTCAGCAACGAGGGCTGCATGGTGATGATCTTGTAGCCGGTGGCTTCCAGCTCAGTGCTGCGGTCGTAGCTCTGCACGTCCTGCGCGTGCCGTGTGACAGCGTTTGCCAGACCATAGAGGGAAAGGTCACCGCCCGCGATAAGATGTCCCAGAATGCCCTCGCTCTCGTTCTGGCGGATGTTGAACTCCTTGGCCGCAAGCTCAACCACCTTGGGAGCCGCCGCCGGGAGAATGGGTGCTTCCTTGGCATCCCGGAGTTTCTGCACCAGCGCATTGAACCGGGCTTCATCGACCGCCGCCCGGACGGTGTCCTCAATCTTCATCAGGAATGCCCGGTCGTCGGCTTCGATGGTCTCATCCCGGAAAATCCCGAAATCGCCATCCACGCTTTCATTGATGCGGCCAACATGGCGCTTGCCAACACCCACATCCGCCACCATGCCATTGGTACAGACAAGACGGTAAATCAGAGGCTTCACGGAAACGCTGCCCATGCCGACCTCAGAATTGGAAATCAGGATGCCGGCCTGAACGATGTCCCCCGGCACTACTTCGGTCTGGATGCGCTCATTGACAACCTTGATGTACATGCGGGTATCGGTCAGTTCACAGCTTTCAATGCGGGCTCCCTGCATTTCAGAGATAATCGGCAGGACCGTCTGTGCAACCTCGTAGTTGTCGATACGGCGGTAGCGGTCGGAGAGGATGGCGCGGGCGGTACCATCAAGGGTGCGAACCATGCGGCGGGTGTCCGGGGACTGCTGGAACCAGCCATTGACGTTTGCCATCAGCAAGCCGGGGTTCTCTGCCCGCATCCGCTCGTAGTAGGGAGCCGGGATCTTCAACTGCAATCCCAGCTGACGGTGGGCATTTTCGTTCAGCTGGAACGGGGTGTTGCCGATCACGAGGTCAAAGTTCTCGTTGACGGCGGTCATCTGCATAGCACCCGCTGTGGCAACGTAGTCCTTTTTGACCTTGGCCTGCCGGTCAAGCTCAATCGCAAGCTCCTGCAAACTTCTTCCGTACTTCATTGAAATCTCCTTTTCTTTCAGAAAAACAACCGGGACAAGCCCGAAATCACATAAACTTGCGGATCAGGTCACCTACCGCGGTATCACGGAGAACACGGCCGAGCCATGCTCCAAAAACATCGAACACGCCCTTGCTATCCAACCAGATCAGCAGCGCCGCCCCAAAAGCGGTCAGCCAGAACTGGAACAACGGGACACGAGCCGCCGCCTGATCGGGGGTGAGGTGGTACATGAACATCAGCAATTCCTGCATCTTTACTCCTCCCCGCCGCAATAGATCTTCTCGGCCTGTTCAACGCTGGTGTCATCGAATGCCCAGTGCAGTTCATGCAGCACCTTTTCGATGGTCTTTTCGTCAAGCCCGGCTCTCTGCATAGCCAGCAGGCAGTATCCGGTACAGGCCGCGTTGCTCCATGCGCCATTCAGCGCAAGTGCTTCAAACAAAGAAATCTGTTCCTCATGGGTCATAGCTACAAACTTTCTCTTGTACTTGATTTCCAGCCGGAAATAAGTTACACTAAAAAACGATGATGCAGCCTTTCCTTGAAGCGGTTCGGCGCATCGCACCTTTCGGCATCGTCCTGCTGCAACGGGACGGTGCCTTTTTATTTGTCAAATCGGACCCGGATTGCCATGCGAAACGGCCTTATGCTTTTCCGAAGTCCTTTTTGTGCTCATTCCTGTGTGTGTAGATTCGTAAGCCTGCACTCCTGCCCACGGCACAAGCCGCGTTCTCTCGCCGACACTAACGAGTTCTCCAAACTCTCCGGCAGCCATCTTGCTGCGAATCGTGGCGCATGATACCCCGTACCGCTCTGCAAGCTCTTTTGCAGTGTACAGTTCTTTGTGTCCTGCGCTCAGGCGCTCAGTTAATTTATCAGCCAGAATGTCAAGCAGTCTATCAACCATTTCGTCCACCAAATTCACCTCCCTCACTTGTTGATGTGGCATCTTCAAAATCAAATCGTCCGCCGGGAGCGCTCAAACGCTTTGATGTCTTCAGCGCTGACCCTGTACTCCTTTCCGATTTTGATTGCACCGAGCTTCTTCTTACGAATCCACTCCCATACGGTAATGATCTGAACACCGTACCGTTCTGCTACATCCTTGCAGGTATACAGTTCCCCCATGAACGTCCTCCTTTCTTTGTATAGATTTATAGTTGTGTTTTGTTTGGTTTTGTGATATGATAATAGTGCAAATCAAACAAATCACAAAACCACCTGTCCATATCACACAAAGCAGTTTTGTTTGTTGTGTGTTTTGTGTGGTATGGCTATACTATACCACGCATTTTGTTTGGTGTCAACGGCACTTTGCGTGTTTTGTGTGGTTTTGTCTTTTATGCACAAAATCAGGCGGTGTAGTATGGATATATTGTTAGAAAGAATCATTGAGTGCATCGGGCCGCGGCACGGTGCTAAGAAAGAACTTGCGGAGCATCTTGGGATTCACCCCAACGTCATCACAAACTGGCTGAATGGGCGTAACAAATCCTATCGGCGCTATGTGAATGAAATTGCTGCTTTTTACGGTGTTTCCGTTGATTACCTCTTAGGGAATGCCGATTCAAAAGAAAAACAGCCTGACTCTCAAAATGAGAATCAGGCTGTCAAGGATGAACTGATTGCCTTTTATGGGGATGTAAAGGATGATCTTACCCCCGATGATATTGACGATCTTATGGTCGCTATGCGCGCAAAGGCCGAGCGGAACAAGAAAAAGAAATCAGGTGTGTAATGCATGAACACAGCCGTTTGCTGTATGTATGATGATCTGGAAGCTTTGAACGTAGACGTTGTGGATGTTAAACTCAAAAACAATTTCGCAATCGCGTTCTTTGACAATTTCCTTGTCATTGATCGCAGCAAATGCAAGACCGCCGCACAGGAACGCACTGTGCTGGCGCATGAAGCAGGGCATTACATGAGCGCGGTGCTTTTTACCGCGCTTATAGTCCATTTGAAGTCAAAGAACAGGCAGAGCATCGGGCATTTGCCGCATCTGTCGAAAAGTATCTCCCTGTCAACGAAATCCTGAATTGCTACAAGATGGGCATGACAGAAAATTGGGAGATTGCCGAATATTTCAACCTTGAAGAAGAATTTGTTGAAAAAGCAGTACATTATTGGACTGATTGCAAAGGCATAGATTTTAATTGTTTATAAAACGAAAAAACGCCCCCGGTGCTACCAACACCGAGAGCGTCCAAATAGATTGGCTTACTCAAAAAGAGCAGTCACAACCGACACTGTGATTATACCTCTTTTGGGTAGGCTTGTCAAAGTGTACCCAAAGGAGGTTATTTTATTATGGCAAGACTCAAAAAAAGAAAAGATGGCCGCTATCAACGCAAGGTGACATTGTCCAACGGAAAACAGAAATTTGTATACGGCAAAACGATTGCTGAAGTCAATGCCGCTGCAAATGCACTAATGAACCAAGATACCGCCGGGCTTGAAGTTGGAGATCACACATTGGTGGGCGAGTGGGCAAAAATTTGGTTGAAAAACTATAAATCCGATTTACGGGCCGCTACCATCAAAATGTACCGGGATAGCTATAATCTCCACATCATGGAACAGATCGGATACATGGAACTCCGAAACGTAAAACCAGTTCACATCCGACAGGTTATGGCCAGCGTTGCATCCAGATCGGAAAGCCTGCAGCGTAAGGTTCTTTTGACGATGCGGCAGCTTTTTGAGGAAGCACGTTTGAATCACCTGATTATTGATAATCCCACTGAGGGGATCAAGATCACCCCTCACGCTAAAGCGGAAAAGAAAAAGGCTTTGCTTCCCAATGAGGTCGATATTCTGATGAATGTAGTCGTAGAACCACGCGCCCGCGTATTCTGCGCCCTCTGTCTGTACTGCGGGCTTCGTAAGGAAGAAGCGCTTGGATTGCAATGGTCGGACATTCAAAGCAGCTCTCTGACCATCCGGCGCGCTATGACCTTTCTGAACAATCAGCAAGACCCTGTAGATGATCTCAAAACAAAGGCCGCACACAGAGTCGTTCCTATCCCGGACAAGCTCAGATCCGTCTTGCTTGATACACCACACTTGAGCCGGTATATCGTCCCAGCCGCCGATGGCGGAGATATGACCCGCTCCGCATTCACCCGGTTGTGGAACTCTCACGTTGCGGCCCTTGTGCCGTTCTCCCTGCATCCCCACATGCTGCGGCACACCTACGCAACGACACTTTATCGTGCAGGGGTAGACTTACGAACAGCACAAAAACTAATGGGACACAGCAGCATTCAGGTCACCGCCGATATTTATACTCATCTGGAACAAGAAGATTCGCTCCATGTCGCCGATAAATTGAACGAGTATCTTTCCGGCAAATCGGAAAACTCCGCAAAAAGTAGTCAAAAGGTAGTCAAGCTCGCCATCTGACACAAAAAAAGAAGCCACACAGCACGTTTTTCAACGCTACTGTGTGGCTTTTCTGGTGCACCTCCAGGGACTCGAACCCTGGGCCCACTGATTAAGAGTCAGTTGCTCTACCAACTGAGCTAGAGGTGCATATGGTGACCCGTACCGGAATCGAACCGATGTTAAAGGCGTGAGAGGCCTCTGTCT
>OGOW01003601.1_pt1 | contig 10951 bp, 12 predicted proteins | sample 1552781 | NCBI WGS metagenome assembly OGOW01 (sample SAMEA2580145, study PRJEB22360) | human gut metagenome | biome: human gut; feature: human-associated habitat; material: faeces | place: Denmark | collected 2008/2010
GAGGCCGGCAAGAAAAAAATCGAGTGGGGGTCGCAAATACGCAGTTATGTATTCGACGACCGTCGGGTGAAAGACCACCGTACCAATTATCAAACTTCGGACGTGCAGGGCGTCATGGACGGTAAGATAGACGATTTTATCAAAGCCTATTTGATGGAGTTTGCCGGGGAAGAAAATAACGGTTAGACTAATGGACAAACTGACACTGATAAAAGTAGGGGGTAAAATAGTGGAGGAGCAGGAGACGTTGAGTCGCCTGCTTGTCGCTTTTGCTGCCATTCCCGAGAAAAAGGTCTTGGTACATGGTGGCGGTCGGTCGGCCACCGCTATGGCCTCCCGCTTGGGGATAGAGAGCCGAATGGTAGGCGGTCGTCGCATTACGGATAAATCTATGCTCGAAGTGGTGACAATGGTTTACGGCGGTTTGGTAAACAAAAGCATTGTAGCCGGATTACAGGCAGTGGGTGTGAATGCTTTGGGTATGACGGGAGCCGACATGAATATTTTGTTGTCGGACAAACGTCCGGCAGGAGAGGTCGATTACGGTTATGTAGGCGATGTGCGTCATGCCGACGGCAAAGCGCTTACAGGTCTAATCGAGATGGGGGTCGTTCCCGTAATCGCTCCGCTTACCCATGACGGTAAAGGCTTTATGCTAAACACCAATGCCGACACTATGGCGGGAGAAACAGCTAAGGCTTTGGCCCCTTATTACGATGTCTCACTGGTCTATTGCTTCGAGAAAAAAGGAGTGTTGCGAGATGAGAAGGACGACGAGAGTGTTATCCCGGAAATCGATTTTTCTTTATTTCAAGAATATCGGGAGAAAGGAATTATACAAGGTGGCATGATTCCTAAACTCGAAAATGCATTCGAGGCTATTCGGCACGGGGTATGCGAGGTAATCATTACTCGTGCCGATAGTATAGGGCAGAAGGATAGGGGGACGAGGATTGTAGGATAAGCGTTTAGAATGGAACTGCTTATGTCGTTGGATTAATACTGAGTTGATTCATCTTTAAGGGTAATCATTTTGCAGGAATTGGGAAACGAATAGTCGTCTATAAATAAAACACAAGGGTTATTCCGAAAGGAATAACCCTTGTCGTTAAGGATAGGTTATCGTTTATTTAAATGAAGTCCCCTCGGTGAAATTTTAGTATCGACCTAACCATTCCCAACCGGAAGGTGTATATTCCGATGAAAGAATAATGATTCCCTCTTGATTTCGGAGAGATTCTATGACTAAGAAATATCCGCAATGGTTCTGTATTCGAGAAGAACTTTTCCATGCTTGATGTACAAAATAAAGATGCCCGATTTGAGGATAACAGTATGATTCTCCTTCTTGTGGAATGTCAATGGCATTCAGGTCTATATCTTCTGTTTCCCGTTTTCCTAAATCGGTAAAGGTGGTTATTCTGTTTTCTTGTCCTTCGACTTTTCCGTTATTCCATGAGATGATAATATTCTTATTGAGAAACTCGAAGGGGGACTGGTCGCTGATCAATCCCCTTGTCCATACGGTATCGACGTTGGTTGGATATTCTTTCTCGCATGAGGTGAAAGAGATGAGTAAAAGTAAAAAGATAGAGATTTGAAATGTTAAATGTTTCATAAAATAAAAAGGTAAATATCCGACCGGTTCCAAAATCGGATTGTTTGAAAATGGATTGTAGACGGATATAAAAAAGACGCGGAACCTAACTTTATCGTATCTCAAGGTTCTGGAATACCCTATTAAGCAATAAAGTTAAGCCCACGTCGTGCGACGCAGGCGTTATAACTCTATATCCTTGCTTAATGTTTATAGAATTTTCCAGATTCTGAGATACAAGAATAAAAGCTAACGCTCTTTTATATATGTCTTAAAAACGATAAGTTATTTACATAGGCTCTTGTGTTTTATTTGTTTGCGCAAATATACGGATTTTATTTCAATTGTTCCGCTTGATTGTAAATAGCTTCGAAAATGGTTTTGTCGGCCTCGGTTAAAGTGCGTCCGCGGCGAGCCATCATTTTCTCGGCGATAGCATAAAATTTGGTGAGTTGTACGTCGGTGAATCCGGCGGTCCCCCCTTCGCTGAACGAGGCGACAAAGTTACGCGGAAATCCGGCTCCGTGTATATTCACGCCTACACCTACGACCGTCGCTGTGTTGAACATGGTGTTGATTCCGGCTTTGGAGTGATCGCCCATGATAAGTCCGCAAAATTGCAGGTTCGTGCGGAGGAAGCGGCGGGTAGGGTAATTCCACAATTTAATTTCGCTGTAATCGTTTTTGAGATTGGAGGATACAGCTCCGGCGCCCAAGTTACACCATTCGCCAATAACGGCATTTCCTAAAAATCCATCGTGGGCTTTATTGGAGAATCCGAACATGACTACATTATTCAATTCTCCGCCTACCTTACAATATGGCCCCAACGTGGTCGCTCCATAAATTTTAGTACCCATGTTGACAACGGCGTGTTCGCAGGCAGCGAATGGTGCACGAATGCAACTGCCTTCCATGATTTCGCAGTCTTTCCCTAAGTATATGGGACCGTTTGTGACGTTGAAAATTGCACATTCGGCATGTGCTCCCGGTTCTAAAAATATCTTGGGAGTTCCGTCTGGGAAGCAGGGCTCGCCGATGATACGGTTCGAATCGCTGAGTTTCTCGCTCGTTCGTCCGTTTGTAATGAGTCGGAAATCGGCTTCCAGACATTCTCCGTTCATCAGAAATATATCATAAAGATGTCGGATACATTTCAGCGTGTGGTCGTACTCTATCGTGCGATTGTATCGTTCGTTTCGGAAATCGGCTTCATTTCCTCGAAATGCAAGCAGTTCTTGATTGCAGACGATGGCTTCTCCGGGATCCAAATCGGATATTTGTTTTACCAATGAATCGTCGGGAAGAATGTGGCTCGCGATAAAAATGTTATCGTCCGAGAGAGCCGCCGGATATTTGGCTGCCATATATTCGGGTGTGAGATAGGAGTACATGCCGGGTAACCGGTGTTCCCATTTTTCTCGTATGGTAAGAATTCCTATTCTAATGTCCGAAACCGGACGGGTGAATGCCAGCGGTAAAAGATCGAAATGCTGTTGATTAACGTCGAAAAGAATGATATTTTTCATAACCAAATGTAATTTGATACTTCAAAGGTAATGTAAATCTTAGAAATAGGTTCGGTTTTTTTAATAAATATTTCATATAGAGGGGTGTGCAGTAGAGCGAGGTAACTAATGAACAGCGGTTTGTGAAATCCTTTGAACAAATGAGGCCATATAGTCGTTTATGAGGGAAAAAGGGATATATGGAGAAGAATCGTTTTGTGCAGTTGGTGGCCGATATGCTGTATCGGACGGATCGGGAATCTTTGAATTTGGAGACTCGTTATAAAAGTCTGGAAGAGTGGAATTATTTATTTGAGGTTTCTTTGGCTATGATGCTCGAAGAGGAATATCAAGTAGAGGTTACTCCTGAGGATTTTGATTGCACGAGAACGTTGGGTGAGTTGTTCCATCGGGTTTGTGAACCCAGTTTGGCTGATAAAAACTAAAAAAATCGGAGGAATAGAAAATATGTGCGGATTAGCCGGGATAGTGGGAGAGGTGGATTTGATGGAGCAAGTATTGCTTCATATGTCTGCGGCACAAAATCACAGAGGGAAAGAGACTCCTAATAGTTGGGTCTCTTCTTTTATTGATGCTCGGGTGGGATTGATGCATAATCGCATGAAAACCATCGATATGGCCGTGGCTCCTAAACAACCGTTCGAAGATAACGATACCGGATTGGTCGTTATGTTAGATGGTGAAATATTTAATTATGAAGACGTCCGGCGCCAGCTCGAAAATTATTATTCTTTTACGACTCGTGGAATGTGCGAGGTGATTACAAAAGCGTATGACCGTTGGGGAGATGGTTGTTTCGACCGGTTCGAGGGATACTTTTCTATCGTTATATACAATCGCTGGTCGGAGGAATTGTTGCTTTGCCGAGATCGGTTTGGCATAAAGCCCTTGTATTATGCCACCCAAAGGGGTAACTTATTTTTCGCATCCGAAATCAAAGCTTTGTTTGCCGGTGGAATTCGTTCTTTGTTGTCGGCGGAACGATGGGCGAGTTACTTGGCCTATTCTACTTATGGCAGTCCTTATGAAACTTTTTGGGAAGGTGTGCATCAGCTCCCTGCCGGATTTTTGTTGCATTATAATGGTTATTCGCTGGTAGAGAAACGTTGGTATGAGTTTGAAAAAAGAGTCTCATTGTGGAGCGAGGAGTCGCCCGAGCGATTGCCGGAGGCTTTTCTGGAACAGATGCACAGGAGTGTCGGATACAGCTTGATGGGAGAAATGGAGAAAGGTTTGTCGCTAAATGGTAGTTTGGAGTCGGCGTTATTTATTTCTCTGATGAAGGAAATAGGACTTCCGAGGTCGTTGAAGAGCTATATGCATTATCGGGGGAAACTTCATCAAAGCGGAGTTTTGTGGAGTGCCGAGATGCTTGCGGAGACACCTTTGCCAATGGAACAGGTGAAAATTACCAAATCGATGTTGTTGAAGGAGCTCGATTATCTGGCGAGATGGCAAGAGGAACCTATCGACGGTTTGAACACAATTACCTACTCTGCTTTTTTCAGGGTTATGCACAAGCGCGGACTTTCGGTGCTTAGTGGCGGATGGGGACTTAATCATTTTTTAGGCGGGGTTTCGTTGCCGGGTGACAGTTCTACATCATTGGTCCCTTCGGAGGTCCTGTCGGCTGATTTCAGGCGATTGGCGCGGAAACCCGAATATCGACGTTCGTTTGTTTCGGAAAATGAAAATTTACGGTTTTGCGATTTGTGTTACGAACGTATACCGCATTTGTTGAGAAGTGTCGATAAAATGAGTATGTATTACGGGGTTCAAATCAGGAATGCTTTTTTAAATCACAACTTGATCGAAATCGCTTTTGCATTGGCCGATGGAAGTTCGGGTAAGCATCGAAAGGCTTGGTTTTCGGATAAAATCGTGATGCCTTTACTTCCTGAAAAAATAAGGCTTGCTCCCAAAAATGAGGTAGAGGGACTTTATGATATTCCCACGGAATTAAAAGGCTGGGCCGATGAAGTGGTGCATGATTTGCGATTCGGGCAAGTTTCGGAATGGTTTGATTATCCCCGGTTGGAAAGAGCGTGGGAGAATCCTGAAAGCGGAGTTTTCTCCGATCCGGTAAAGGCTTGGAAGTTGTTGTCTCTGTGTTTACAGTTGAAAAGTTTGGCTTGAATTGATCGTGCTCATGTAGCGGTTCTGATAAATTTTATCTTTTGTTGTAAAACTTTTGCGTTTAGAGGAGATTATATTTGTTTCTCCTCTCGGCTTGCGCTATCTTTGTCTTCCAAAATATATTTCGATGAAATTTACAGAGCAGAAGTTAAAGGGGGTTTTTGTCATAGAACCGCAGGTGTTTGGCGATAGCCGGGGATATTTTATGGAAAGTTATAAGAAGGAACTTTTCGAGAAGTATATAGGGGTTGTCGATTTTATTCAAGACAACGAGTCGCGGTCGAGTTATGGCGTGGTGAGGGGACTCCATTTCCAAAGGGGTGAATGGTCACAGTCCAAATTGGTGAGAGTGACACAGGGGCGTGTCTATGACGTGGTTGTTGATTTGCGTCGTACGTCCCCTACGTTCGGGCAGTATGTAGGGATAGAGCTGTCCGATGAAAATAAAAAGCAACTTTTTGTTCCCAGAGGGTTTGCTCACGGTTTTGCTGTATTGAGTGAAACTGCCCAATTCTGTTACAAGGTAGATAATGTATATGCTCCTCATGAGGAAGTGACATTGTTTTATAACGATCCTCATGTGGCCGTGCAATGGCCTATAAAGGCCGAGGAAATGTTGCTCTCGGAAAAAGATAAGAAGGGACTCGGATTTGAGGAAATCGAGGTTTTCGAATAAAACGAAAATTTTATATTCGTTTTTTTAATGTTTATGGCATAAAGAGAAAAAGCTGAAAAATAATCCCAATATGTTTGGTTTTTAATGATTTAGTCTTTATCTTTGCACCACTTTTGATGCCGTAGAAGGTCGATATTTTTATATAATCGCTTGATTATGTGAAAGTAATGGCTGGGTTTGGTGTCGTGGATAAAGAGGAAAATAAGAAGAGTTATAAGTAAAAGATTTTTTAAAAAAGTTCTAAGAAATGCCTACAATTCAACAATTAGTAAGAAAAGGACGGGTTGTATTGGAAGACAAGAGTAAATCTCCCGCATTGGATTCATGTCCCCAAAGACGTGGTGTGTGTGTGAGAGTTTACACGACGACTCCTAAAAAACCTAACTCTGCCATGCGTAAAGTAGCTCGTGTGCGCTTAACCAACGGGAAAGAGGTGAACTCTTATATACCGGGTGAAGGTCACAATTTGCAAGAGCACTCTATCGTACTTGTTCGTGGCGGTCGTGTGAAAGATCTTCCCGGTGTGCGTTATCACATCGTTCGTGGTACATTGGATACCGCAGGAGTGGGAGGACGTACACAACGCCGATCCAAGTATGGCGCTAAGAGACCGAAAGCAGGCGCTGCACCTGCCGCAAAGGGTAAAAAATAAGAATCCCCTTTTTATAAAAGCCAGCAAAGAGAGTTAAAGAATTAGTGTCGAACACTGGTTCTCGTTTATTGGATAGGCTGATTGGGTTGAGTAAATGAGGTCGGCGGACTTCGTTGAAGATGTAAAGGACAGCAACCAAAAACAAGAACGACAATTTATTGTAAAAAATGAGAAAAGCAAAACCAAAGAAACGGGTTGTATTACCAGATCCCGTATTCAATGATGTGAGGGTTTCGAAGTTTGTAAACCACTTGATGTATGATGGCAAAAAGAATATTGCCTATACTATTTTCTACAGTGCATTGGAGATTGCGAAATCTAACGAGGAAAAATCTGCCCTCGAAATATGGAAGAAAGCCCTAGAAAATATTACACCTCAAGTAGAGGTTAAATCTCGCCGTGTGGGTGGTGCTACTTTCCAAGTACCTACGGAAATCCGCCCCGATCGTAAGGAATCTATTTCAATGAAAAATCTTATTATCTATTCTCGTAAAAGAGGAGGCAAAACGATGGCCGACAAGTTGGCTGCCGAAATTGTCGACGCTTTTAACGAACAGGCGTTTAAACGTAAAGAAGATATGCACAAGATGGCAGAAGCTAACCGTGCATTCGCTCATTTTAGATTTTAATTGAATAAAATAAGGAATAAAGAAAATGGCAAAATCTGACGCTCATTTGAAATATACCAGAAACATTGGTATTATGGCGCACATCGATGCCGGTAAGACAACGACTTCGGAACGTATTTTGTTCTATACGGGGTTGACGCACAAAATCGGTGAAGTACACGATGGTGCCGCTACAATGGACTGGATGGAGCAGGAGCAAGAACGTGGTATAACCATTACATCTGCCGCTACTACCGCTTTCTGGAATTATAAGGACGAGAAGTTTAAAATCAACTTGATCGATACTCCGGGGCACGTGGACTTTACCGTAGAGGTAGAGCGCTCTTTGCGTGTACTGGACGGAGCTGTGGCTGCGTTTTGTGCGGTCGGCGGTGTTGAACCTCAGTCCGAGACTGTATGGCGCCAAGCCGATAAATACAATGTTCCTCGTATCGGTTACGTGAATAAAATGGACCGTTCGGGTGCGAATTTCTTTGAAGTTGTCCGTCAGTTAAAAGACGTTTTGGGTGCGAATCCTTGTCCCATTCAAGTGCCTATCGGTGCAGAAGAGACATTCAAAGGCGTGGTTGACTTGGTGAGAATGAAAGCTATTTATTGGCATGACGAGGCAATGGGAGCCGATTATAGTGTGGAGGAAATCCCAGCTAGTTTGCAGGCCGAGTGCGATGAATGGAGGGACAAACTGCTTGAAAAAATAGCCGAGTGCGATGATGAGTTGATGGAGAAGTATTTCACGGATCCTTCGACTATCACCGAAGAGGAAATTATGCGTGCAATTCGTAAAGGAACGTTGGCTATGCAGATTGTTCCTATGATTTGCGGTTCTTCTTTCAAGAACAAGGGTGTACAGCCTCTGCTCGATGCCGTGTGTGCGTTTTTACCCAGCCCGGTAGATACTCCTGCCGTAGTGGGACACGATGTGAATGATCCTGAAAAGGAAATCGTTCGTCATCCTTCTTTCGATCAGCCGATGTGTGCGCTCGCTTTCAAGATTGCAACCGACCCTTATGTAGGTCGTCTCTGCTTCTTCCGTGTGTATTCGGGAGAAGTCGTAGCGGGCTCTTATGTGCTTAATTCCCGTTCGGGTAAGAAAGAGCGTGTTTCCCGTTTGTTCCAAATGCACTCGAATAAACAAAATCCGAAAGAATCTATCGACTGTGGCGATATTGGCGCAGGAGTAGGTTTCAAAGATATTCGCACGGGTGATACGTTGTGTGCAGAAGATGCTCCTATCGTTCTCGAAGCTATGGATTTTCCTGCACCTGTAATCGGTATTGCAGTTGAACCTAAGACACAGAAAGATCTCGATAAGTTGGGTATCGGCTTGCAGAAATTGGCCGAAGAAGACCCGACCTTTACCGTGGCTACCAATGAAGAGACCGGACAAACGGTTATCAGTGGTATGGGTGAGCTTCACCTCGAAATTATTATCGATCGTTTGAAACGTGAGTTCAAAGTCGAGTGTAATCAAGGCCGTCCTCAGGTTACTTACAAAGAAGCTATTACCAAACCGGTTGAGTTGCGTGAAGTGTTTAAAAAACAAACCGGTGGTCGTGGTTAGTTTGCCGATATTATCGTACGTGTAGAACCTTCTACTCGTGAAGAAGGCGGATTGGAATTTGTCGATGAAGTAAAAGGTGGTAATATTCCTAAGGAATTTATTCCTTCTATTCAGAAAGGTTTCACTACCGCTATGAAAAACGGTGTGTTGGCCGGTTATCCCGTAGACAGTTTAAAAGTTACTGTAATCGATGGTTCGTTCCACCCGGTGGACTCTGACCAGCTTTCGTTCGAACTTTGTGCTATCCAAGCATTTAAAAAGGCTTGTGAAAAGGCCGGTCCCGTATTGTTGGAGCCAATCATGAAGATCGAGGTTGTAACTCCCGAAGAAAGTATGGGTGATGTGATTTCGGACTTGAATAAACGTCGTGGTCAAATCGAAGGTATGGAATCCAGCCGTTCGGGTGCTCGTATCGTGAAAGCCACAGCACCTCTTGCCGAGATGTTTGGTTATGTAACAGCGTTGCGTACCATTACTTCTGGTCGTGCTACTTCGACGATGTCGTTCTCGCATTATTCCGAAGTAAGTTCTTCGATTGCAAAGAATGTATTGACAGAGGTGAACGGTAGAGTAGATTTATTGTAATTAACTATCAAATATCAATATGAGCCAAAAAATCAGAATTAAATTGAAGTCTTACGATCACAACTTGGTTGATAAATCGGCCGAGAAAATCGTGAAGACGGTGAAAGCTACGGGAGCAGTAGTGAGCGGGCCGATTCCTCTACCTACTCACAAACGTATTTTCACGGTAAACCGTTCGACTTTCGTAAATAAAAAATCGAGAGAGCAATTCGAGTTGTCTTCATTCAAACGTCTTATTGACATTTACAGTTCTACTGCAAAGACTGTGGATGCGTTGATGAAGTTGGAATTGCCGAGCGGAGTAGATGTAGAAATTAAAGTGTGATTAAAAAATTAAGTAGAAATGCCAGGATTATTAGGAAAAAAAATCGGAATGACATCCGTTTTCAGTGCCGAGGGTAAAAATGTACCATGCACTGTTATCGAAGTTGGTCCTTGTGTAGTTACGCAATTGAAAACCGTTGAAAAAGACGGGTACGAGGCTGTACAAGTAGGGTTTATCGACAAGAAAGATAAACACACTACCAAGCCCGAAGCCGGTCATTTCAAGAAAGCAGGCGTAACGCCCAAGAGACACTTGGCCGAGTTCAAATTCGACACCGAATACAAATTGGGCGATACGATTGCTGTCGATTTGTTTGAAGGTGTGGAGTACGTAGATGTAATCGGCGTATCAAAAGGAAAAGGTTTCCAAGGTGTAGTTAAGCGTCATGGCTTCGGTGGTGTGGGACAAACCACTCACGGTCAGCATAACCGCTTACGTGCCCCCGGTTCTATCGGTGCATGTTCATATCCAGCCCGTGTATTCAAGGGTACACGTATGGCCGGCCAGATGGGTAATCACCGCGTAACCGTGCAAAACCTCCAAGTGTTAAAAGTAATACCCGAACACAATCTTTTGCTTATTAAAGGATCTGTGCCCGGAAGTAAAGGTTCAATCGTAATAATTGAGAAATAATGGAACTGAGCGTATATAACATTAAAGGTGAGGACACAGGTAAGAAGGTTGTTTTGGACGATGCTGTATTTGGTATCGAACCCAATGATCACGCCGTATATCTCGATGTGAAACAATACTTGGCAAACTTGCGTCAAGGTACTCACAAATCAAAAGAAAGAAGCGAAGTATCTGGTAGTACCCGTAAGTTGAAAAGACAAAAAGGTACGGGAGGTGCTCGTAGCGGAGATATCAATTCTCCTGTGATGGTAGGTGGTGGCCGTGTATTCGGTCCTAAACCTCGTGATTATCGTTTCAAATTGAACAAGAAAGTAAAAGCGCTTGCTCGTAAATCGGCATTGACTTACAAGGCTCAGGACAATGCGATCGTAGTAGTCGAAGACTTTTCTTTCGATGCTCCTAAGACCAAAGAGTTCGTGAACTTGCTCAAAAATTTGCAAGTTGCTGATAAAAAGTCACTTTTGGTTTTATTGGAACAAAATAAAAACGTATATTTGTCGTCCCGTAATCTCACGGGAGCAAATGTTATAACGGTTTCGGAACTCAATACATACAAAGTGTTGGATAATAAGGCTTTGGTTTTGACTGAAAGTACGGTAGCCGCTATAAATAACTTTTGATGTAAGGA
>OGOW01003611.1_pt1 | contig 10928 bp, 8 predicted proteins | sample 1552781 | NCBI WGS metagenome assembly OGOW01 (sample SAMEA2580145, study PRJEB22360) | human gut metagenome | biome: human gut; feature: human-associated habitat; material: faeces | place: Denmark | collected 2008/2010
AGACAGACAAGAGCCGTTCCAGTTACTATAATTACTACACCAATAAGAAATGGGGTGCTGCTTCAAGCTACAATCTCTGCGTAGACAGCAGCAAACTTGGAATTGATGGTGCAGCAAAAGCAATCATTCAGGCAATTGAGATTTTTGATTCCATAAAAAATAAATAGGATTATCTTTTTACAGATACTTTACCACATCCTTGGTAAAGTATCTGTTTTTTGGATGAATTTATAACAGTCTTTTCAATTCATTCCAGATTGCCTGCGGCAATGGAATTTTGGCTTGTATGCCTCGGGATAGTGGTGTATGAACAGTAACCACAGTTACACAGTTACAATTATTTTTTTAGAATTGCTATAATCCCGGAGTACATTTCCATAACAAAAAATGCTATAATATCAGGGACAGCAAATTATAAAGATATCTATCAGGAGATTTAAACAGACAATGAATCAGAAAGCATATAAAGCACTTGAATATTATAAAATCATCAATATGCTGACAGACAAGGCTTCCTCTTCCATGGGAAAAGAAATCTGCCGGAAGCTGGAGCCATCCACAGATATTGATGAAATCCGACATATGCAGACTCAGACCAGAGATGCACTTACCCGTCTTTTCCAGAAAGGAAATATTTCCTTTGGCAGCGTCAAAGATGTGCGTGGTTCTCTGAAACGTCTGGAAATCGGAAGTTCTCTGGGGATTGGTGAACTTCTTGCCATCTGCAGCCTTCTTGAGAACACCAATCGTGTCAAAGCTTATTCCAGAAGTGAGCGCGGTGATTCTCTCCCGGACTCTCTGGACGGGATGTTCGAGGCACTGGAACCACTGACTCCTCTTACAACAGAGATCCGCAGATGCATCCTCTCAGAAGATGAGATCAGTGATGATGCAAGCAGCAACCTCCGCCAGATTCGAAGAAACATGAAGATTACCGGAGATAGGATCCATACACAGCTCTCCTCTCTTGTAAACGGAAGTGCCCGCAATTATCTGCAGGATTCCGTTATTACCATGAGAAACGGACGCTACTGCATTCCGGTCAAGGCAGAATACAAAGGACAGGTTCCGGGTATGGTACACGATCAGTCCTCCACAGGTTCTACTTTATTTATCGAACCTATGGCAATCGTAAAACTAAATAATGACATCCGCGAGCTGGAACTGGAAGAACAAAAAGAGATTGAAGTGATCCTTTCCACCCTGAGCCAGCAAACTGCAGAACAGACCGACTCTATCCGCGCAGATCTTAATATCATGGTACAGCTTGACGTCATTTTTGCCAGAGCATCCCTTGCCATGGATATGAATGCAACAGAACCAATCTTCAATGATGAAGGACGCATCCGTCTGAAACAGGCACGCCACCCTCTCATTGATAAGAAGAAAGCTGTTCCCATTGATATCCGTCTCGGCGATGATTTCGACTTGCTTGTTATCACCGGTCCGAACACCGGTGGTAAAACTGTATCTTTAAAGACTGTCGGACTTCTCACTCTCATGGGCCAGTCCGGTCTTCATATTCCCACACTGGACCGCTCAGAGCTTGCACTGTTTGAAGAAGTTTATGCTGATATCGGTGATGAACAGAGTATTGAACAGTCATTAAGTACATTCTCCTCACATATGACCAACGTGGTTTCTTTCCTGAAAAAAGCCAACCGTCACTCTCTTGTCCTTTTCGATGAGCTTGGTGCAGGTACAGATCCGACAGAGGGTGCTGCCCTTGCCATTGCGATCCTTTCCCATCTTCATGAACAGGGAATCCGCACTATGGCAACCACCCATTACAGTGAGCTGAAGGTATATGCACTCTCCACCTCAGGTGTAGAAAATGCCTGCTGCGAATTTGACGTGGAAACGCTCCGCCCGACCTACCGCCTGCTGATCGGCGTTCCCGGGAAAAGTAATGCATTCGCCATTTCTTCCAAGCTTGGACTTCCGGACTATATCATCGATAAAGCCAAAGAACAGATCAGTGAACAGGATGAATCTTTCGAAGATGTTCTCAGTTCCCTGGAAAGCAGCCGTATAACTATTGAAAATGAACGCCGCGAGATTGAACAGTATAAACAGGAAATTGCCTCTCTGAAATCCGAAATGGAATCCAAGCAGGAGAAGTTGAACGAGCAGCGAGACCGCATCATCCGTCAGGCCAATGAGGAAGCTCATGCAGTTCTCCGCGAAGCCAAGGAATATGCAGACCAGACTATGAAGATGTTCCACAAATTCCAGAAAGACCATGTGGATCTCTCTGCTGTGGAAAAAGAACGCCAGAATCTGCGCAAACATATGAATAAAGCAGAGAAAGGCATGACTCAGAAAACTGCTGCAAAGAAACCGAAGAAGGAACTCACAGCCAAAGATATCTCCCTCGGCGATGCAGTTAAGGTTCTCAGCATGAATCTTAAGGGGACTGTCAGCAGCCGTCCGGACAACAAAGGTTTCCTCTTCGTGCAGATGGGTATCATCCGTTCCAAGGTTCACATCTCTGATCTGGAACTGATCGATGAAGCAGAGATCACCACACCAACCATGCAGCGTACAGGTGCAGGTAAAATCCGCATGTCAAAAGCAGCCCATGTATCCACAGAGATCAACCTGCTTGGCAAAACGGTAGATGAAGCAGTTGCAGAGCTTGACAAATATCTGGATGATGCTTATATCGCTCATCTGAAATCTGTCCGTATTGTTCATGGTAAAGGAACCGGTGCTCTGAGAAAAGGTGTACACAATTATCTGAAGCGCCAGAAGCATGTGGAATCCTTCCGCCTTGGAGAATTCGGCGAAGGAGATGCAGGTGTTACTATTGTAGAATTTAAGAAATAGGAGGGACCGCCATGGTTTCCAAACAGAAAATCCTTATTGTTGATGATGATAACAATATCGCAGAGCTTATTGCCCTGTATCTTACCAAAGAATGCTTCGAGACAAAAATCGTAAATGACGGAGAAGAAGCGTTAAGGGAATTTGCCTCCTTCCGCCCGGATCTGATCATTCTGGATCTGATGCTTCCGGGAATTGACGGTTATCAGGTATGTCGTGAAATCCGACATACCTCTGATGTTCCCATCATTATGCTTTCAGCAAAAGGCGAAACCTTTGACAAGGTTCTCGGACTTGAACTGGGTGCAGATGACTATATGATCAAACCCTTTGATTCCAAGGAACTGGTTGCCCGTGTACGTGCTGTCCTGCGCCGTTTCCAGGTTAAACAGCCAGCGCCTTCTTCCAGTGAAAAATGTGTTACTTACCCGGATCTGACCGTTAATCTGACAAACTATGCAGTCACATATATGGGTCGTCAGGTTGATATGCCGCCAAAGGAACTGGAACTTCTCTATTTCCTTGCAGCATCACCAAACCAGGTATTTACCCGCGAGCAGCTTCTGGATCATATCTGGGGTTACGAATACATCGGTGATACCCGTACTGTAGACGTTCATATCAAACGTCTTCGTGAAAAGATCAAAGACAATCCTCACTGGTCCATTGCCACCGTATGGGGAATCGGATACAAATTTGAGGTAAAAAATCCATGAAACAGCATCATCTTTCCACAAAATTCCTGAGATTTTATATTCTCATCGGGATTTTGGGATTTTTCCTCATAACCCTCGGCGGTTCTTATATGGTGGAAAAGCATCTGGAACACTCTTTAAGTGCCGCACTCTATACAGAAGCGCACAATATTGCATCTAACGAAGCAGTTAAAGGCAATATCTCTTCCAGTACAGTAGATACTCTTCAGGAACACTTATGTGCAATTTCCGATTTTCAGGATGCTGTATTGTGGATCATCAACAGTAACGGTGAAATCATTGTAAGTACACAGAAAAATATTGATGTCCGGGATCCAATCCCACTGGAAGAATTCGATGCTTCCAAATGGGGAAGCAACTATTATCAGATTGGAAAGTTTTATGGTTTCTTTAAAACAGATCATTTGAGTGTTATTGCCCCGATCACCTCTGATATGGAAACCAAAGGTTACGTGGCAATCCATTATTCGATGACAAACCTTTATCAGAGCCGAAGCAGTATTCTTTTTATCATGCAGGTAATCTTTCTCCTGTGCTATGCAGCCACCAGTCTTCTGCTCTGGGCTTACAGCCACTACATACGTAAGCCCCTGGCCAGGATCATGAAAGGTGCCAGTGAATATGCAGGAGGTAATCTTGCATATAAAATAGACGTTACTTCTGATGATGAAATGGGATATCTTGCCAAAACTCTGAATTATATGTCCGATGAACTGAACAAAAACGGAGAATATCAGCGTAAATTCATTGCAAATGTCTCTCATGATTTCCGTTCTCCCCTTACCTCCATCAAGGGATATGTCAATGCCATACTGGACGGTACCATCCCCTATGAGATGCAGGAACGGTATCTGAAGATCATCGCTTTTGAATCTGAACGTCTTGAAAAACTCACCCGCAGTCTTCTGACTCTGAATGAACTGGATATGAAAAAACGGATGATGCACATTCAGCGTTTTGATATCAATGATACCATCAAAAACACAGCAGCTACATTTGAAGGCATCTGCACCAGCCGCCAGATCCGTCTGGAGCTGCTTCTCTCCGGACATGAACTTTATGTCAGAGCTGATATGGAACAAATTCAGCAGGTTCTTTACAACCTTCTTGATAATGCCATTAAATTCAGCAATGATAATTCCTCTGTTCAGATTGAAACAACTGTAAAAAGCGGTAAGGTCTTCGTTTCTGTAAAAGATTACGGAACCGGCATTCCCAAAGAAAGCCTGGGCAAAATCTGGGATCGTTTCTACAAAATTGATGCATCCCGCGGAAAAGACCGTAAAGGCACCGGACTTGGACTTTCTATAGTCAAAGAGATCATCAATGCACATAACCAGAATATTGATGTGATCAGTACAGAAGGTGTGGGAACCGAATTTATCTTTACTCTGGAGAAAACGAAATAAATTTCTTTCACTTGAAAAATATTGTCTTAAATATACCTGTGACAACCCTCTTACCTGGAGCGTGTCTGAGAGGACTGCTATAAAAAATACCGTAACAAAAGTATATAGTATTTACTTTTATTACGGTATTTTTTTATTCTATGGCAATCCTCGTAAATAATGCATTTAAGACATTTCACCCACCTTAACTAAACGGTGTTCTCAGCATTCTGTCTTCATTTACGAGATAGATTCCTCTCGGTGTGATCCTGATTTCAGGAATCACAGGAAGTGCCATAAATGACAGAGTAATAAACGGATCAAATCCTTCTTTCACTCCCATCTCATGGGCCTTCGGAATCATTTTTGCAAGTGCTTCGTTTACACTCTCGTAGCCGGCATCGCTCATCAGTCCCATGACAGGAAGTGGTAAGGTTCCATAAATCTCTCCATTGCATACCAGAGTATAACCACCTTGCGTCCGCATCATTTCTTTTACAGCAATAGCCATATCACGATCATTATCTCCTACTACAATAATATTGTGGGAATCATGAGAAACACTGGAAGCAATGGCTCCGCCGCGGATTCCATAGCCTTTTATAATGCCCACTCCCATCTTGCCCGTATTCTTATGACGCTCGATCACTGCAATCTTCTGATATTCCCCGTCCGGAGCAAAATATTTCTCACCATCCGATTCTATCCATGGAACCTCTTCCAGAACATCCCTTGTCACAATCTGTTTTTCAAGCATCTGAATCACTCTTGCCTTTGTTCCCGGATGTTTCAGTTTCAGACGTTCCTCACTGAACCCAGATACATGAACTGTATTTTTCAGATATGGAGGACATGGTTTCAATTCTGCTTTCTCATCTTTAATGATCTTCTTACCACAATGATATACATCTACAACATTCAGATCTGCCACATTATCCAGAATGACAAAATCTGCCTGTCTTCCGGGTGCGATCATTCCAAGTCTGTATAAACCATAGCATCTTGCAGGCTGGATTGTTGCCATCTGCAGTGCTTTCTCAACCGGAAGTCCAAGCTGTACAGCCCGCTTTACATTATAATTGATATGCCCCTCTTTACGGATTTCTTCGATATGCTTATCATCAGTACAGAAGCAGAAACCTGACGTATCTGTATGGTGTTCCACAATCCCCTTCACAATAGCATCCAGATTTCTTGCTGCACTTCCCTCACGTATCAGTACCTGCATTCCATTTCTTGCCTCAGCCATTGCATACTCATAATCCACACACTCATGATCTGTGTCAATTCCGCCAAGTACATATGCAGCCAGATCCCCAGGTGCCAGAAACGGTGCATGGCCATCCTTCACTCTGTCCTGAAACAGCTGAAGCTTTTCATGCATGGCAACACTTCCGTTAATCACAGAAGGCGCATCCATCACTTCACCCAGTCCCAGAATCCTCGGATGTTCCAGATATCCTTTCATTTTTCCTGCTGTAAGAATACACCCGTTATCATCCACATGAGTCGCCGGAACACAGGAAGGCATCATCACATATACATTCGCCGGTGCATCTTCTGTCTGATCCAGGATATAATCAATTCCATCCGTACCGGATACATTTGCAGACTCATGAGGATCTACAATAAATGTTGTAGTTCCACACTGTGCAGCCTGCCGGACCAGCTCACCCGGCGTCACCAGAGTAGATTCCAGATGCAGATGACTGTCGATAAACCCCGGACAGATCACTTTTCCTTCCAGATCAATCTCTGTCTCTCCTTCGTATGTACCGACTCCGATCACAATTCCATCTGCAACAGCCACATTACCATCAATAAATTCTCCTGTACCAGAGCTGAACACACGCCCATTTTTAAACACCAACTCAGCCTTCTCAATACCTCTTGCCATCTGCGAATACCTGCGATACATCTCAAGTTCCATAAAAAAACCTCCCTTCACTCCCTTGAAAGCCCTCCTGCGCCACACATTCATTATTACAGTAAAGCTTCCAATATATTATCATATTTACTTGTTTTTTCAGACTTTTTATTGTCCCAATCATTTTTTTCTATATATTTCATTATATATTATCATCTGTCTTTTTAATTTGCAACCTGTTTTTTCTTTACCAAAGCAACTTTCCATCAACTTTTAACGGCTTTACAAAAAGGCTGCCGGATATCTCCTGCAGCCTTTTCATATCACTTACATCTCTATATTTACATCATATAATCTTTGATCACATCATGATCTCTGAGTACTTTCTCGACCACAGTTCCCTTAACAGCTTTCAAAAGCGGTTTCTTCAGCATATCCAGTGGTCCCGGAAGTTCGATCTCCAGTGGAGATTTTCCATCCATCAGCTTCACACTGCTATCCAGTAATTCTCTGATATCATAAACACTGCCCCATACTTCCGGCACACCTCTGTCAACACCAAGAAGTCCATATACAGCCTCCATAGCAGTTCTTACGGAATATTCAGTAGTAAATACAGTATCTCTTGGTGTATCGGCAAACTGTCCGAGGAATGCGAAGTTTACACAGCCATCCGGAATAACATCAGGTCTGTCACCCTTTGTTCTCGGCATAAAGAATGCTGTAATATAAGGCATCATGGTCGGTACACAAACTGCACTGTTCTCAGCCATGTCTTCAATCTGGTCAACCGGAACGCCAAGATGATAGAGCCACTCTTCTGTGATTTCCTTACCTGTACACTCCTTCATAGGCTTCTTGATATAATCACCAGGTACATCTGTAAACAGACCATATACCCATACACAAACCTTGTCTTTATCCTGATCCTTGAACTGTCCCTGTCTGTTGATCGTCCAGCTTAATAACCAGCTGGAATCCTGACAGCTTACAATACCGCCTGTAACAACCTTGCCTGTTCTCGGATCACGTTTGCAGATATCTGTAATATAAGGAATGATCTTATCATCCAGAGTAGTCACTGTTGCTGACTCCCAATTTGTCTTAGCAATATCAGAACAGAATTTCTCAGGATGTCCGAAAGACGGATCCTGTTTTGCGATATTTTTCCAGAGACTCCAGCATCCGCTTGTACGAACCTCTGCATCTCCGTTCGGTGCATGATTCTGATCACCGTAGATTGTTCCCTCTGTACAACTTCCGTTTGTCACAAATACAAGGTCGTTCTCAGTAAGAACGATTCCTTTTTCCACACCATTTACCTTGCACTCGATTGCTTTTGCGATTTTCTTATTTCCTTCAAACTCAAAGAGTACATTTGTAACCTCAGTATTGAACTGGAACTCAACACCTGCTGCCTCCAGATATTTCTGCATTGGCAGGATCAGAGATTCATACTGATTATATTTTGTGAATTTCAGGGCGCTGAAATCCGGAAGTCCGGAAATGTGATGGATAAATCTCTGGAAGTACAGTTTCATTTCCAGTGCACTGTGCCAGTTCTCAAATGCGAACATGGTTCTCCAGTATAACCAGAATGTGGAATCAAATACCTCATCGTCAAATACATCTTCAATTGTCTTGTCATAAAGATCTTCATCCTTTGTCATGAACAGCTTCATGATCTCCATGCAGCCCTTCTGGCTCAGATTGAATTTACCGTCTGTATGAGCATCCTTACCTCTCTCTTTTGTTGCACGACAGAGAGAATAGTTGGGGTCTTCCTTATTCAGCCAGTAATATTCATCAAGTACAGATACACCAGGTGTTTCAATGGATGGAATACTTCTGAAAAGATCCCATAAGCACTCGAAATGGTTTTCCATCTCACGTCCCCCACGCATCACATATCCGCGGCTCGGATCAAAGATACCGTCACATGCTCCGCCTGCAATATCCATTGCTTCCAGAATGTGGATATTCTTTCCGGGCATCTGTCCGTCACGTACAAGGAAACAGGCTGCTGCAAGAGAAGCCAGTCCGCTTCCTACGATATAAGCATGTTTATCATCTACGCCTTCCGGCTTTCTTGGACGTGCAAATGCTTCATAGTTACCGTTTGTATAATAAATTCCCTTACTGTTTTTCTCATATTTTCCACGTTCTGTATTGCGATATTCACTTGTATTATGAAGTGCGTCATAATCTTCTTTTTTCTTTGTCTCAGCTGTTTTATACTTCTTTCCTGCTGCCACTGCTGCCACGCCTGCTCCAACTGCCAATGCGGATACAAGTCCTAAACCTTTATTTTTACTCATAATACACATCCACCTTTCTTGATTTCTTCTTTAGGAGTTCTTTCAGATTCGTTATCCTGAATGCTTTTTACTCTCTGCTTTACCCATTTCCCGGCAACTCTTTTGCCTGCCGGAAATCTCTTGATCTCCCGGCAAGACATCTTCATGACTTTTACATTCTTATCTGTATGTTTCCCATATCATAAGCATTTCATCCGTCTGAATTATCTTTTTGTTGCTATGGCTGTATATTAACAGTTAAAATATGATTCTACAATTTACAAAAGCCGCCGAATGATAAGTTTTTTATCACCCTGCGGCTTTTGTAAAGAATTTTTATATGATTATTTTTCCATATTATTTTTCTGAAAGTTATGAATGGATGTAGTCACTGTATCGTGAAGCGTCAGATCCATCATTCTTACCAGATCTTCAATATTTTCTTTCATTCCTTCCCTGATCCACTCAAGCATGATTCCCACAAAACCATATTTATAGAAGTCTGCAATAAATTTCTTATCCTCTTCTGTGATATTCAGACCCTTGCTTTTTTCTTCCACCACACCCACGATCAGATCATAGGTTAATTTAAAAAGATAATTTTCTATCCGCTCCCTGTCCACATTTCTGTAAACATTCATAATAAACGGTTTGTTTTCCAGCACTGCCTCAAATATCTGAGTCAGCCCTTCTGTCCAGGACTCAGAAGTCTTTTTGCCCTGAAGGGCTTTTGTTCCATCTTCCACACAGGACCATTCAACCAGATCATAAATATCTTTGAAATGATAATAAAAAGCCATGCGGCTTATTCCACAGTCTGTGGTAATATCTGTTATCGTGATCTTGTCCAGAGGTTTCTTCAGAAGAAGCCGTTTCAGGGATTCTTCCAGAGCTGCTTTTGTGGTATTTGGCATATAACTCCTCCTGTCTGCTTACTGTGATTATTTCCAGTCGTAGTTTCTCAGGTGTCCTTCCAGATTCATGTGGTCAAAATTATTCTGGCGCAGTGCCTCGTACAGAACAATTGCTACGGAATTGCTCAGGTTCAGAGAACGGATATCTCCGATCATCGGAATCCGGATGCTGTCTTCCTTGTGGTGACAGAGGATTTCTTCCGGAATCCCTGCGCTTTCTTTTCCGAACATGATGTAGCAGCCGTCTTCGTATTCTACATCTGTGTATGTCTGTTTTGACTTTGTGGTTGCCATGTAAATTTTTGCTCCGGGATTTTTCGCAAGAAAGTCTTCAAAGTTTACATAGGTGCGGACATCTAATTTATCCCAGTAGTCAAGTCCGGCACGTTTGAGCATTTTGTCGTTGATTTTGAAGCCAAGTGGCTCGATCAGGTGAAGAACGCTTCCTGTTGCTACGCAGGTTCTTCCGATATTTCCGGTGTTTGCCGGCATTTCCGGCTCTAATAAGACGATATTCATGCTTATTTTCTCTCCTCATCCAGACGTTTTACAAAATTTGCCATCCGGCCAAGGGCCTCTTTTAAGTTCTTTAAGGAGTATGCGTAGGAAACACGTAAAAATCCCTCTCCGCTGGCTCCAAAAGCAGTTCCCGGAACGACTGCGACCTTTTCTTCTCTTAAGAAACGGGTGGCAAATTCATCCGAAGTCATGCCGAACCGCTTGATGCTCGGGAATGCGTAGAATGCGCCTTCCGGCTCGAAGCAGTCTAAGCCCATCTCTTTAAAAGCATGAAGAACGAAACGGCGTCTCTGGTCATAGGCTTCTCTCATCATCTGTACGTCATTGTCACCATCACGAAGAGCGGAAACTGCCGCATACTGGCTGGGGGTGGGAGCACACATGATGGCAAACTGATGGAT
>OGOW01003613.1_pt1 | contig 10923 bp, 8 predicted proteins | sample 1552781 | NCBI WGS metagenome assembly OGOW01 (sample SAMEA2580145, study PRJEB22360) | human gut metagenome | biome: human gut; feature: human-associated habitat; material: faeces | place: Denmark | collected 2008/2010
CTGCCGGTCTACTGGTATGAATCTATAAATGAAACACTTGCACAATACAAAACCCTGCCCGTACCTGTTGCAGAAGAAATCTGGAAATCCATAGGAATCGAAGCTATGTTTATTGCTGCCTTTGTGTTTATGATTCTGGCGATTTCGAAGTATAAACAGCAGAGCTGATATTTTCTCCTCGATTGAAAGAAAGCCCCGTGGCCGGCTGAACTTGTTTATCAACTGTTCAGTCAGCTACAGGGCTTGTGCATTAAAAGAAAATTCCAACCTGTTCCAGAAAATGTTCCGGATCCTCTACCTGTGGAAAATGTTTTGTTTCGTTAAGAGTAACTGTTTCCACAGACGGGTTAATGTTCTGATAAGCTTCTACTGTCGCTTCTCCATTGTTCTCTGCTTCACCCTCTACAATATAAAGACTGTTATCAATCTCTTTCAGTGCACGGGTGATATCGATATTCATGTATTTTGATATTTTGTTTGCATATACATTCTTTGCATAACATCCGCCTTTGTGGGCAGCCTCATAATAAGCGTCCTGAAGATCGCGAAGCGGGTGGAATGGATCAAAGGCAAAGTTCTCAATAAACTCGTTATTGATCGCGGCTCTGGACACAACCATATGGTAAACCAGAGTACCAAATACCGGAACTTCCAGACACTTGCGGAAAATTTTATCTTTCTTTGTCGGCATCTGTTTCAGGACTCCCGGACTGACCGGATTGACCATCATGATCTTGTTGAACAGTTTTTCTTCATTGCGGCATGCCATAATAACAAAGGATCCTGAATAACCGCTGACGATCACATCGGTTTTCTCTCCGATCACATTTTTGATAAAATCGCAGATGCACTGAACATATACATAATTTGTATAAGTCATACCTGGTTTCTCGGAACGTCCACATCCTGGAAGGTCTATGTTATACACGGTATGCTCCAGTGCAAGATCATCCTCTATCCTGCTCCATTCATATCCGGAACCGCCTGGAAGCATATCATGGATCAAAAGGATCGGGCTTCCTTTGCCTTTTCTTGTATAATAGATATCACCAAAACGCCAATGGTAATAATTTTTGCCATTTGTATCAAGCATTTCCTTCAGACCTGCTGATGCCGCAACCACTTTGTTTACAATGTGGATGATAGCTGTTGTCGTTGTTGCCAGTGCTGCGAGAGTTATCAGTCGTTTACCGTGTTTATTCATGTTTTACCTCCCTTTTCATGTCTGAGTAGCCTTATTATACGACAAACAAAAAGGTTTTACAATCTATAACAGACAAAGAAGTTTCTGTACATCTTCCATTCTGGTTGCCCAGCTTGTGGCAAATCTGACTGCTGTATGAGAAGCATCTGTTTTTTCCCAGAAGCTGAACTGCACATACTTTCGAAGTTCCTCCAACCGTGTATCCTCAAGGATAATAAACTGCTGATTTGTTGGAGAATCCAAAAGAAATCTATATCCTTTTTCCTGTAGACCTTTTTTCAGAACTGCTGCCGTTTCGATCGCGTTTCTGCCGATTTCTTTATAAAGCTCATCGGTAAAAAGTGCATCAAACTGCACTCCCACAAGCCTTCCTTTGGCAAGCAGTGCTCCGTGCTGCTTTACTCTTGTAAGAAAATGCTTCGGCATGCTGTCTCCCGTGAATACAACTACCTCACCACAGAGTGCGCCTGCCTTGGTCCCACCAATATAAAATACATCGCAGAGTTCTGCAATATCCTGTAATGTCACATCTGTTTCTGCCGCGGCAATTCCATAGATCAGTCTTGCACCGTCCAGATACAGGGGCATTTTGTATTCTCTGCATACGGCTGACAACTCTTCCAGTTCTTTTCTGGAATACAGGGTTCCATACTCTGTCGGATGAGAAATATAGACCATCCCCGGGAAAACCATATGCTCGTGGTTCTCATCTCCATAAAATCTCTCTGCCAGTTTCCGAAGATCTGCTGCACAGATCTTGCCATCCTTCTGTGGAAGTTCCAGAACTTTATGTCCGGTAAATTCGATTGCACCGGCCTCATGCGTACTGACATGTCCTGTCTGAGCCGCTACAACGCCCTCATATGGCTGCAGAAGTGTGTCAATGACAATCTGATTGGTCTGTGTTCCTCCTGTCAGCAGAAAGACTTCTGCGTCCTCACAGCCGCAGGCCTTCTTAATCTTCTCCTTGGCTGACTCGCAGTAGTGATCCATGCCATAACCGGCAAGCTGCTCCATATTGGTGTCAATCAGGTGCTGAAGAACTTTTTCGTGGGCACCCTCTGAATAATCATTTACAAAATATAACATTTCCTGTTCCTTTCTTATGTAGAATCAGATTTATTTTATCACTGCACATCCTTTTATGCTACCAGTAAACATATACAAATTTCGAGACATTCTCTTATCTGGACAAAACCAGCCCGGATCGATAAATTACTATCGATCCGGGCTGGTTTTTATTCGTTACTGTGAACAGTTCCTTTTATTCTTCTGAGGCTGTTTCTTTATCTTTTCCCATCACATCCTGATATGCCTCATCCATATCACGGACATTCATTTTGTTTACCAGATAAACCTTATCTCCGACAACTGCTGCATAGAAGTTGGTATCGTATTCGTAGTATTCTGCGGTTATTTCATTACCGTCTGTATCTTTAAATACGAAGGTATATGCAGGATCATCTTCCGGAGTATAGTCTTCGGTAAGACGCTGCTGGGCAGTCATATTGATGAGTTTATTGTAGAAGGTTGTGAATGTTGTTTCATCCAGATCTGCGTCATCCAGTTTATAGGTAACGGTTGTGGTTTCCTCTGCATCTTCATCATCGCTGTCTTTGGTCGTTTCTCTTGTTACTGTTACTTTATGATCACCGTCCGGAGTTTTTACTTCCAGGGAATCCAGGCTGTTGACAGAAAGATAATTCACAGAGAGACTGTAAAAATCAGAGGCTGTGCTGTCCAGGATATCTGTCAGGGAATCTTCTGTGATCGTGTATACTTCTTTGCTGTCATCTACTTTTACGTAACGGTCACTTCCAGTCTCATTACCCACACAGATGGTGATTTCTTTCTCAACAGTCTTAGTCTCTGCTTCCTCGGAATCATCCTCTGTGTCAGAAGAATCTTTCTTTGCATCGCTGTCTGCTGAGCTTTCATCTTCGGAATCTGTATTGGTTTCATTTGTAGTTTCTGATGTATCTTCAGAATCATCTTCTACGGTTTCTTCTTCCGTATATTTCGCTGTGATCACTGCATACGGATCATCAAATCCATATTTGGAATCATCTGTGCAGTTATAATCCACAAAGCTGTCATATGCCAGTGAACCGATTGCTGATGTCACCGTTCCGGCCTTATCGGTATCTGCTTTTTCGGATGTCTTTCCGTCTGACACATTCCAGAAGAGATCATCCGGATCCTGGGTCAGTTCATAGCCATCTTCTTTATCAACTTTAACCTCTGTGATCGTTGAGGAAGTTACAGATGGGAATGTTCCGCTCTCTGCAAAGTCATACAGAGTTCCCATGAACGGCCCTACTGCGGAACTGTCTACCAGATATACCTTCTTATCGTCATCGCTTTTCCTGACATAATACTGGCTGGTAGATTCGTTTTCCATACCTATTTGAAGTACGGTATCTCCATCGTCTGTCGTAAGTGTAATCTCATTCTGCGGAGAATCCAGATCATATTCACTTAAATCTTCTACATCTGAGATTTCCTGTGCAGCAGAGAGGGATGCAACCCCTCCCACTGCAGTGTTTAACGTATCCTGATTTACCGGAAAATCAGCATCCCCTTTTTCTGACCAGGTGTCGTCTTTTTTGTCAAATTCCACCTTATCCTGTCCCGCTGTAAATGCAACGGAAGTTATGTTATCCGTATCCAGACTGGTCAGTTCAACACTTGTATCCTCTGCCTCGGATTCTTTTTTCTCCTGAGAGGAAACATAGGAATTCACTCCCACATAAGCACCGGATACCACACCAAGTACAACCACGGCAGAGACAAGTTTTACTGTTTTTTTCTTCATTATGCCTTTCTCCTTTTCAGCCATACTCCAAAGCCAATTACCAGGAATGCAAGTGGGATCAGTCCCATGATAACAATCTTCCAGAAGCTTGTATCATATGCTGTAAGGGTCAGATAGGAAACCTGGAGATCCTTTGCCGGAACAGAGATCGTAGAAGTCTCATCGGAACTGCACATCCAGCTTAAGGATTCCATGATCATCTGCTCATTTCCACCGGATACCATCTGATTGATCTGGCTGTCCATCAGGCTGGAAGAAGAATAATAAACAATCTGTGTTTCTTTATCATCATCCAGAGTTTCTGTGATGCTTACACCAAGATCAAATGGTCCCTCGATATCATCATCTGTTTTTTCAATGCTTCCACTGTTTACATCTACCTTGGAATATGCACTGTCTGATGTAGTAAGAAGGCTCTCTATCGTTACCGTATCTCTCACATCATCTGTTTTCTGGATACCCTGTGCTGTAGGCATCAGCACATAATATCCCTTGGAAGCAAAATCTGTAATCGCATCTGTACTGTTGACTGTAGGAACCAGGTAATATGGCATCTGTGCATAATGCTGTGAATCGCCCTCTACCACGACTCCCTCTGTTCTCTGTACTCCGTAATTTGCAAGTATGGCATCAAAGTTTGTCATGCCTTCTTCTGTATAATCAGAGAAGATCATTGCCTTTCCGCCATTCTCCAGATACTCAATGACCGCATCTTTTTCTGTTTCGGAAATATCGCTTGTCGGAGCATTGATCAGAAGGCAGGCCGCATCCTCCGGTACTTTCTCTTCTGTCAGAAGGTTCAGCGACTGAATATCGATGTTTGCCTTCTCGATATCTTCTTTTAATGTAGAATCAAGTTCTTTCTCACCGTGTCCGTCAAGCGTATACAGGATCGGAAGGTTTTCGGAGGTTACATAGGAGATCGCACTGTCAATCTGTCCTTCACCGTCAAATCCTGTTGTTGTATAGCTGTAGGTATTATAGTCCATGGAAGACTGATAAATAGTGTCGTAAGATACTACCTTGCTTCTGTCACCACATACAACGATCAGACTGTTTGCGGACACTTCATCATTCGTATACTGAGATGTAAACTTCGGATTTACAACCGGGTCTTTGGTCTCAACCTTGATGTGTGAAGATTCCTCTGCATATTTCTCCAGAAGCTTCTTTAAGGTTTCGTCCTCGGAACCACTCTGGACAACCTGATAGATCGTGATGTCCTTATCCAGTTTCTTAAGGTATGATTTCGTCTCATCACCGATGCTGTACAGCTTCTGTGAACTTACATCAAATTCTGTGTATTTGGATGGCAGAGATCCTACGATCATGTTGATCACGATCACGATCACAATAAAAATCGCACTGATCATAACGCTGTAGGAACCGTTTCTGAGATATTTTCCATTCGTGGATTCTCGGATCCTCTGTTTTAACGGCTTCTTTTCTTTCTTGTTCTGCCCGTCTTTTTTGTTAAACTTTTCCTTCAGTTTCATCTTCCAGCCTCCTTAATTCCAACGTCTTTTCGCAACAGACTGTACAGTCAGGAAAAGACAAACTGCGATCACAGACAGGAAATATAAAATTCCCTTTATGTCAAAGATTGAATTGGCAAAATTATCAAAATGGCTGCTAAGATTGACAATATTCAGTACCTTCTGAATTCCTCCCGAGAAAAAGGAAGAATTTACGATATACACAACTGCAAGAATGATCTCTCCGACCACACACACAACTGCGGAAATCAGAAGGTTCTTGATCATTGTGTATATGATAAGTGCTGCTGCAAAAATCAGAAGTCCAAATGTAATACACGTAGACAATGCTCCCTCTGAAAAGAATGAGGAGATTCCATTCATCATATAAAATGCAAACAAAAATACAAAGGTAAGAACTGCCGCAATTACCTGGCTCTCAGTCAGAGAAGATACAAACACACCAAGTGCAAGGTTTGCACAGCCCAGAAGGAAAAATCCCAGAATACCTGTGTATGCTCCTGCAAAAGATACAGTTCCGAATTTTGACATCAACAGTGGGTAAAAACACATAATAAGCATCGGAATCGCAAAGATTGTTACCAGTGCAAGATATTTGCCAAAAACAATCTGTCCAACGGAAACCGGCGCTGTCAGAAGCAGCTGATCTGTTTTCTGTTTCCTTTCTTCTGCCAGAACTCTCATTGTCAGGATCGGAACACTGATCAGAAATACAAAGGTCAGTGCACTCAGTGTATATTCAAATTTGGGATATGCTGCCCCTAACTGATATACTGAAAAATAAATACCTGTAAGAAGTAGGATAAAAAAGATAAATAAATATCCTACCATAGATGTGAGATAACTTCTCAGTTCTCTCTTATATACTGCTGTCATTTATCTTCCCCCTCTTTCTCTGTAGCCTCAGGCTTCTTCGTATCTTCGGTCAGCTCCAGGAAAATCTCTTCCAGTGATACTTTTCTGGACTGCATTTCCAGAATTGGATAATGGTTCTCTGCCATCTTAAAGAAAACATCTTCACGGATATCTGTATTTTCTTCTGTGGAGAGTTTCACTGCCCAGCCATCCTGATCCTTGTCGGCAGTAATGGAAATTTCTTTAACTCCCGGAATTTCTCCAAGAAGAATACGGATTTTGTCCCGGTCTCCTCTTACAAGAAGTGAAAGATTGTTGGAACCCTGTGCAAGTTTTCCAAGGTTGTCCGGTGTATCACTTGCAACCAGCCTGCCGTGAGAAATAATCAGCACGTAATCGCAGACCGCACTTACTTCTGAAAGAATATGCGAACTCAGGATGACTGTATGTTTCTTCTTGAGGCTTTTGATCAGATCACGGATTTCTATGATCTGTTTCGGATCAAGTCCTACTGTCGGTTCATCAAGAATGATGACTTCCGGATATCCAAGGATTGCCTGTGCAAGTCCTACTCTCTGTCTGTAACCTTTGGACAGATTTTTGATCAGACGATTTCTCATATCTGAAATTTTGACCATTTCCATGACTTCTTCAACCATGGATTTCTTTTTGTCTTTTGGAATTTTTTTGAGATCAGCGACGAAATTCATATATTCCAGCACTGTCATATCGAAATAAAGAGGTGGCATTTCCGGCAGATAACCAATACACTTCTTTGCCTGTTCCGGCTCTTCCAGTATATCATGACCATCGATGGTCACTGTTCCTTCCGTAGATGCTATATAACCGGTGATCATATTCATAGTCGTTGATTTACCGGCTCCGTTCGGCCCGAGAAAGCCGTAGATTTTTCCCTTCTCTATCTTAAAAGAAAGGTGGTCGACTGCCGTATGGTCTCCATAGCGTTTGACCAGATTGTTTACTTCAATCACAAAATTCTCCTCCTTTTCATCATAAACAGAAAATGTTTCCGGGTGAAACAGAGATAGGGGGTACCCGGAAACATCTTTTATCTGAGGAACGATTCTTATGTCCGTTCCTTGGAATATTCTATGAGAAAGTTGTGATAAAAATAGGATAAATGTGTGATGATTTTGTGAAAATAGCTGCGATAAATTGCGATAAATTATGACAGGGGTTCTTTCAGCGGAGTCCCTGCTTTGCGCGGATAACGACCTGGTGTTGCTTTGATCTTCTCTATTACCACAAGAGAACGCTGGATTTCTGAATCAGGAAGCTGGAAATACACAACATCCTGAATCTTTCCTCCGAGGATTTTGACTGCTTTCTGTGCCTGTTCTACTTCTTCCTGTACAGTGCCTGATTTATAGGAAATAAAATAACCGCCTGTCTTTACATACGGAAGGCAATATTCTGACAGAGTTGCCAGATTTGAAACCGCACGGGACACACAGAGATCATATGTCTCTCTGTACTGTTTGTTCTTCGCATATTCTTCGGCTCTGCCGTGAATTGCTGTAATATTTTCCAGCTTCAGCATCTGAAAAGTTTCTTCGAGAAAGTTGACTCTTTTTTTGAGAGAATCCAGAAGGCAGGCCTCCAGATGTGGAAATGCGATTTTGAGAGGAACACCAGGGAATCCTGCACCAGTTCCAATATCCATGATTCTTTTTATCCGGCTCATGTCTACAGCCTTCACGCAGGCAAGACTGTCCAGGAAGTGCTTTATCAGCACTTCCTGAAATTCTGTGATTCCGGTCAGGTTCATGACTTTATTTTTTTCTACAAGATATTCATAAAAATCTGTAAACTGTTTTTTCTGGTTCTCATCAAGAGTGATTCCCAGTTCCTTACAGCCTTCTTCCAATATGGTTAAATCATATGCCATTGATCTGCTCCTTCTTTATACATTTCGTCTGTACTGTTCCAGATATACCAGAAGCACAGAGATATCCGCAGGTGATACTCCGGAGATTCTGGATGCCTGTCCTATTGATACCGGACGGTATTCTTCCAGTTTCTGCCTTGCCTCAATGCGAAGACTTCCGACCTTCTCATAATCCAGATCTTCCGGAATCTTCTTTGCTTCCAGTTTCTTGAACTGTTCCACCTGCTTCATCTGACGCTTGATGTAGCCTTCATACTTCAGGTTGATCTCAACCTGTTCTTTTACATCCCATGGAAGGAACGGCCGCTCCTTGTCAATTGGTGCAAGATCTTCATAATTAAGCTCCGGTCTTCGGATCAGCTCTGCAATTGTCGTTCCGGATTTCAAAAGAGTACTTCCTTTTTCCTCCAGAAGCTTCTGCACTTCAGGGGTGCCTCCGATCGTCGCATGCTCTGTTCTTTCGATTTCTCTTGCAATCGCAGCTTCCTTTTCCAGAAGTTTCTGGTAAGTCTCCTCATCGATCAGACCGACCTGATAACCTTTCTTGCGGAGACGTAAATCTGCATTATCCTGTCTGAGAAGCAGACGGTACTCTGCACGGCTGGTCATCATACGATATGGTTCATGGTTTTCCTTGGTAACAAGGTCATCGATCAGAACACCAATGTATGCCTCCGAACGGTCAAGGACCAGCTGTTCCTGTCCTTTTACTTCCATAGCCGCATTGATTCCAGCGATCAATCCCTGTGCTGCTGCCTCCTCATATCCTGAACTTCCATTAAACTGTCCTCCGCTGAAGAGTCCTTTGATCTTCTTGAATTCCAGTGTTGGATAAAGCTGTCTTGGATTGATGCAGTCATACTCGATCGCATAAGCGTTCTTGACAATTCTTGCATTCTCAAGTCCCGGTACAGAATGGTACATCTCATCCTGTACATCCTCCGGGAGAGAGCTGGACATTCCACCAATATACATCTCATTTGTATAAAGGCCTTCCGGTTCAATAAATACCTGATGCCTTTTTTTGTCTGAAAATCTTACAACCTTGTCCTCAATAGATGGACAGTATCTTGGTCCGGTTCCCTCGATCATTCCGGAATACAATGGCGATCTGTCAAGGTTTGCCCGGATGATCTCATGTGTTCTTTCATTTGTATAAGTAAGCCAGCAGGATTTCTGCTCGATCTGCACACTTTCCGGATCTGTAGAAAAAGAAAACGGTACGACTCTCTTATCTCCAAACTGCTCTTCCATCTTGGAATAATCGATTGAATTTCCTGCAATTCGTGCCGGTGTTCCGGTCTTGAATCGAAACATTTCAATTCCAAGTTTTTTGAGAGAGTCTGTCAGATAATTTGCCGCCTGCAGACCATTCGGGCCTGTATAATTGCTGACATCGCCATAAATACAGCGCGCCTTAAGATAAGTTCCCGTACAGAGTACCACTGCCTGACAATGATAGATTGCTCCTGAATACAGTTTTACACCTGTGATCTTTCCTTCCTCTGCCAGAAGCTCTGTCACTTCTCCCTGTTTGATCGTAAGATTTGGCTGATTTTCCAGAGTCTTACGCATTTCTGTGCTGTATGCCTGTTTGTCTGCCTGTGCCCTGAGTGAATGTACCGCAGGTCCCTTGGACTGGTTTAACATTTTGGACTGAATAAAAGTCTTATCAATGTTCTTACCCATCTCTCCACCAAGTGCATCCAGTTCTCTTACCAGATGTCCCTTGGAGCTGCCTCCTATATTCGGATTACACGGCATCAGCGCAATACTGTCCACACTGACGGTAAACATGACGGTATCAAGTCCCAGCCTTGCACAGGCAAGAGCTGCCTCACATCCTGCATGACCGGCCCCAACTACAACAATATCACAGTTTTTTTCCAGTCTTCTGTCCTCCATTTTTATCTTCCCTTCTTCTATCAATTGCTTTTATTTTCCTGTACAGAATTTGCTGAAAATCTCATTTACCAGATCTTCGCCTACGGATTCTCCCACGATCCGGCCAAGACTTTCATAGGCGTTCATAAGATCAATGGAAAAGAAATCCTCTGCCATTCCCATATCAATGCTGTTTTTGACAAGCTTCAGGCTTTCCCTGGCCTCTTCCAGCGCAGCTTTATGTCTTGCATTTGTGATATATACTTCATCATTAAAGGAGAGTTCTCCCTTAAAAAACATATTTTTGATCTCTTCTTCCAGTTTGCGGATTCCTTTTTCTTCTACTATCGAAACAGGAATTACCGGATTTCCCGTTCTTTCCTGGAGTTTTGCCATATTTACCACTGGTTCCAGATCTGTCTTGTTATAGATCACGATGCTTTTTCTTCCGGAAAGCAGTTCTATGATATCTTCATCGTTATCATCAAGTGGTCTGGAGGAATCCACAACATACAAAATGAGATCTGCATCCTCTGCCATCTGTTTTGCTTTTCCTACACCAATTTTTTCTACTATATCTTCTGTCTCTCGGATTCCGGCTGTATCGATCACGCGAAGCGTGATCCCGTTCAGAGAAATATATTCCTCCAGAATATCTCTTGTCGTTCCGGCAATTTCTGTAACGATTGCCCGGTCTTCTCCAACCAGAAAATTCAGAAGAGATGACTTTCCTGCATTTGGTTTTCCAATAATAGCTGTT
>OGOW01003619.1_pt1 | contig 10916 bp, 9 predicted proteins | sample 1552781 | NCBI WGS metagenome assembly OGOW01 (sample SAMEA2580145, study PRJEB22360) | human gut metagenome | biome: human gut; feature: human-associated habitat; material: faeces | place: Denmark | collected 2008/2010
ATATCAAATGAGGGGCAAAATACCTTTTGACCCTCATATCATATAATTATTACATAAAAAGGCTTTGACTGCACCTGTGCCATGCAGCCAAAGTCTTTCTCTTTCTCAATTTACATAGAATATGCCAAATAATAGTTAAGTCCATCTCTCCTAAAGAGAAACTGCTTTCCGGCAAACTTCCCGGTACTCCCAATATAGTAATACAAGCCATAATCCGATATATCGCTGTCACTTTCCTCGTCCACGGTTGAAACTATTATAGAGTGCCGCTGACACGTAAAGCTGGGGATTGCTTATTCTGCGGTAAAGCTAAATCAATACTATCTTTATTGACAATTATTTAAGTCTTGCCCTGTTTCTTCCAAGGAAGGTGTTGAACTCGTCAGGTGTCCAGACAGGCTCAATTCCCCTTGTTATATCCTCGACCGTAATCTCGACATCGCCATTGTCGATATCAATTATTGTGTATAGGTCGTTGCCCATTCCAAGCTCCTTCATGTAGGAGAGCTGTCTAAGACCATGTCTTGTCTCCACGCGCTCTATCATGGCTTTTCCGCCGCCCTCAGGCAGATTATAGATGACATCCACGCAGGCATTGTCAACAGCAAGAATATCAAAGCCTGCAAGAATTCCGACATCCGGAGTCACAACAGGCTCAGCCTCACACCCCTCACAATCACAGGAGACAGACATATTTCTCATAACATTGATATATGATACATGTCCCGCAAAGTGGTCGATTGTGCCCTTGGTTGACTCTGTCATTCTCTCCATCAGCATTTCTTTTCCGGCAGACCACATATTGTCGGAACCCGGTATCGCGTGAACCTCTCCCTTGCCGATTCTGCCGTCAGCGCAGCCGATTCCGATGTTCTTGTTAGAACCTCCGAAGCCTCCCATGGTGTGTCCCTTAAAGTGTGTGAGTACAAGCAGTGAATCATAATTCGGAAGATTCTTTCCGACATGAATCTCATCAAGCCACTTACCTCCCTTGACAGGGAATGTCGTCGCACCATCCTCATCAAGAATATCCACCGGGCAGAATGTCCATCCATTAGTCTCAAGAGTCTTTCTGTGAGCCTCGGTTATGTATCTGCTTCCCTCATAATATGTATTAGTCTCAACTATCGTAGCATCCGGCAGCTTATCATTATATAACTCTTTAACCCAAGGGCGCGGTATGATATTAGGACCTTCAGCCTCGCCTGTGTGGAGCTTGATTGCCACCTTTCCTTCAATTCCCTTTGACACACGGTCATAAATCTTCTTAAGACCCTCCGGAGACAAATCTCTTGTAAAATATACTACCGACTTCTCACCGGTTCTTTTTTCATAAGGAACATAAAGATTGCCGTCAGTTCCCGGCACTGCATTCTTATCAGACATTGTAAATGCCCCCCTTTTCATAAAGTAAAGCGGACATAAGCATCCCCCTTACCCACCACTTAGTGCTCTACACACTTGAAGCGGGGGATTGCTTATTCTGCGTTCAATTCTGATTGAATTATAGCACTTAAACTTTACTTTAGGTCAATAGCATTTTTACCTATATTATTATTTTCTCCCCATGCTCAAACAGCAGTTCATTCAGCATATATAAATCGTATCCGTTACTCAACGCAAACATTATACAGACATCCCTCTGAACCCTTGGATATAATGTTCCCGCTCCGCTAAGGCGAAGAACTCTCTGCGCCTCCTCATAGTTGAGCGGAAAGCCCATGCATATCTGAATCAGCTTATCCCTCGACACATTCTTCTTATCTCCCCTGAAAATCTCATAGCCATAGTTAGTATCACTCATCCCTGCTCTTTTAAATACTTCACTCTTGGTCACTTTGTATTTGCGAAGCAGCCTGTTAAGATACTCCGACAGTTTTGTATCGTCAAGCTCCCTTTCATTCTGCTTTATATATACATCCACGTTCTTTGCAGTATTTATCTCATTTGACAGCTCCTGCGTCGTTTTTCTCGAAATTAACGTATTCATCCCCACTCCTTAGTGCTGTTGTATTTCATCATAGGTTAAAGATGCCGCTCATCCATGCCGCCACAATACCCGTCACCAACGTAAACATAAATGCCGCCGCAAGAAGCAGGGCAAATCTTCCCACTTTCCCCAAATAAAGTTCTTTAATATCCTTCTCCATGATATCTATCCTCAAATATCTGTTCTCCGGGTCAAATCTTGTCGCTTTTTTTATTATTTTCTGCACATGCCTCCTGTATGGTCTCTTATTTTTGCATGCTGCATACAGCTCTTTTAACACAATCCCGGCAGAAAATATATCGCTCCTCTCATCGGTCTGCATATATCCGAACTGTTCAGGCGATGCATAATCTCTTGTACCCAGCTGCGAGGTGTCATGTTCACTGTACTCCTTATATATTCTGGCTATATCAAAATCTATAAGCTTGACACCGCCCTCCCTTGTGACAATTATGTTCTCAGGCTTAACATCTCTGTGAACAACCCTTGGCTCATTATTATGCAGAACCTTCAATGCTTCACAGAGCATGAGCAGGAAGCTTTTTACCTTTGCTCCTGATATATTTTCTTTGTCTATTATCTCGCGGAGTGATTTCCCGCATACATACTCCTCCAACACCCATACACGACCATCCTGCTCCCAGATATCTATTATCTTTGGAAGGTAAGGCGAATCAATCTTCTTTAAACAGGTATACAGCTCCAGCCTGTCGTTTCCACTATATTTTACAAGTTTAAAAAATGTTGTCCCACCTTCAAAATTAACAATATATGCCTCCGATTTTTTCTTTTTTGACAAGACAGCTATAATATTTATTTTTTTCTTAAAAGTTGACATACGACTTACACCTTTCCAAACGTCATCCTTAGTCACTTTCTGTGTGCAATATAATAATTCAAGCCATTGCTTCTGAGCAGAAAATCCCTGCCCGCAAAGTTCCCGGTACTCATAATATAATAATACAGACCATAGTCAGCAATTTCACTGTTCCCATTTTCATCCCCCTGACACACTATAATGAACTGTTTTGCTTCGCCTAAAACCTCACTGCCGTCAGCTTCATAATTTTCCGTAATACGGATAATATCCGATGCCATAAGGAAATTTTGAAGCGAGCCCGATACTTCTATGCTCTCTCCTCCAACTACAATATACGGAATTTTTCCATATTGACTAAGAATATTTCGCTGTGCATCATATTGCGGACCCTCACCATAATAATCAATTCCGAAACCATTTACCATTAGAAGGATATTTCCCACAAGCAGCACTGTGCATACAAGTATATTTACCAACCTATTACATGCCAGTGAAGCAAGATAAACTGCACAGACTATCACGACCAGTATCTCAAGCATGTCCGCGGGATAATAATATCTTGTAGAATTAAGCGGACTTATATATCTCACACATCCGGCATAAAATACCGCAGCTACAGTCATCTTGACAGCAAGTTCTTTAAGCCCCGGATATTTATCATCCTTTCGAGGATGCAGCAGAAAAACAATTATAATTATTGGAACTACCCATTCTGCCACCTTGTAACCCCACTGAAATACGGACATTTGCATAATAACAAGACCATCAAGCATCAATGGGATGTTGCTGAATAGATTTAGGCTCCTGCCTGTCATCGAGGTCGTTATAAACCTCTTCAAAATCGCCTCCACCCAAAAGTTCCATACAAATGTTGCTAAAATCACAGCCATAACCATAGAACCAAGGTACATCATTATCCTCTTATATTTTCTATTTATACATCCGCTAACTGCCTCAACAACGAAAAATAAAATTGCAAACAATGCAAAATAATACTGTGTCATGAAACCTGTTGCGGTCACCACCCCAAGCCATATATAAAGCCTTTTTTCTTTCCCATCCCTGTCAATTATCAGCATATTGATATAAACAAATGCTGCCAAAAAAAATGTCATCATCATATACATTCTCACCAGACATGCATTGGACAATGTACTTTTATTTAATGCGTAAATCATACATGCAATAAAGGCTGTAAAAGGAGATTGGAATATTTTTCTGACAATCAGCCATATGAATACTTGGGTTCCCATAAAAAACAGAAAGTTGACAGCCAAGCCTGTCCACTTTGAAAAATCTTTTCCACTGATTACGGATGATATATAAAAACAAATGTAATAAAGCGGCGGATGTACAAAATCCTGCTTCACCATTGCAAGCGTCTGCCTGAGGCTGTCATTTTCCGTATGTGTAAGCTTATCCGCAAATTCTTCATTTGTGTACCATTTATTCTCACTTAGCTGATACAGTGGACTGTCCGAATTGGTAATTGTATAACTGAACATCTCATCGCAAAACTGTATTCTCTTGCCGGATGCAACGATAACAAACAATGCTGCCGATAAAGCAAGCATCACCACAAATGGTACCGCATCTCTCAACTTGTGCTTTATCCCCATTTCCATCATGTCTCTCCCATTTTTACTTAATAATATACTAACATCTTATTTAAACATAATACATCTAACATCGCCTGACAGTCTTGCGCTGTCAGCGTAATTCATTACTGCCACACATTACATAAGCCAAGATACAATATGCCTAAGACATAGAACGTCAGAGTAAAATATTACTGTTTTTTTTGGTAAAAAAATACTGTACCTTAATTGCAAGATTACTCTGTCAGCGCAAGACTGCTATCTCAATCAAGCTTATAATACAGCTTGTATCGGCACACACGCTGTGCCAATAAAAACACATTTTAGGGAGGAAAACCAATATGAACAAAATGAAAATCCGTTCAGTCCTTGCTGCTGTGCTAGTCTTTGCATTGTCTACATTACAGCTTTCAAGTACAATGTTCTCTATGAACATAAAGGCTGACGAGATGACAAATGAAATTTCTTCGGAAGATGCGGGTGATGAGGAGACTGGGTCTTCTTCAGAAGTTACGAGTGAAGAAGAGACAACTCCGGAAGAGACAAGCCCTGAAGAAACAGTATCCGAGGATGACAAGGTTATAACCAATGATGAGAATGGAATACCGGATGCCAATCTGTATGCTGTGCTCTTAAATTCCGGCGATTCAAACCGCGACGGAAAACTCACTGTCGGAGAGGCAAAGAAGATAACCTCACTCAGTTGTGAGCTTACTAAAATAGGAACATTCAAGAATTTAGCAAAATATGCCTTAAACGTTCAGTCATTGAGCGACAGCACCAACATGTTTACAGCAGATGCTTCTGATTGGAACGAAGAGATGATCAGTTCTTTTTGCGAGGAATATTCAAAGCTGGAGAGTGTAACATACACAAAAATTGTCAGCAATGATGTAACACTCTTAAATTGTATCTGTTCCAAGCAAAGCCTTACAACTCTGTGTATCTACAACCCTGCTCACGATAACAGTCAGAAACTTGCCATTGAAGGACTTAAGAAATTATCACCAAATCTTACAAGCTTAACTATATATGGCTTAAGTGCCGTAAAAAGCTTAAAAGATGACACAAACCTGTTAGATTGCACCAATCTGTCTCATATCACATTGTCCTGCCCGACACTGAGTGATGTCGATGGAATAAGTGCTCTCACTAATCTGAGCTGGCTCGTATTGGATTATTGCTATCAGCTTAAAGAGCTTGGTGATATAGCAAATCTGCCTAACCTTACCGAGCTTTCACTGCGTAGTACCTTCTCTATGAATCTTGACGGAATTAATAAGCTTGTAAAGCTTAAAAGACTTGTCTTAGAAAGTAGAAGAAATCCTTCGATTCCAGATATTTCAGGTCTTATTGAATTAGATTCATTAGAGCTGTCCGGTAACAATCTGACCAAAGACGATTTGATAGGTGTAGTTCCCGATAAGTTCACCAATGACAAAGTATGGCTTGCGGACGCAACCACCAAATCAGTAAAAAACGGTCTTAGCTACTATACATATATGGATGAAGATGTTCTGTTGTCAAAAATAAGTCAGACTACCAAAAAAGCATCGGTTAATATTGCCGCTGACTGTGCTGTTGAGGTTGGTGCCGATTTTATAAAAACACTTAGAGACAATAAGTACATTATTGAAATTACCAACTTTGATGAAATTTCAGGATATTATGAACGCACTGTTATCATTGACGGTAACAAACTGCCGGAAGATGTCACGACACCTGTAAAAATCAATGGGTTGATAAAAACTGTCGATGTACCTGAATCTCTCCTTAACAGATATAAGGCAGTATCAGACAATGTGAAAATTACAACATATGCCATCGACAGTGCATTTGATAAGGAGCATTTCTCATACAGAGTCAGACCTAATGATATTTTAGCTGATACCCGTGACAGCATTACCGCTGTTCTGTACTTTTACAATACAGCATCCGGCAAATCTGAGGTTATAAGAGACAATATAAGCTTAGACTACAATACTTTTATTTCCAGCAACCAGATTTATCACAACAATATCACGGGAACTGACTCCTATACTGACACACCGGACCCGGATATGTTAAAAACCGAGGATGAGGGCTTCTACTATTTTGTCGAAAAGCAATATGCGATAACAGACGACGAACCGGAGACGCCTACCGAGACTGAGACTCCTTCCGAGACCGAGACTCCTTCTGAATCGGATAAGAGCAGTGCCACAATAATCGCAGCAGATGACATTGTAAGTGCCGATGTTGCTGCTGACAAGATAACATCATCCATGGAGAACACAATCACACCAGTCATCGAAGCAATCGTCGACAAGCCTATTGTCATGACCAAGGATTTATTTGAGGGAATGAAGGAAAACAATAAGAGCGTAACCGTAGGCGTTGTCAACGAGAACAACGAATTACAGTACGCGTGGTCATTTGACTGTCAAAAGGTTGACTCATCAAAGATGGCTGATATCGACCTCAGCATTAAATTTGAAACAGAAAAGCAGAAGGAAATTGAGGACATCACCAAGCAGAAGGATGCCTTTTACATTTCATTCACACATCACGGTGAGCTTCCCGCTCCGGCAGAAATCAAAGCCTTTGTTGGAAACCAGTACAAGGATGGCGAGACAGTACACCTCTACTACTACAATGAAGATACAGGAAAAATTGAGAGTGTCAACGGTTCAACAGGTTTATTAGTCAATAAGGGCTATGTAACCTACACCATAACCCACTGCTCCGTATATTTCCTTTCAACAGATGAGCCGGGCAAATATGGATTAGAGGAACCTGCAACAAATCCTAATGAACCAACTGAAGCACCTTCTGAGGCTACATCTGAGCCTGAAACCGAAGTCACCGAACCTGAAACTGAAACTTCAGGACAGTATGTGTCCCCATCAACCGGATATACTGTAAGACCTGAATTTATCGTAGCAGCTATATTATGCTGTGCAATGCTTGCTACAGCCTTTGCACGGAAATCAGGAAAGAACAGGTTAAAATAACAAACGTCTTTCGATAATGCTATATCCGTGTAGTAACCTAGACGTTTATTATAAAATATACTGACAGAATTAATAAAGCCAATGGCATGATAAAACTTATTCATGTCATTGGCTTATTTTTCTTAGACAGGAGTCTTTTTCAGTTCACACTGCAAAATGATATATTCCGGCATTCAATATTCTTTCTTCAATCCCGTTGATTTCAAGGCTTGCCGTCGTATTAGGCGGAACAACAATGTCATACTCAAAATGTCCGTCCGCATTTTTCTTCCAGCGGCATGTAACTTTTCCGTACACGCTGTCATAATCTGCCCCGGCATAACTGAAGCTTCCGCCCGGCTTAGGTGCTATCACAAAGTGATTTCGCCCATCAACCTTGATTCCGCACATAACCTCAAAAACCCACTCACATACAGCTCCCTTCGAATAATGATTGAGCGATGCCACACCTCCGCCTTTTCCATTGTCCGTCGTCGGGCCTTCCCAGTCCTCCCATATTGTCGTCGCACCCGACTTCACCATGAGAAGCCATCCGGGTTCATTTTCATTTTATACAGACAGGGCGAAACCGAACGTGCGGTATATCTTCCAGAGGGCGACTGGGTCAATATGCTCACACACGAAGCTTTTTCTGGCGGTCAAAGCATTATCTGCCATGCACAGCTTGATGAATTCATCGCTTTCGCAAGGGCGGGCAGTGACGTTATTAACTGCTTCTGAGTAACATAATGAAATCCCTTTGGAAGTAATATTTTTTATAGCATGAAGTCCGATTACCCCCTTTGATGTGGCAATCGGACTCGCTATACCCAACTGTTATCCAGACATAATCGGTACACCTTTCCTGTACTGACTATATCGAAAGCTTAATAAAGTATCATTTTCTATTCATAATCTAATATATCCATAATAAAATTATACATATATCGCGGATATTTCTCATCCTCCGCATCTTCGCCCAAGGTGATGGAGAGCACTGTATCGCCATGCTCAATAATTATATCCGTATCATCAAAGTCAACCCTTTCAATCTCAGAGTACGGAATCCTCACCACCTCTTCACCACTATCAAGCCAGTAGATTATAGCATCGCTTGTAAACACCATTCCCTCATCATACTCCTCGTCCATGTCAATCCCGACATAGACTATGACATCCTGCCTTCTAAAAGCCCTGCGGCTGATTGCCATGATGTCCGATAGCACACTAGAACTGATATTCCCTGCATACACGCTCGGACCAATACTACTGTAATCAAGTTCCATCACATATTCAGCAAATTTATTATCTGCTATTGTTATTTCGTTATTCATCTTATTTTCCTCCTTAATTATTTCTGCTCTATAGTTTTGTCAGCAGCTCTGCTTTCTTAACCGCAAACTCCTCCTCTGACAGTATGCCTGCATCCTTCAGCTTAGATAGCTTTTCTATCTGAGCAAGTACATCACCAGCATTATTTCCATTACTGCCATCAGCACTTCCTGCATGAATCCTGTCTAAAATATTCTCTCTTCTCAGCAAAGCCATGAATTCCTTGCATTTTGCCGCCTGATTATAAATAGTGGTTCCTGTAAGCATCTCAACTCTGAGTGTCTGCTTCCTGTTGTTCTTATCTGTATATTCAATTACCACAACATTTTCCTGCTGCTGGTTAGCGTCATTTCCTGCCCCAAGCCACATTTCTGCATTTGAAATGGTTCTCTTTTCTATGCGAATATCCGAAATCGTATCATAAGGAATATCCAAATCATAAAGCCAGTCCTTCGTTGTAATTGTTACCCTGAATGAGAACATATCAGGCATAATGTTCATGCCCCATGCCCCTGCCTTAGGCTTCGGGACGTCCTCAAGACCTCCATGGTATGTAAATTCATACCTCGCTATCGCTCCCTCAAGCGGCTTCTTAAGTTCTGCTGATTCTTCCTGATGAGCTTTCACGGATGTAACAGTATCATCATACGCTTTCTTGATTGAAGCCGTTGCACCGCTAAGCTTTTCACTTATTCCTTTTTCATCTGCAAACTTTGTGGCCGCTTCCTTTGCCTGATTTGCCGTGTCTTTAATTTTGTCAAAAAATCCCATAATATTTTACCTCACTTTCATTCTGTTATCTGCCTGCCAACCTTTAAACACATCTGACCTATCATGCCATTTTACTTTTATCTGCCTCCTTAAACCATTGATTATTTAACTCTGATATAAAGATATAATTTGCAGCTGACAGAACCTGTCAGAGTATAAATTTTATTTTTATCTTGATGAAAATTTTTCTTTACTGTGTCATAATATGTCTTATATAACCGGTAAGCTTATACTGCAGGTATAAATAACACACATGAATTGAGGTGTCAAAATGAATAATCAGGAAATAGATAAAGGCATTAAATTAGACCGTGTAATGGAACTTTTCCTAAGAGCAATGAAGGGCGAGGCGTTGTCCGTACAGCAGCTTGCATACGAGTACAACGTCTCCACAAGAAGTATTACAAGAGATATAAATTCATTAAAAAATTTTCTGGCAGAGCATATGGACATCCTCGGCTATGCTGAGCTTGAATATTCAAGCACTAACCATTGCTATACCCTGAAGATGGACAATTTTCTTTCAAACAAGGAGCTTCTTGCCATAACCAAAATTCTTATTGGAAGCCGTGCGTTCAACAACCACGACCTCCTCGAAATCATCAAAAAACTTAAGATGAACACTACCGCTGCCGACAGAACCAGGCTTGACCAGCTTATCAGCAAAGAAATCTATCACTATAGCGAGATTGGTTCAGACTGCTACAGTGTCATCGACAATCTCTGGAAGCTTGCAGGCTGCATAGATAACAAGAGCATCATATCAATTTCGTACTACAAGATGAGCCGCGACATTGTCACCCGCAGAATCAAACCTGTTTCAATTATGTTCTGTGAATATTACTTCTATCTGATCGGATACATGTGCGAAGGCAGCAATCCTAATATGCCTATCTACTACAGAATAGATCGAATCACAGATATCACCGTGCACCGCGATAAGTACGTCCTCACAAAAGAGCAGAATGTCGACGAAGGTCTGCTCAGAAGAAAAAGCCAGTTCATGTGGCCCGGTTCATCACGCCGCATACGTTTTGAATTCACCGGGCCATCAGTGCAGGCTGTACTTGACCGCATCCCAACCGCAAAGGTAGTTGAAAGGCAGAACGGCAAGTCAATCATCGAAGCCGAAGTATTCGGCTCCGGCATCAGGATGTTCCTGCTCAGCCAAGGAGCTTGGGTAAAGGTCTTAGCCCCCGATGAATTCGTTCAGGAAATGAAAGCGGAGATTGATAAGCTGAGACGTATGTACTGTCAATAATTATGTACTCTGCTTGCTCTATAATGGTCTCAGAGACCGTTTCAAGTTTTGTGTAAACGTTAAAAACTGATATAAGATTTGTGAATAGTTACAAACGGGCAGAGCTGATTTTCTAGGTTCTGCCCATATCTGCATTATACAGGAGTTTTTGGGCATGTCAATAAGACCTGCC
>OGOW01003621.1_pt1 | contig 10900 bp, 9 predicted proteins | sample 1552781 | NCBI WGS metagenome assembly OGOW01 (sample SAMEA2580145, study PRJEB22360) | human gut metagenome | biome: human gut; feature: human-associated habitat; material: faeces | place: Denmark | collected 2008/2010
AATTTTTATTAGTATATTTTCAGGTATTTTTATTTTTTCATCAGAATTTATCAGAATATATTTGGTCTTATTTATTATTTCTCTCATAAATTTGTATTCTTCTTCTGTTAAATTTATGTCTTTGTTATAAATTATCTCATCAAATTTTATATTTTTTAAATTCTTTATACTTTCGCTGTTTAATTCAATTAGCTCATAATTTTCTCCTAGTTTTCTTTTTATGTCTTTAATATCTTTTTTTCTAGCAACAATTCCAATTAATGGCATGTATCTTCTCCTTTTTCCATTTATATGCATATTTTACCCAATAAAAATATTAATATTCTTATTTTTAGATATTTGTCTTTATTTGCATTCCATTATTATCAATTACATAATTATCTTTATATATCAATTCTGATACTGTTACTAATTCAAATCCTTGTGATTTAATATTTTTTATTAATCCATCTAAACTATCTGCAGTATTTTTAGTTCCATTATGACTTAATATTATACTACCATTTGATATTTTGTTTCTTATTCTTTTCCACATCTCATCACCAGTTAATCCTTTATAATCTAATGTATCTAAGTTCCATTGAATTGGATAATATCCATTATTTTTTGCTGTTCTTATTACTATATCATTATATTCTCCATATGGTGGTCTATATAATTCCACTTTTTTATTTGTAATCTTTTCAATTTTATTTACACTTAATTTTATTTCTTCTAAATTTTTTTCTGCTGATAATTTATTTACATGTGGATGTGTATTACTATGTGTTCCAATTTCATGACCCGCTTCTGCAATCCTTTTTACTGCCTCTGGATATTTGTCTACCCATTCTCCTACCAAAAAAAATGTAATTTTTACATTATTTTTTTGTAATGTTTCTAATATTTTATCAATATCATCTGCATTCCATGCACAATTCATTGTAAATGCAACCTTTTTTTCATCTGTTTGAACATTATAAATTGGCAATTCTTTTTCTTGTGATGATGTTTGAATTGTTTCAACTTTTCTTACATTTGCAATTGTTATTAATACAGCTACTGTTAACACAGATACTATATATGTTTGAATTTTTTCTTTATTAAATACCAAAAACATAATTACCTCCAAATTTTGATATTTAATTCTATTCATCATTTTACTTTTTATTCATGTATGACTATTACATATGTTTTATTCTTTACATTTTTTATTATATTTTGTTCTGTAACAACCTTTATATATTGATTTTTAGCCTAAAATACGTTATAATAAATACATTAACTTGCAAATGCAAGAATAAAAAAGGAGAAAAGATATGGAAAATAGTTATGTAAGCAGACTTATAGAAAACCAAACCATTTGCACAATGAATGGTAAGCGCTACATTATCACTGATCGGATGGGTGCTTGGAATAAGCAAAGTGTAGTCCTTACATGGGAAGGATGGCAAATAACTAGTAATAGCAATTTTGTATCAATAACACCTGATGAGGTAGAAGTTCTCTTTACAAAAGGTTTAATAAGAAACGTTGCTCGTGGTGAAAATGGAAAGCTTTATGAAAAAACTACTTTTTTAGACGGAAGAGATTTTGCTGGAGCAATTGTATGTGGAATTTTAGCACCAAGTACTCAAGCAAATTTACGTCCAGAAATTTGTGACTATGCTAAGAAAATGGGATATATTACTGATATAATGACACCAGTTAAGATGTTCAGTGGTACAAAATCACTGATTTTTAACACTGATGGAACCTATAGTATCCTTTTTGTTTGGAATGATAGTGTTTTGAAGAAAATTAATCAAGAATTACTTCATAATTTTACGAAAAACTTCTTTCGCAATTATTCAGTTGAAGTCAAAAATAATGGAATATTAATGTTAAATCTTTCAGAAGATTTTGCTTTTTCTAGAAAAAGTATTGATATTTTCAGAGTATATGACATTCAATTATTCTATCTTAACCCCAAATTTGATAAAAAACTTCTTCTTCGAGCAATCATGCAAAGAGCATTTATCTCATTCCCTTACAATATATTGAAAAGAAATCAATTTGAAAAATTGGGAAACACTACGATTCCTGAGAATAAGAAAGAACATCTTAAATTCAATCAATTTGGAAAATGTAAGCTGAATTGTGGAAAAGTGTTTTATAATAGCGAATTGAAGCGTTACTTATATAAAATCACAATTCCATATACTGAATGGATTCGAGAGCTTATGATTGATACTGAAAAAGTATTAAAATCGAAATATTGTGAGAATGTATGTGTAAGTTTTTCCGGATTCAATCAGACTATCGAAATTTATTGTAATGGTAACGACATTGGCTTAGACATTGAACGTGAGTTAATTAGCCTTGACTATGCAATGACATTTTTATGGGATGAAAGTAAGGGATTATTTAACTACTATCAATTCTATACTTCTATTCTCTCTCTATTGGAGGCTGATTCCAGTGGACAATTCAGGGATGAATATTTTTCATATCTAAAAACGTTGAAGCGTTTACTTCCTGAAAAATTGTAATACATTAAACTTCAAAAAGGAACTATTACCATAATTGGTACTAGTTCCTTTTTGAGTATATAAATTTTTTTTGACTAAAAATTATTTTAATACATAATATATTAATATTATATCTCAGTTTCTATTATCTCACAATTATTCATTGAAATTTCTGCTAAATTTTGACTTTCTGGCATACCATAAAGATGTGCTTTTATAACTTTTGCAATTCCTCCATGAGCTACAATTAATACACTTTTATCATGATATTTTTCTTTTATATCATCAAAAAATTCATCGATTCTTTTTTCAAAATCATGTAAATTTTCTCCATTTGGAATGTTATAATTTAACTTATAATCCCAAATATTATTTTCCATTTCTTCTGTTACATCTCTTCCTTCATAATCCCCTAATTTTCTTTCTCTTATTCTTTCATCTGTAATAATTGGTATATCTCTTCCTTCATTTATTATTTCAGCTGTTTGTTTTGCTCTTTTCATTGGAGAACAAATTACAAGATCATATTTTACATTTTCAAGTTCTTTTTTTGTATTATAAGCTTGACTTACACCTGTTTCATTTAATTCTTTTTCTGTTCCTCCACCTTGCATTTTTTTGGTTAAATTTAAGTCTGTTTGTCCATGTCTTACATAATAAATTTTCATACCAATCATTCCTCCTATATTAATTATTAATATTATATCCAATTTTATATTTTTTTCAACATTTTCATATTTATAATTATAAAAATATTTTCTGAATAACAAAAAAAGTTTGACATATACTAGAAAAAGTAGTATACTATATTTAACAACTCGAGTGACATTGTTAGTCATACGAGAATCATGATATGAATGAGATATGCTGATCACATATCTCTTTTTTTATTTTCTAAACTTCTAATAAATATTTTCCTTAAAAAATCATATAGTATAGAACAAAGCGATGTAGTCGCCCTTTGTTCTCGCCCGATTTGATTTTTCGACTAAAAGAAGAAAATCTCAAAGGGCTAGCGTTTGTAGTTTTTATATACTAGGAAGTTCAGAGAACTTTCCTAGTATATAAAAAGAGCAGCTGATCAGACTGCTCCAAAATAGACTTTGTAATCTATTTTTTCATTGTTTTTTTGATTATTTTCACTTGAATTATCTTTTAATATTTCTTGTATTAATAACCAAATTAAGTCATAAGACGTCATGATATGAATTCCTCCTTTCCTAGATTTCCTCTATAAAAGGATTGGAGTAATTATATCTTAAAAACTACTAAAATACAATATATATTAAACTTTTATTTACTCAATTTTTGTCTTACATATTCATACATAACAACTCCTGCTGCAACAGATGCATTAAGGCTCTCAGTTCTACCCAACATTGGAATTTTTGCTTTTTCATCTGCCATATCTTGAATTTCTTTTGAAACTCCATTTGCTTCATTTCCAATAACTATAATCTTTTTATAAAAATCTATATCATAAATACTATTTTTTGTTTGTAAAGATGTTACCATTAATTTAAAATGATGTTTTCTCATTTCTTTTATTGCCTGTGCTAGATTTTCAACTTCTATTATTTTTATTCTAAATATAGCTCCCATTGTTGAACGAACAACTTTAGAATTAAAAGCATCTGCAGTTCCTTTTGACACTATAATTTGATTTAATCCAATACTATCAACTGTTCTTAAAATTGTTCCTAAATTTCCTGGATCTTGTACATCATCTAATACAACTATTATATCTTGTGTATAATCTATTTTTGCATTTTGTGCATTTTTTTCTATTATAGCCATTATTCCTTGTGGATTTGTAACTTGTGTTATTATATTAAAAATTTTATTTGAAACAGATATACATTCATATCTTGCAATTTCAAGCATTATATGTGTTGGAATTTCATATGTTCTTGTTGTATCTTCACATACAATTATTTGTTTTATTTTTGCATTTTCTTTTACCGCTTCTTCAACAAGTTTTACACCTTCAACAACATATTCATTACTTTCATCACGATATTTTTTATCTTTTAATTTTCTAATATGTTTTATTAATTCATTATCTTTACTTGTTATTGTTTGCATTTCTTCTCCTTTCTAAAAAAATTATTTATTTTCTTTTATTCTAAAATCATCTATTGTTTTCAAAAATTCTTCTACTTCTTTTAACATCTTCATTCCTGTTGCATTTTGTAGAACATATGTAATTTGTGGTTTTAAACCTTGTGAAAATTTTATTCTATTTCTATAATTTTTTGCTAATTCATTTACATCTATATTAAATTCGCCTAATTCAAATGTAAATACTGCAAAACTACGTTTTCCTTGAACTTTACTTATATTAAGCTTCTTACATAATATTTTTATTCTTGCAATTTCAATTAAATTTTCTATTTCACTTGGCATATTTCCAAATCTATCAATCATTTCATCAATTACATTTTGTATATCTTCTTCATTTTTACATAATGCAATATCTTGATATATTTCAATTTTTTGACTTGAATCTGATATATATTCATCTGGAATATAACATGTCGCATCTAAATCTATTTGAACATCTATTTCTGGTTTTACTTCTTCACCTTGCATTTCTTTTACTACTTCATCTAATAAGTTACAATATGTATCATATCCAACTTGTTCTAGATGTCCACTTTGTATTTCTCCAAGTAGACTTCCTGCTCCTCTTATTTCTAAGTCTCTCATTGCAATTTTAAATCCTGAACCAAACTCAGTAAATTCTTTTATTGCTTTTAATCTTTTATCTGCAATCTCTGATAATAATTTATCTCTTTTATATGTGATGTAAGCATATCCCTGTCTATCAGATCTTCCTACTCTTCCTCTTATCTGATATAATTGTGCTAATCCCATTCTGTCTGCATTTTCAACAATTATTGTATTTGCATTTGGAATATCTATTCCAGATTCTAATATTGTTGTACATACTAATACATTTGTCTTTCCTTCGATAAATTCTTCCATTATATTCTCAATTTCATGTCCTGTCATTTGTCCATGTGCATATACAACTTTTGCTTCTGGTACAAGATTTGATATTTCATCTGCTTTTTGAATTATTCTTTCCACATTATTAAATAGATAAAATACTTGACCATTTCTTTCTAGTTCTCTTGTTATAGCTTCTTTTATAACTTCTTGATCATATTCTAATACATATGTTTGAACAGGCTTTCTGTTATATGGTGGCTCATATATTACAGACATATCTCTTACACCAACAATTGACATATGAAGTGTTCTTGGGATTGGTGTTGCAGTCATTGTTAATACATCTATTGTTGCTTTATATTGTTTTATTTTTTCTTTATCTTTTACTCCAAATCTGTGTTCCTCATCTATTATTAATAATCCTAAATCTTTAAATTCAACATCTTTGCTTAATATTCTATGTGTTCCTACTACAATGTCAACTTCTCCTAATTTTAATTTATTAATAATTTCTGTTTGTTGTTTTTTGGTTTTAAATCTATTTAATACTTCTACTCTAATGCCAAAATTAGTCATTCTTTCTTTGAATTCTTTATATTGTTGTTCAGCTAATACTGTTGTTGGAGCTAAATATGCAACCTGCTTTCCTCCCATTACTGCTTTAAATGCTGCTCTAATTGCAACTTCTGTTTTTCCATATCCAACATCTCCACATAGTAGTCTATCCATTGGTTTTGAATTTTCCATGTCTTTTTTTACTTCATCAATACAACGCAATTGATCATCTGTTTCTTGATATGGGAAACTATCTTCAAATTGAGTTTGCCATGGTGTATCTGCTGGAAAAGCATAACCTTTTGATTTTTCTCTTTTTGCATATAATTCTATTAATTCTTTTGCAACTTGTCTTAAATTTTTCTTTACTTTTGCTTTAGTATTTAACCATTCTTTTGTTCCAAGTTTATTTACTTTTAATCCGCCTTCATCTCCACCAACATATTTTCTTACACTATCTAATTGGTTTGTTGGAACATATAATACATCATCACCATAATATTTAAGTTTTATATAATCTTTTGTTGTTCCATCTGCAGTAATAGTATTTACACCTATAAAAATTCCTATTCCATAATTTTTATGAACTACATAATCTCCTATTTTTAAATCTGCATATACTACTTTTTCTCCTTCTTTAAATGCTGATGATTTATATGTTTTTCTTTTTTCTCCTTCAATTAGTTCTTGTGATGTTATTACTAATTGATTTGTATCAAAACATTCAAATCCTGATGATAATTTTCCTACACTAACTGTTACAAGGCTTTCTGTATTTTTTACTATTATTGTTTGATTTAAGTTTTCTTCATATTTGTTTATTATCTCTTTTTCATTTAGTAATGAACATATCTTTTTTGCCTTTTCTTTCGTTTCAGCTAAAATATATATTCTTTTTTTCTCTTCTTGTGCTTTTAATAATTCTTTAAATAATATTTCAATTTCACTTTTTGAAAAATTTCTTTCTTTATATATCCATTTATATTTTTCTGCTTGTATTTTTACTTCATTATTTAATTTTTCTACATAAATTATTTGTTTATCATTTAATTTATCTTCAAATTGATTAAAATTACAAATGTTTTTTAATGCTTCAGGTACAATTTTTTCTTTGTCTATTAATAATTGAATTATATTTTGACTATCTTTGTTTACATTTATTGTTCTTTGCTCTATTTTTGATTGCTCATCTAAAAATACTAAATATTTGTCTGTTATATAATCTAATATTGTATCTTGTTCTGTATAAAATGAATTAAGATATCTATCAATTTTACTTATATAATTGCCTGCTTTTATTAATTCTATATCTTGTTCAATTGTTTCTTGTAATTTTTCTGAATAAATTGTGTTTCTTATATTTGTTATTACATCTTCTATATTTGATTCTAATATATATTCATGTGCTGGATATATTGTTATTTTATCAATATTTTCTGTTGAACGTTGACTTACTACATTAAAATATCTAATTGAGTCTATTTCATCTCCCCAAAATTCAAGTCTAACTCCTTCTTTTTCGTTAACTGAAATATCAACTATTCCACCTCTAACACTAAATTGTCCTCTTCCTTCTATTAAGTCACATCTTACATATCCTAATTCTACTAGTTTTTGTTTTATTGTTTCAAGATTTTCTGAATCTCCAACTTTAAAATTTAGTGTGTTTTTATATAATGCTTTTTTACTTATCATTTTTTGAAGAACTGCTTCTATTGTTGTTATTACTACTCCTGTTCTCATTTCTTGCATTTTATTTAATGTTTCAATTCTTTCATATGGTAAGTCTTTGCTTTCTGCAACATAATCATATGTTACTATTTCTTTTTTTGGTAAATAATATACTTTATCTGTAAAATATTTTATATCTTTCAATATTTTTTGTGCTTGAATTTCATTATATGTTATTACTAAGATTGGTCTTTTTGCAAATTCTCTTGTTGCAGATATCATTTGTGTCATTCCAACGTCTGTTAAGCCCGATATGGCTATCGGGCTTTTTTTACTTTCTATTGTTTTTATGTACTCACAAAATTTAGGATTTTTACCTAATTCTCCTAATATTGTATTCATTTTCTTTTCATTCCTTCCTTAAAGTACAAATATGATCGTTTTTTATGTTTTTACAATTAATTTATTAAATTTTGAATTGATATAATTTACTAATTTTGTCATAAATTCATCTGGCTTTATTTCTTTTTTAGCAACTAAATCTAAACCTTTTTCCCAACTTGCTGTAAGTTTTGCATTTAACATATCTGGCATAGAAAAATTCACAACATCATATATTGCTTCACCTTTTTGTGTTGGAGTTACTATTTGTGTTTTTGAATTTATATCAATATATTTTATCTTTTCTAATTTTTTTATTATTTCTCCTCTTGTTGCAGATGTCCCAATTCCTGCACCTTTTATTTGTTCTCTTAATTCTTCATCTTCAATTAGCTTTCCTGCATTTTCCATTGCTAGAATTAATGAACCTGAATTATATCTTGAAGGTGGTGTTGTTTCTGCTTCTTTTATTTCATAATTATTTACAAGTATTTCTTGTCCTTTTTTTAAACTTTTAAATACTTCTAAATTATTTTCAATTCCATCTTCGCTTTCTTTTGAACTTTCACTATTGTTTTCCACATTTTGTGCATTTGATGTGGATTTCTTTGCCTTATTTTGAGGTCTTAAAACTTCTAAATATCCTTGTGATATGCAAACTTTTCCACTTGCTATAAATGTTTCGTTTTCTACGTCAACTACAACATTTACTTTATTATATTCTGCTGGTGGATAAAATATTGCAATAAATCTTTTTACAATAGTATTATACACCTTTTTATGCAATTCTGGCAACTTTTCATAATTTTCATATCCTTGTCCTGTTGGAATTATTGCATAGTGGTCTGTTATTTTGCTATCATTTACATATTTGGTTTTTACTAAATTTGTTGAATATTTTTCATCTACCATTTTTTTTAATAAATTTTGTACTTCTTCGTCTTTATATCCTCTCATTAATCCATTCAAATTTTTTGATATTTCTTTTGCAACTGCTGTTGATAAAACTCTAGCATCTGTTCTTGGATATGTAACTAATTTTTTCTCATATAAATTTTGAATCACATCTAATGTTTCATCTGGTTTTATTTTGAATCTTTTTGTACATTCATTTTGAATTTCTGCTAAATTAAATAATAGTGGTGCATTTTCTTTTTGTTTTGATTTCTTTAGTTCTGATATTATTGCTTTTTTTCCTGCTAAACTTGCAATAAATTCTTTTGCTTCATTTTCCTTTTTAAATCCACTATCATTATATAATTTTGGAGATTCAAATAGCTTTGATTTTTCATTTACTCTCCATTCTGCTTTAAATGATCCATCTGTATTTCCAAATTCACCTATTATTTTATAATATTTTGTTTTTACAAAGTTTCTTATTTCTCTTTCTCTTGATACTATCATTCCTAATACACATGTCATTACTCTTCCTACTGAAATTGATATTTTTTCTTCATTTATTTTTGATGCTACTCTTCTTCCATATATTATTGTTAATAGTCTTGAGAAATTTATTCCTATTAAATAATCTTCTTTTGCTCTTAAATATGCAGAGTCTGCTAAACTATCATATTCACTTTGATTTTTTGCTTCTCTTATTCCTCTTTTTATTTCTTCTTCTGTTTGTGAATCTATCCATACTCTTTTTATTTGTGCTTTTGGATTTGGTTTTGCCATCATATATACTAATCTTTGTATATATTCTCCTTCTCTTCCAGAGTCACCTGCATTATATATTTCTTCTACATCTTCTCTTTGTAATAATCTTTGTACTATATTAAATTGCTTTTGTACATTTGGTATTATTTCATATTTCCATTCTGTTGGAATAAATGGTAATGTATCTAATCTCCAAAACTTTAGTTTTTCATCATATACTTCTGGATAACTCATTGTTACTAAATGACCTACACACCATGTTATTATCCAACCATCTGATTCTATGTATCCATCTTTTCTGTTCATATTTATCTTTAATGCTTTGGCAAATTCCATTGCTACAGATGGCTTTTCTGTTATTAGTAGTTTCATTTAGCACGCTCCTTTTCTCATTAATAATACTCTTATTGTTATAACAAATTTGACTCTAAGTGTCAAGGCATGCCTTTTCTATTTTTAAGTATTTTCATATTTTAATGTATCTATTTGAGCTTGCTGAATTTCGTTTTTTTTGATTCTTTCCATAATGTATAAATCTCATGAATTGCAATAAAAATCAAGAATATTCCAAATAATTTTCTTAATATTCCAACTTCAATATTTACTGAAATAATTGAACCAATTATAGCACCTATAATTCCACAAAGTGAAACATAAATTGCCAATTTTGCATTAATATTTTTATTTCTATAATTTATTATAATTGCAGAAATTGCAGTCGGAATAAAATATATAAGATTTGTTGCTTGTGCAATATGTTGCTCTAATCCACAAAAAAACGTCAAAAGGAAAATGAGAATAGTACCTCCTCCCATTCCAGTTCCACTAACAATTCCTGAAATAACTCCTATAACTATTTCAAACATTTTCCTTTCTCCTTTTTGTTTCTAGGTTATATGTTGCTCTGCGATTTCTGTAATTACTTTGTCAAACCTATTTAGTTGATAAATTAATTCTTTTCGTAGCTTTTCCTCTTTTACATTATCTAATAAATCTAGAAACTTTTGTAACTCAAATAGATATTTTTCATTTGTAGTCTTCCAGATGTGCTGATTATTAGCATTTTTCATTTTATCCCATTCCTTTCTTTTCGGCACATGAAAAAATTTTAGTCACAAACAAAAACGGACATAAATAACATATCCATTAACATTATAAAATCCGTGTCTTTTTAATAATTTTTTCAACAT
>OGOW01003622.1_pt1 | contig 10899 bp, 5 predicted proteins | sample 1552781 | NCBI WGS metagenome assembly OGOW01 (sample SAMEA2580145, study PRJEB22360) | human gut metagenome | biome: human gut; feature: human-associated habitat; material: faeces | place: Denmark | collected 2008/2010
GTACCAGTATTACAACTCCGAACTCAAGGATGACACCTTTGCTCTGCTCAAGAAAAATGTGAAGATCACCAAGGAGCGCATCCCTTCTGCAACACAGCTCTTCACTCCGGACTGGATCGTCCATTACATGGTGGAAAACAGTCTGGGCCGCCTGTGGGTGGAAGGGCACCCCTCTGCCCGGGACAAGTATCTGCCCGCCCACAATGAGGACGGGTCTGTCCGTGTGGAAGAAGGCAAATGGAACTATTATCTGGAAGAAGCCGAGCAGGAGCCCAAGGTACAGGCGCAGCTGGCGGAAATCCGCAAGCAGTATGCCGCCCTGAAACCGGAAGAAATCCTCGCCATCGATCCCTGCGCCGGTTCCGGGCATATTCTCTGCGTTCTGTTTGATGTGCTGGTCAACATCTATGAGGACTACGGTTATACTGCTCGCGAGGCTGCGGTGAGCATTGTACAGAACAACCTATGGGGCCTGGACATCGACGACCGTGCCGCACAGCTGGCGTACTTTGCCGTCATGATGAAGGCACGTCAGTACGACCGGCGTTTCTTCAGCAAAGGCGTGCAGCCGCATGTGTATTCCATTCAGGAGAGCAATGGCATCAACCGGGAGCACCTCAACTATCTGGGACGCGGCCTGAGCGACATCGAACGCAACAATGCCGTCAATCAGATGAATGCCCTGCTGGACGAGTTCATCGACGCCAAGGAGTACGGCTCCATCCTGCAGCCCATGGAATATGACTGGGCTTTGCTGTCGCGTTTTGTGGACGATACCACGCCGATGCGGCAGATGACCTTTGGCGAGGCTGGGATGGATGCCACGCAGGCGGAGCTGCGGTGGATGATTGCCCAGGGACAGGCGCTGGCACAGAAGTATCATGCGGTGGTCACGAATCCGCCATACATTGCTTCTTCAGGTATGGGTGACAAACTGACAAAATATGCAAAAGATGTTTTCCCGGATAGTAAAAGCGACATTTTTGCCGTATTCATTGAGCGTATATATTCTATGCTCACAAGTTTCGGATATCAGGCAATGATTACCCAACAGGCATGGATGTTTCTTTCAAGCTTTGAAAAGTTACGTCAGAAGTTGCAGAATGTTTCCATCATTAACATGGCTCATCTCGGGCCAAGAGCATTCGAAGAAATCGGTGGCGAAGTAGTTCAAACAACGGCCTTTGTGCTATCAAGGCAACATGTATCTGGTTATGGCGGTACTTATTGCCGCCTTATAGAGCCAACATCACAACGTGGGAAGGAAGAATCGTTCCTTTCTGGCGAAAATCAGTTTATTGCGCAACAAGATAGTTTCTCGAAAATTCCCGGTGGACCTGTTGCTTATTGGGTCAGCGAGAAGTTTGCTGCTATATTTGAAAAAGGCATGGTTGCTACTTATGGGGAAACTCGTAAGGGTATGTTTACTGGGAATAACGACCTCTGGCTAAAGCTGTGGTTCGAAATCCCTTATGGAGAGTTATATACAAAGTTCTTTCCTTATAGTAAAGGAGGCGGATATAGGCGTTGGTATGGCAATAACGACTTTGTTGTTAATTGGGATAATAACGGCGCTGATATCATCGCATATAAAGGATCTGGTAATATAAACCCAAGCCAGTATTTCATGAGATGCGTAACTTGGAATCTTATTACAACTGGCAAACCTGGATTTAGGTTACTTGATGATGAAGTACACGTAATGGGAGACGGAGGCCCTACTGCCACATTTGAAAGTGAGGAACTGCTCTATTATGCATTAGGGTCGCTGAATTCCGTTGTTACTGAACAGTCTGCCTATATTCTAAATCCCACCATTAATCTTTCGTCTGGAGTTGGTGCAAAGCTTCCACTATATGTGGATCAAAGTAGGCTAAATTCTGTTGTTCAGCATTCCATGAAATGCGTTTCAGAATCTCGCGCTGACTGGGATTCCTTCGAAACCTCCTGGGACTTCCAGCGCCATCCCCTCGTTATCCCTGCCATCGACCAACACTACCTGCGCCTTGCCGATTGTTGGCGCGAGTGGGAGCGGGCCTGCAATGAGCGCTTCGCCCAGCTGAAGGCCAATGAAGAAGAACTAAACCGCATCTTCATCGACATCTACGGCCTGCAGGATGAACTGACGCCGGAAGTTGACGATAAGGATGTAACTGTCCGCAAAGCTGACCTTGGCCGCGACATTCGCAGCCTGATCTCCTACGCCGTGGGCTGTATGCTGGGGCGGTACTCGCTGGACAAGCCTGGACTGGCTTTCGCTGGCGGCAACTGGCAGGAGTGGCTGGCGCAACAGGATGCCATAACCTATGCGCCGGACAAAGACGGCATCCTGCCCATCACGGATGACGAATACTTCTATGATGACATCGTGACGATGTTTGTGGATTGGGTAAAGACGGTTTATGGTGCCGCCACGCTGGAAGAAAACCTTACCTTCATCGCCAACGCGCTGGGCGGCAAGGGCTCTCCGCGTGAGGTCATCCGGGAGTACTTTCTGAACGACTTCTACAAAGACCACCTGAAGATCTACCAGAAGCGCCCCATCTACTGGCTGTTCGACAGCGGCAAGAAGAACGGGTTCAAGGCGTTGGTGTATATGCACCGCTGGCAACCGGATACCATCGCCCGCGTCCGCACGGATTATGTTCACGAGATGCAGAGCCGTTACCGCACCGCGATCGCGGACGTGGAGCAGCGCATCAATGGGGCCTCAACCTCTGAGCGAGTCAAGCTAACCAAACGCCTAACTGTCCTGCAGGCTCAGGCTGAAGAACTGCGGAAGTACGAGGAAAAGGTGCATCACCTGGCTGACCAGATGATAGGCATCGATCTGGATGACGGTGTGAAGGTTAATTATGCAAAGTTTGCGGATGTGCTGGCACCGATAAAGTAAATGGAGGTTTTAGAATGGCTGTTGTAAACATAGCATTCGATCTCGCACCAGAGATTGTTGAGGGGTTGGCGACAGGCGCATATAAACTGTTTGGTGGAGTCGTCCGCGATCAGGCTGGAAGAATTGTCTGTTTTCTTCCTGAGGCTATGAACATCGCCAAGGAGGCTCCTGCTGCCGCAAAAGCGGCGGCATCAGTGGCAAGCACTACAACAAAAGCCGTAACCAACACAATCAAAAAGGCTCCTTCTCTTTTCAGTACGATCGGGCATTTTGCAAAAGCACATCCGGTCGGTACGACTATAACCGTTGTAGCGATTGTCGCAGGTGCGGGTTACGGTATTTATCGGTGGTATCAGAATAAGAAAGCGCAGAAGGCTGAAGCCGAAAAGGTTCCTGCGTATATTGAGCATTTCAATACAGCACTCGATACTTACTATAATGCTTTGACGAACGGCACGCTGAACGAATCGATAGTTTCTGACCTCATTGTCGCGATCGATGATATGAGAGCGGCTGTTGCCGGTGGCGTGGTCAAGATGGAGTTTAGCACCGATCAGATCAATAATATGCTGGGCATTCTGGCCTACTTTACCTCCGAGTTCGCAAAAGCGAATCAGTACGAATATGACGAGCCGGAAAAGCCAACGCAAAACGATACCTGCAGCAATCTACGGTATTTTGCAGATTATCTGAAGATACAGCAGAGTATCTACAGAGCAGCATAACTTAGAATACATTCACCCTCTGGAGGGCTAAACATGGACGCTGACAAGATCCTTCAAGACCTGAACCGCAAGTTCGCGGCTCCCTTGCCGGAATTCTATAAGCGCAGGATTGTCGTCTGGTATGACGAGGACCGGGAGTTCGAGGATCAGATCGATTCCCTGGCCATCACCGGCGCGAAGATTCTGAAGCTGACCGGCTCCAACAACTTCTACGCCAAGAAGCTGCTGGCGGTAGATGACCCCACGAGCAGTTACCTGGTCTATTGTCCTCTGTCATACGAGACTGAAGAGGACGACTGGCTGCTGGACGTGGAGCTGTACGGCGAGGAGTTCCGGGCGGATCAGATCTCCATGTGGATGGACGAGATGCAGATTCCGGAGACGCCCGCCCTACGGAAGGCTTTTAAGATGTACCGGAAGTTCTTCAAGGCTCAGGGCCGCCGGAACAAGGTGGTGGCGCAGGGCACCACACCCACTAAGCCCGCTCAGCTACAGATGGCCATCATGGCTGCGCTGGCGAACATCAAGGAGCCAAAGCCTGCGCAGATCATGAAAGCGGTACTGCAGGCTGGCCTTGACATGGAGAAAAACGCCATCTGGCAGGAATTTGTCAGCTACGATATCGCCGAAGCCTTCTGGGTGATGGTTGGTCAGGGCACCGGCTACAAGGACCCGGATGCTGACCTGCGGCATCTGGCGGCGCATCTGCTGTTGACCGCTGCCACCCGCACCCTGCGGCAGGATGCTTTCTCTGGCCTGGAATCGCTGATCTCCACGCCTCATCAGGCTTACTGTTTTGACTTTGTCTCCGACTGGATTCACTCCGAGGACAGCAAGGATATCTATGCCATCGCGGAATATGTGGAGTCCGAGCTGAAGCTGCCCCAGCGGTTCATGAAGCTGCAGGTCCTGGATCTGATCGAGACGGAGATGTTCCCCTGCGTCAATGAGGTGATCCTGGTCAAGCTGATGACGGACATTGGCAACCACTCCATCGACGTGGATCTGATCACCAAAACCGTGGAAAAGCGCCGTACCTGTGTCTGGTACGACGGCGTCAAGAATTACTATGAGGGTATCCTGCAGGTAGCCATGATGCAGGCGTTCTTTAAGGAACACGCCTCCGGCTTCCACACCGTAGAGCCGCACAAGGTCTGGCAGGAATACACCAAGGAATATTACCGTATGGACACCTATTACCGGCAGTTCCACATGCGGTACGCCGAGAGCCTCAAGAGCTATCATGAGGAACTGACCGACCGCTTCAGCCTGGTCAAGGATCAGGTGGAGGGCCTGTACATCAACTGGTTCCTGGGGCAGCTGGGCACCAATTGGTCGGATGCCTGTGCGGCCAACCTGCGCGACCATGGCCGGATTCTGGAAGTGCCCCAGCAGGTGGACTTCTACCGCTCGAAGGTCGCATCCTCCGACGCGAAGGTCTATGTCATCATCTCCGACGCCATGCGTTACGAGGTGGCGGCTTCCCTGACCGAGCAGCTCCAGCGAGAGACCCAGGCCAAGGTCAGCCTCACCGGCGTTCAGGGCATTTTTCCCACGGTCACCAAGTTCGGCATGGCGGCGCTGCTGCCCCACAAGAAGCTGTCCGTGGAGCTGAAGACCGGCAAGACAGAGCGCCTGGCGGTGCTGGCGGATGGCCAGTCCACCGAGGCCGGCAACCGGGATAAGCTGCTCAAGGGCGCGGACATTCACAGCGTGGCGCTGCAGTATAAGAACATCATCGGCATGAAGCGGGCCGAGCGGCAGGCGCTCATCAAGGGCATGAACGTGGTATACATCTACCACGATACCATCGATGCTGCTGGCCACGATGAGAAGGATGTCTTCGGAGCCTGTGAGGAGACCATCGAAGAGCTGAAAAATATGGTGCGCATCATCGCCAACGAATGGGGCGGCGCGTATATCCTCATTACCTCCGACCACGGTTTCCTGTACACCTACAGCCCGCTGACCGAAGATGAAAAAGTGGACAAGACCACCGAATCCGAGCAGGACGTGGAGATCGACCGTCGCTACGCCATCATGCAGCACGGCGCGCAGCCCCAGTACCTGCTGCCCGTGAAGTTCCTGGGCGGCGAGACGCCCTATGACGCGTTCGCGCCTCGGGAGAACATCCGTATCAAGAAAAAGGGCGGCGGGCTCAACTTTGTGCATGGCGGCATCAGCCTGCAAGAGATGGTCGTGCCCGTCATCGAGTATCACTTCCTGCGGAACCAGTCCAGCGAATATCGGAAGAACCGCAGCAAGTATGATACCAAGCCAGTGGAGATTGCCCTTCTCTCCGCCAATCGGAAGATTACCAACATGATCTTCTCCCTGAGCTTCTATCAGAAGGAGCCGGTCAGTTATAATCGGGAGAAGGCGACCTATCAGCTGTACTTCACCGACAGCACCGGAAAACCGGTCAGCGATACCGTGATGCTCATTGCCGACAAGACCAGCAACAACGGCCAGGAGCGCACCTTCCGCTGCAGCTTCAATCTGAAGCAACTGAAGTATAGCAATACCGAGCAATACTTCCTCATCATCACTGATGAGAGCGGGATGATCGTGTCCCGTGAGGAATTCCAGATCGACATCGCGTTTGCAGTAGATGAATTCGACTTCTTCAGCTAAGGAGAATCACTATGGAAAATCTGTCGGAAGGCATGATGGATGCCCGTGAAACCATCAAGACAAAGCTCCGTGAGCATTTTGACGGAAGGATTGTCCGCAAAGACCTGACCAAGAAAATCAAGGAAGGCGCGAATGTACCCGTCTATGTCCTTGAGTTTCTGCTGGGCCAATACTGCTCTTCTGACGATGATGTCATCATTGAATCCGGAGTGCAGCAGGTCAAACGCATCCTGGCGGATAACTTCGTGCGCCCGGATGAGAACCAGAAGATTCTGTCCCAGCTGCGGAAGCGCGGAAGCCACACGGTCATCGACATGATCACCGTTCAGCTGGATATCCAGAAGAACAGGTACTTCGCCCAATTCTCCAACCTGGGCCTGACGAAGGTTCCAATTGAGGACGAGTATCCGGAGAAGTACGACCGGTTGCTCTGCGGTGGCATCTGGTGCATCGTGCAGCTGGACTACGAATATGTGGAAGAGGACAAAAAGAACGGGTATCCCATCCAGATCAGGAAACTGACGCCGATCCAGATGCCGCATATCGACATCGACGACCTCAAGACGGGTCGAAGAGCGTTCACGAAAGAAGAATGGATGGATGTGCTCCTACGCTCCATCGGTATGGAACCAGATACGTTGACCATGCGTGAAAAGTGGCTGCTGATTCTGCGCATGGTTCCGCTGGTGGAGAATAACTTCAACCTGTGCGAGCTTGGCCCTCGTTCCACAGGCAAGAGTCATCTGTTCAAGGAAATCTCTCCGAACGGCATCTTGGTATCAGGCGGCCAGACCACGGTAGCCAACCTGTTCTACAACATGGCACGGAAGGCGGTCGGCCTCGTGGGTCTCTGGGATTGTGTGGCCTTCGATGAGGTGGCCGGTATCAATTTCAAGGACAAAGACGGCATCCAGATCATGAAGGACTATATGGCGTCCGGCTCCTTTGCCCGTGGCAAGGAAGAGAAGGCCGCCTCCGCATCCATGGTGTTCGTGGGCAACATCAATCAGAGTGTGGATGTGCTGCTCAAGACCAGCAGCCTCTTCGACCCGTTCCCTCCGGAAATGGGTACGGATACTGCTTTCCTGGATCGAATCCACTGCTACCTGCCCGGCTGGGAGATTCCGAAATTCCGTCCGGAGCACTTCACAGATGACTACGGTTTCATCACGGACTACCTGGCTGAATTCATCCGTGAGCTGAGGAAAGAGCAGTATGGTGACGCACTGGACCACTGGTTCCGACTGGGAAAGAATCTGAACCAGCGCGATACCATTGCTGTCCGGCGAACAGTTGATGGCCTGCTGAAACTGGTCTATCCGAACGGCGAGTTCACGAAGGAAGAACTGGCAGAAATTCTGGAAATCGCCCTGGAGATGCGCCGTCGCGTAAAGGAGCAGTTGAAGAAGCTGGGCGGCATGGAATTCTATGACGTCAATTTCAGCTACATCGACAACGAGACCTTTGAGGAGCATTATGTGTCTGTTCCAGAACAGGGCGGCGGCAAGTTGATCCCGGAAGGCCTCTGCAGCCCCGGACAGGTGTATACCGTGAGCCGTGGCAAGTCGGGCATGATCGGTGTGTTCAGGCTGGAAAGCCAGATGTTGCCTGGCAACGGTAAGTTTGACCGTACTGGTATCGGTACTGATCGCGATGCCCGCGAGAGCAGCAGCACAGCATTCAATTTCCTGAAAGCCAATGGAAATCGAATCAGCGGTACGATCAGCACGACGACGAAGGACTACATCATCAACTATCAGGATTTGCAGGGCATCGGCATGACCGGCAAGCTGGCCCTGCCCAGCTTGATAGCGCTGTGCTCCATTGCCCTTGGCAGACCCACACTTGGTAGTCTTGCCGTTCTTGGCGAGATCAGTATCAGTGGCACGATGATTAAGGTCGACGAGCTGGCCAACACGCTGCAGTGCTGTCTGGACAGTGGTGCCAAGAAGGTATTGATTCCATCCGTATCCATGATCGATTTTGCTACGGTCCCTGCGGACCTGATGGGCGCATTCCAGCTGATACCATATAGCAGTGCTGAGGATGCAGTGTTTAAGGCTCTGGGCGTAGAGTGACAGGAGGACAAGAAGATGGCGCAGTTTGACGTTTACAGTACATCGGTCGAAAACATCATCAGCTGGATCAAGTCCGGCGAAGTAGCGATCCCTGAGATTCAGCGACCGTTTGTTTGGGACGCCACCAAGGTGCGCGATCTCATGGATTCGCTTTATAAAGGATTTCCAGTCGGCTACATCATTGTCTGGAAGAATCCTGACGTACGGCTGAAGGACGGAAGCATTTCAACCGGCAAAAAGATTCTGATCGACGGCCAGCAGCGTATCACCGCCATGCAGGCTGCCATTGCCGGGCAAATGGTCACGGATGCCAGCTATAAAAAGAAACCTATACGGATTGCATTCAATCCGATTGAAGAGGTCTTCGAAGTCTGCAACTCTGCCATTGAGAAGAACTCCAGGTGGATTCCTGACATTTCCAAGGTCTTTGATGTCACATTCAACCCTTGGGCATTTGTTGGTGAATACTGCCAAGCGAACGGGCTCACCGGACAGGAATCCAGCATCAACAATACCCTGATGAAACTCACATCCATAAAGGCAATCAGCCTCGGTGTAACCGAAATCTCGCAGTCACTCAGCATTGACGATGTCACGGAGATTTTTATCCGTATCAATTCCCAGGGCGTAGTACTCTCCCAGGCAGATTTTGCCATGTCAAAAATCTCGTCGGATGACCGATATGGCGGCAACGAAACCCGTAAGATGATCGATTACTTCTGCCACTTCATGCAGAGGCCATCTGATTATGAAATGATTGTCGCCAACGATACTGAGTTCGCACAGTCCGATGCTTTGCAGAAAATTAAGTGGGTCATCCATGAACAGGAAGATATCTATGTGCCGAGCTATACCGATGTTCTGCGCGTGTCGTTCACGCACATCTTCCACAGAGGAAAAATAGCTGACCTGGTCAACCTGCTTTCGGGCCGTAATTTCGAGACTCGTGAGAACATCGAAAGCATCGCAGAAGACTCCTTCCGAAAGCTGCGCGAGGGCGTAGAGGCCTTTGTCAATGAGACAAATTTCAAGCGGTTCTTGATGATAGTGCGCTCTGCAGGCATCATTGACGCTTCACTGGTGCGCTCTCAAAACGTACTGAACTTCGGCTATATTTTATACCTTTCCTTGAAAGCGCGAGAGATCGATGCAAATACTATCGAGAGCCTCGTCCGCCGTTGGATTGTGCTCTCCATGTTGACGGGCCGTTATTCCGGGTCCGCAGAATCAGCAATCGACTATGACATCAAACGATTCACCGAACAAGACCCAGTACAGTTCGTCAAAACGACAGAAGCAGGCGAATTGTCCGATGCGTTCTGGAACACTGTACTGGTTCAACGACTGGATACATCTGTTGCCAGCAGTCCTTATTTCCTGGTCTATTTGATGGCCCAGGTCAAACGAAACGCCAGAGGTTTCCTGTCTAAGCAGATCACAGTGCAGTCTCTGATCGAGCAGCGTGGCGACATCCATCACATCTTCCCGAAGAAGTATCTGCAAAGGAACGGAATAGACAACAGGAAGGACTACAACCAGATTGCCAACTATGTTTATACGCAATCAGAGATCAATATCAAAATCAAGGATGACGCGCCGTGTGATTATATGGCGCGGATGAAGCAGCAGGTCTCCGGTGAAGGCAGTTTCTATGGCGGCATCTCTTCGATGGAAGATCTCGAAGCGAATCTGGCCGAGAACTGCGTGCCGATTGAATTCATGGGCATGGATGTATTCGACTTTCAAGTGTTTCTGGATATGCGCCGGACGTTGATGGCTAAGTACATCAAAGAATACTATGCCAGTTTAGTGTAGTTCATACCGTGTTTCGTGAGTCGTTCCACTTCAAGTATGGGATTATTTAATGGAGAGATTATCTAATGTGGATTGAAAGCCTGAGATTCTTACTCTTCCAATCGAAGATCCATAATAATGAACAGTGTCCTTGCGGGAGTGGTATACCTTTTCGTGAGTGCTGTAAGTACAGAGGACCTAAAGAAAACAAATCCAAAGAGCCGCCAGAGGTCCAGGTGATGAAAAGGATGCGCGCTTCTATGAAAAAATGCTGTCTGCATCCTGATAAGGAGAAGTGCAAGGGAAGAATTAAGGAGGCACATGCACTTCAGAATAATAAAATCATTTCTCTTTTAGCTGGTACTGAACGGCATGTATATATGCTTAATGCAAAAAAGCAACCCATGTTAATTCCGCTCCAGAATGGAGAAACGGTTCCTATTGCGAAAATCAGCAGGACAAGTGCAAATGATGCAACAACAGAAACGTGTTTCTGTGATTATCATGACAACATTGCATTTGCAGCAATTGAAAAAGGAGCACCTGACTTCGATGATTCCAGTGAAGAAATGAAGTTTGTTTATGCATACAAAGCGTTTATCTTCGAGTACTACAAACAGATGCTGGGGTTACCTATTTTTCAAGAATGCTTTAGAGATAATCCTGGAGCATTCCTCAATAAGGACGCAATCGGAATGTATAGAATGCTGCAAATGAAGAAAAGTACAGTTTACAAGGGACTACACAGGGTAGGTATCTGACGGGAGGGGTGCCG
>OGOW01003625.1_pt1 | contig 10889 bp, 7 predicted proteins | sample 1552781 | NCBI WGS metagenome assembly OGOW01 (sample SAMEA2580145, study PRJEB22360) | human gut metagenome | biome: human gut; feature: human-associated habitat; material: faeces | place: Denmark | collected 2008/2010
CTCCGTCGATCGGGATGATCACGATCACGTCCATTTCCTTCTGGATAAAGTATTCGATCTGTGAGATCTGTTCATCCACATCACCGCCTGCCACCTGGACATTTACTTCTGCCCCAAGCCCCTGTGCCGTAGATACGAACATATCCCGGTCGCGAAGCCATCTCTCGATCACAAAGGAATCAAAACTGAGTCCGATCTGGAGTTTCTTTTCTTCTGTTGTTTCTTTTTTTGTTGTCTCAATTTTCTGTGTTCCGCATCCTGTCACGCAAAGAACAAACATCAGGGCAGTTATAAGAAGAGCTATCCCTCTTTTCTTTTTCATTTTCCGTACCTCGTCTTGAATTCACTTGGAGTCATGTCTGTCTGCTTCTTAAAGATCCTGCTGAAATAGTTCGGGTCTGTATAGCCGCTCTTTACGCCGGCTTCTTTGACGCTGACTTCCGGCTGTTTCAGGAATTCTTTCGCTTTTTCTATTCGGATCCTGGTGAGATATTCAATGAAGTTCTCGCCCGTTTCCTCCTTGAAGATCTTGCTGAAATAATAAGGGCTGATATTTACCTGACCGGAAACTTCATCCAGTGAAATGTCCTTGCTGAAATTTTCCTGGATGTAGAGCATTGCCTTTTTGACAGCGGAATTCGACTGTTCCTCTTTCTGATCACGGATGGAACGACAGATGTTGACCATCTTATCCAGAAACCAGCTTCTGAGTTCTTCGTAACCGCTGCATGCCATCGCTACATCCAGATAATCCCGCCTGTAGCTGAATCCATAGTTGACAGCACCTGCCTCAAAAGCGATCTTTTCGCCCCAGATAATGTATTCCAGAACCTTCAGACGGATGTTGTTCATATCCTCCGCGTAATGTTCCAGCATCCAGTCAAAGAACGTATTCAGCTCCTGCACACATTTCTTTTCGTCCCCATCACCAAGATAACGGAAGATCCGTTTCTCCATATCGACAGGAAACTCCTCATCATAAACACCGTTCTGCGAAAGGTCCTCGATATGGATCACTCTGCTCTTGCTTCCGTTCAGCGCGCGGAGTGCTTCACGGTAAGAGCGCTCCAATTCCCGCATAGGCCTGATCCTGCCAAGTCCGATACGAAATCTGGCATCGATCCTGTTTTCCAGCCTTGACACAAGATTTCTCGCCTGTTCCACAAGGTCGATCCTTTCTTCATATGGATTCTCAGGCAGGCTGCACGGCACGATCACCGGAATACGGTTTGACATCACCGATCCCACTGCACAGGAAAAAGAGGATTTCACCACATCCCTCAGCTCATCATAAAAACTCTGTGCTTTCACATTCATTCCGACAGGGCTTATCAGCCTACCATTTTCATACGACTGGCCAAACTGGATGACCATGACATAGCCCTGTTTTTCCTCGATATCCAGAAGCTGCCGGTAGTAGTCTGCTGTCTGTTCCTCCTGCTGGAACAAAAGGCTTCCTACAAAGCTGTTTTCCACAACAGGGATGACCGTTTCCAGTTTTTCCTGGATCTTCAACAGGTTGCTTCTCTGATTTCTCTTCTTATCCACCTTCTCGATGGCTTCTTCCACCGCGGAGATGATCTTTGCCTTGGAGATCGGCTTTGTCAGATAACGCTCCACGCCAAGATCGATCGCCTCTTTTGCATAATCAAACTTGTCATAAGCAGATACTACATAAAAAAGTGCTGTCGTATTGAATTTTCGTATTTCCCGCATTGCCTGGATCCCGTTGATTCCCGGCATATGAATGTCCATAAAGACAATGTCCGGATGAAAAGTTTCTGCTTTTTCTGTCACTGCTCTTCCTGTCTTGGCAGTTTCTGTGATACAGCTGTCCCCAAATGTACTGGATATCACACTTTTGAAAGCTTCCAGCATAATTCCCTCGTCATCTGCTACCAATATACGATACATTGTTTTGTTTCCCCTCCACTTTCTTATGCTACTCCAGTTCCTCTTTTTCCATCGGAATGACAATATGAACTTTCGTTCCGGTTCCAGGTCCGTCACTCTCGATCGTCATAAGTCCTTCCTGTTTGTAATACAGCTTCAGTCTTTCTATGACATTATGTACCGCGATTCCTGTAGAATAGCGGTTTTCTTCATCCTGCACTGCTCTTCCTTCCATAACCTTCGCGATCATTTCTTCCGTCATTCCCGCACCATTGTCGCTGACCGTGATATCGATCATATCCTGGTTTCTGTGGATAGACATCACAATGCGTCCCGTCTCCATGCAGTCATGGATTCCATGCTGGACGGCATTTTCTACCAGCGGCTGAAGGATCATGCTTGGAATGCGGATGTTTTCGATGTCTTCATCTATTTCCCGGATATATACAATATCTCCGGCAAAGCGCACATTCAGGATGTAGATATAATTATCTACCGCCTCGATCTCCTCCCAGAGCATCGCATCTTCTTCCATCTTGCGCACATTATACCGGAAAAAATCCGCCATTTTTTCCAGAAAAATGCCAGTCCTCTCTGCATCCTCCAGCATGGCAAGCTGTGCTCCTGCATTCAGGCAGTTAAAAAGAAAATGGGGATTGATCTGGGCCTGAAGGTATTTCAGCTGAGCCTCCTTCAGATGGGTTTCCATAAGAAGCTCTCGTTCCTTCATCTGCGCCTGCCGCTCCATGCTTTCCTTGAGCTGGTCGATGTTCTCGCGGATGCTCTCCAGCATCTGGTTAAAACTTCTCGTCACGACTCCAACTTCATCATCCATAACAATAGGAAGCTGCGGAACATCGAGATTTCCTTTTGCAACCTCATGTGCCGTATTGGAAAGAGCGGTCAGCGGGCGGATCATATTCCGCACCAGAAGGACCGTCACTGCAAGCCCAACCACATAGACGACGATCAGTACGATCAGGCAGAGTCTGTACAGCACATTCATCGATGACAGTAATAACTGATAATTTGCTGAGTTTGTCTTAAAGCGCAAATTATTTAATTTGTATATGTAAGTGTTGATATATTCATAGAGCTGATTTTCTGTTTCGTAGGAAGTCTTGTATTTCTCTACATTTCTTCCTCGCTTCGCCTGAACTGTCTCATTTGTCTGATCCAGATAACTCTCGGACATCCTGCGGATGTTTTTTTCGAGCATCTTTACTTCGCTGTCCATGTTTTTGTCGTTGAGATCTTCGATCAGATTTTTGTAATTCTGGTCATAACGGTAATAGTTTTCCAGTGTCTCGGTACTTTTTGTATTCAGGTATTCATAGACTGTGTTCTCAACAAGTTCCAGTGCTTCCGAAAGCTCATTCACATCGACATTGCTGGAAAAGACCGCATCGATCCTGGTAACGGCATTCTGGATCTGACTGAAAATAAAGAAATTGATCCCGAGTGCAAAGACAAGCACCATGAGCATGACTCCGCTCAGTCTGGTCTGTATGGAATTATTTACGGAAGGGGTGTCCTTTTTTTCTGTCATTTTTCGCCCTCCGTTCTGTACTCATCGGTGTTATCCTTTGTGATCACATGCTGATTTACACTGTAATATCCGTTGCTGTGCCCAAGAGATAAATACTCTTCCAATGCGTTGACGCTGTATTTTCCTACTTCATCCATATCCATCGCGATCGTGGAGGACAGGATTCCCTTGTCGATTGCATTCAGGATCACATCGGAATAATAGTAACCGATCACCTTGACATTTCCAACCTGGTTATAATCGACCAGGGCCTGATATACGCATTCCGTCACGACTTCATCCATGCATACCAGGACATCCGGCAGACTTTCCTCATTTACAAACATATCCCGGACAAATTCTTCCGTGTCAAAATCTGCACTGCTGTCCACACAGTACTCTGACAGATTGACAGACTGGCCTGTTTTTTTCCTGGATTCCAGTTCTTTTTTTACCTGGTAGTAAACGAGATTGGTCTCCTGTGTCTTGGAACTGGAAGTCGAAAGAAACAGGATCTGTGTAGTCCCTTTTTCATTCAGCATTCCTGCTATCTGGTCAGTATAAGCACTTCCCATCTCATAACTGTTCAGACCGACAAAGCTGATCCTGCGGCATGCAGAATCGTCTGTAAGGATCGTGACAACCGGGATTCCCTCGCGGGCAGCCTCTTCGATCAGTTTCTGCTCGGCCTTGCTTCCGTCTGCTTCAAGAATGATCCCGTCAACGTGAGATGCGATCCCGATCCGCAGACAGTCTTCCTGTGTATAATTCTTCATCTGTTCCGGTGAAAGAAGTTCGACGTAGGCATCGGCTTCTTTGGCAGTTTCGCTGGCGCTTTGGTAGATGGACTGCCACATCAGGGTATCTTTGTCATTGGAGATCATCAGATAGTGCTTCTGATAACTCGCTGCATATTCTCCTTCGCCCAGATCCACCTTATCCATGGATTTCTGAAAGTAGACCCAGATCCCTGACAGAAAAAAGATGCATCCTGCCAGTATGCAAAAAACTGTCAGTGTAAATTTTTTCATAATTCATCATAATTCCTTTGTATTTTTTCATATTGTAACACAATTATGACAGCATTGCAAAAGGAGCCATTGCTTTTGCACAATGACTCCTCTTGTTAATCTGATCAGATCGATCAGCCGTTCTTTCTGTTGGATAATACATCAAATACAACTGCGATAAGAAGTACGGCACCTTTTACTACATACTGCCAGGAATCACCGATACCCATGATTGACATACCCATGTTGATAACACCAAGGAGAAGTGCACCGATTACAACACCACCTACAGTACCGCTGCCGCCGTATGCGGAAGCACCACCGATGAAACAGGAACCGATCGCATCCATCTCGAAGGATGTACCTGTACTACCGTTTACAGAACCTACACGTGCTGCACAAAGAAGACCTGCAAGACCTGCAAGAAGTCCCATGTTTGCATATGCGATGAAGTAAACTTTGTTTGTATCAATACCGGAAAGCTGTGTAGCTTTCTCGTTACCGCCGATTGCGTAGAAGTAACGTCCAAATGCTGTTCTGGATGTGATGAAGTTGTAGATCAGGCAGATTGCAACAACCCATACGAACATGATGGAGATACCTTTGTACTGGAACAGTTTGTAGCAGTACCAGAGGATAACTGCTGCGATGATGACTGCTTTGCTGTAATCAGAAAATGCTGTGTTCTGGCGATATCCTCTTTTTGCTTTGTTTGCTCTGGAACGAACTACGTTGAAGATCACATAAACTGCAACTACGATACCAACGATCAGTGCAGAATAGTTTGCTGTGTCGTCAAGTCCAGGAATGTTGATGTAGGATGTAAATACATTCAGGAAACCTTTGTCCTGGATAGAAACAGTCTTGTTGTCCAGGATCAGACGTCCAAATCCACGGAAGATGAACATACCTGCAAGTGTTGTGATAAATGGAGGGATACGTTTGTAACCGATCCAGTAACCCTGCCATACACCTACCAGAAGACCTACAACGAGGCAGATGATAATGGTAAGATATGGGTTCATTCCTTTGTTACCGATCATGACGGCTGCAAGACCGCCGACCATACAGATAACAGCACCTACAGAAAGGTCGATGTTACCACCTGTCAGGATACATAACAACATACCACATGCAAGAACCAGAACGTAACCATTCTGAAGCATCAGGTTTGACATATTCTGTGCATACAGAAGTCTTCCATCTGTCAGGCCACAGAACAGGATAAATACAACTACCAGTGCAATGACCATTGTATATTTTCTTAAGAAATCTTTTACATTAAACTTCATTTTTTTACCCCTTTCCCGGTAGAATCGAATTCACGTTTCGACCTTATTTCTTATTCTGCTCCTGCATGATCGAAGCCATAATACGTTCCTGTGTTGCCTCTTCGGCACTGAGTTCGCCTGCCAGACGGCCCTCACTCATAACGTAGATACGGTCACACATACCAAGAAGCTCCGGCATTTCGGATGAGATCATGATAACTGATTTTCCATCTTCTACCATTTTGTTGATCAGGCAATAGATATCGTATTTTGCACCTACATCGATGCCTCGTGTCGGCTCATCCAGAATCAGGATATCCGGTTCTGTAAACATCCATTTGCCGAGAAGTGCTTTCTGCTGGTTACCACCGGAAAGGTTGCCGATCTTCTGCTCATTGGAAGGAGTCTTGGTTCCCATTTCCTTTGTCATCTCATCAGCCAGGTGCACTTCCAGATCTGTGTTGATCACGCCCTTTTCACAGACTTTGGAAAGTCGTGCAAGCGTTGTATTAAATCGAATAGATTCTCCGAGGATCACACCGTTTGTCTTACGGTCTTCTGTTACATAGGCAAGACCATGACGGATCGCATCACGCGGATTCTTGAGGTTTACTTTTTCTCCCTTGATATAGAGTTCACCACTGATGTTGCTTCCGTAGCTCTTTCCGAATACGGACATTGCAAACTCAGTACGTCCTGCACCCTGCAGTCCGGAGAAACCAATAACCTCGCCTTTATGTACTTTACAGGAAATATTGTCATCTACGACTTTTTCCGGATAAAGCGGATGATGTACGGTCCAGTTCTTTACTTCCAGCATGACATCTTTGCTGATGTTATGCTTTCTGGCCGGATAACGGTCATCCATGGAACGGCCAACCATACCTTTGATGATACGGTCTTCGCTTAAGTCATCTACGCCTTTTGTCAGTGTTTCGATCGTTGTACCATCTCGGATGATCGTACAGCGGTCTGCACAATAGATGATCTCATTCAGTTTATGTGTGATGATGATAGAGGTAAGACCGTTTTTCTTGAATTCCATCAGAAGATCCAGAAGCATCTTGGCATCTTCATCATTCAGAGAAGAGGTAGGCTCATCCAGGATCAGAAGTTTAACCTTCTTGGAAAATGCCTTGGCGATCTCTACCAGCTGCTGTTTACCTGTTCCGATATCTTTGATCAGTGTCTGTGCAGATTCATGGAGCCCAACCTGAGCCATGTGTTTTTCTGCTTCACTGTATGTTTTGTCCCAGTCAATGCTACCTCTTTTATTCTTAATCTCGTTTCCGAGAAACATATTCTCTCCGATAGAAAGCAACGGAATCAGTGCAAGTTCCTGATGAATAATGACGATACCTTTCGCTTCACTGTCGTTCAGGTTTTTAAACTTACATTCCTCGCCTTCATAGGTAACGGTACCTGTATAACTTCCATATGGATACTGACCACTTAATACGTTCATCAGTGTGGATTTTCCCGCACCGTTTTCACCGATCAGCGCGTGAATCTCTCCTCGCTGGACCTCAAGATTTACATTGTCCAGAGCTTTGACACCGGGGAACTCCTTCGTAATGTGATCCATTACTAAAATATTGTCTGCCAAAATGGCGCCCCCTTTCCAAAAAGCAGGCGGGGCATTCACCCCGCCCATTTAATTCAAGTTTATATATTTACTGGTTGCTCACTGCCTAAGCAGAACACCATTCGCAAAACCGCTGTTTCACAGCTCTCTTTTTGCTCATGTTGTTTGCTCGTCATATAGCTATACAAGAATCTGTTCATTCATGCAAGCATGATTCACATCTTCTTGATATCTATATGACTCTGCGGAAGTATCAGCCTGCTGGATGAAGGTATCCGTCATCGTCCTGTGTGTAGTATCCTGTGTCAACAAGTTCTTCTTTCATGTTGTCTTTGGTTACAACTGTAGGAACAAGCAGGAAGGATGGACATTTGTTTCCATCAGATGTTTCATAGGATTCTGTATCATATGCACAATCGAAATCCCAGCCAGAGTTTGTGATCAGAGATTCATCAATTGTGTCACCTTTCAGCATTGCTTCTGCAAGGTCAAGTGTTACGACTGCTTCGTTTGCAACTGCTTTGTAAACGGTCATGGACTGTTTTCCGTCAACGATGTTTGCAAGGTTTGCTTCGTCTCCATCCTGTCCTGTGATCAGAACGTCATTTTTGCCTGCATAGTCAGACTCGATCGCCTGTGTAACACCAAGTGCTGTAGAGTCATTGGAGCAAAGAGCTACATCAAGCTGTGTTCCGTCTGCATAGTAGGAAGCGAGGATGTTCTGCATTCTCTCGAGTGCTGTCTGTGTATCCCATGCTGCTGTTGCTACGGAATCGAAATCAGTCTGTCCGGAAACTACATTCAGTGTGCCTGCATCCAGATACGGTTTCAGAGTGTCATAAGCACCGTTGAAGAAGTATCCCGCATTGTTATCTGCCGGGTCACCTGCTGTGAACTCGATGTTGTAAGTTTTGTCACCTGCATTGTCAAGATCCAGAGTATCGATTACGTACTGTCCCTGAAGAGTACCTACTGTGTAGTTATCGAAGGAAATATAGTAGGAAACTGCATCGGATTTGATCAGACGGTCATAAGAAATAACCGGGATTCCAGCATCTTTAGCTTCATCCATAACTGTGTTAAGTGCTTCACCATCGATAGCTGCAACTACCAGAAGGTCAACTCCGTCGGAGATCAGGTTCTGGATATCATTTACCTGACGGTCTGTTTCGTTGTCGGAGTATGTCAACTCTACATCATAGCCAGCTGCTTTGAACTGTTCTTCCAGATAAGAACCATCTCTGTTCCAACGCTCCAGAGACTGTGTCGGCATGGAAATTCCGATCTTTCCGCCGCCTGCTGCATCATCAGAAGCAAATGCAGGAACTGCACAGGATGTGATTGCCATTGCTGCTGCCATCGCTAAAACTAATTTTTTCTTCATAAGAAACCTCCCATTTTTTATTCGTTCTTATTAGCTATTTCGTATAGCTTTTTGATGAGATTATAATACCATATGGATATATTAAACAAAATGGACTGTTTTTTGATGCACCTTTCAATTTTTGCGAAAAAAATATCCAGATGGGACTCATCTGGATATTTTAGTAAAATCTTTATAAATGATAGTAAAATTATGCTATTGACAGGGAGTTGTATGCTATTTTGCTGCCTTATTTACTCTCTGCATCCAGGGCTCGGAGGCTGTGTACCAGCTCCTCACAGATCTCCAGCTTGTCCTTGCCGTCTGTCTCGATAACAATATCAGAGGCAGCCTCATATTTCTCGCGTCTTTTCTCCATCAGCTCTGCGATATACGGCACGGTCTTGTTGCCCTCAAGCAGCGGACGGTCGTGATTGTCCTTGACGCGGTTTAAGATCGTCTCCGGCTTTGCGGTCAGAAGTACCACTCGGCCGTTTTTCTTCGTCTCGACTACGTTGCGCTCTCTCATCGGAACACCGCCGCCGCAGGAAATAACCACGTTTTTCCTGGACTGCATCTCGATCAGCAGCTCTGTCTCCAGATTACGGAAGTACTCCTCTCCATAAGTCTCAAAGATATCAGAGATGGACATTCCCTCTCTCTCTGCAATGATCTGATCCATCTCTACCACGTCCATGGCAAAAACAGTCTTCAGAAAATCAGAGATTGTGGATTTGCCCGCTCCCATAAATCCGATCAGTACGATATTATAATCAAACAGCTTGCGTGCCTGAATCTTCTTACTGTTTCTGGTGATTTCCTCAAAAACAGCATCTACTTCGTTTCTGTGGCGCTTTCCTTCCATTCTTCTGGCAAGCCATTCCTTCTGCTTTGCCTCCTGCTCTGGCTGAAGAATCGGAATATCATTGGCCTCTTTGTATACCATAATATCCTCTACAATTCTGTTACGCATAAGCAGTGCATCCAGAAGGATCTCATCGCACTGTCCCAGACTCTCTCTCAGTATATCCAGCTGACTCATATCGTTTCCTCTTTTCCGTTCACCTCTGTTATATTTATATCTGTAACTGTTCAGTACCCTCACAGTTACTTATATCTCATATTGATAGAATTCTTTACTGTGAACAATTTCGTGTTCTTATTATAACAGCTATTTAACGCTTTAACAATATAAAGTGTGGATTTTATTCTACATTTTTGAGAGCTTCCCCCATAGGTACCCTGCAGATTTTTCTGTATTCCAGCAATGCGATCACTGCATAGGTCAGAATTCCCGCACCAAACATCTCTGCATAAATCTTCGGATCTATCCAGAGTGTGATCCAGCCCGAAATACTCGCGAGCATCATTTCCCGGAAAAGAACTTCCATGATCGCAGTTTCTATCGGAAGACTCAACAGCAGCCAGAGAATGACCACCAGAGAGGTCGACAGGATATAAAGTCTACTGATCTCTCCATTTGTATAACCGAGAATCTTGGTCATGGAAATAGACTGGGCGTTTTTTTCTATGATGATCTTGGACAGCAGATAAATGAGGATCATATAGATCACAACTGCAAAAACATTGATCATTCCCATCATGCTTCCCATAGAAACATCCAGCTGACGGCTGATCTTTGTCAGCGCGTCCAGATCGATGACAGAGCCGATATACCCTGTGTCAATATCTGTGATCTCGGTATTGCTGAAATATCCGCTGAAATAATCATCCCCCAGATCAAACATGCTGTTTAATTTCTCCTGCTCCATAAAGATGCACAGCGAGCCTGTATAATCATAAATCCCTGAAACCAAGAAGGAATACTCATCATCCTCGTATTTTTCTTTCAGGGTAATGGTATCTCCCGGATCTATCCTGAATTTCTCCGCATAAGCTTCTGAAATATAAACACCCTCCGAAAGATCTGCCTTGATATATCTGCTGTTCTCTTTCACTCCATAGAGAACTATTTCTTCACTTTTATATTTCCCCGGAAGTGTATTCAGTGAATAGGCACTGAATTCTTCCGCATCCCCATTATCCGTCTGTGTGTCATGCGAAAAAAGCAGCATATCCACCAGACTGTCCAGTTTATTTCCGCCTCCGAGGATACTCACCGGCATTGACAGCATATACTGATATTTTGCCAGCATATTATTCTGAATCTCCAGTTGATAGTGATCCAGTGCCGACGGAAGCAGAAGTCCGAACATCAGAAGCAGATTTGCAAAAACAA
>OGOW01003627.1_pt1 | contig 10886 bp, 13 predicted proteins | sample 1552781 | NCBI WGS metagenome assembly OGOW01 (sample SAMEA2580145, study PRJEB22360) | human gut metagenome | biome: human gut; feature: human-associated habitat; material: faeces | place: Denmark | collected 2008/2010
GGGGTTATTGATAAGACGCGACGCGCCTATTCCCCTTGACGGAAGCGTTCTTATCTAACATTACTATCGTCGCGTCGCATCTTATCATGCGTGTTAGTCAACACTAACGCAACAGCAAAATAAAAGCTAGTACTATATTAGTACTAGCTAGTTGCTATATACTTAACCATTTATAAAATGGTTGTATAGCTGCATATGTTGCGTGAGAGTTGTAAAACACTTTGTTAGACGCAATAGCATTTATAAAACTTATAAATAGAGTTTTATAGCGCTTTAATAGTATTCGTTCTTTTTTGTATTTGTTGCATCTTTCTAACACGTAAACCGGTTTATTTTTATCAATTTTGTCACATATATAAAACGTACTGCCTAGATTTTTAACATTCAAATCATAGCCATTTATATGAAGCTGTATATAGCTAAAAGCTTCGGCGGGTGGTTTTTTCAACTGCAACTTGCTTTGGCCTTTTGCTTCATTTTCATATAAATAGCGACCGTAGGCAGTTCCTTTAAAAAGCTTTTGTACTTGTGCGTCATAATTGTTATTGCATTGTTGTTTATTATTGACTTGACAAATTAGATAACTTCCATTTCTAAACGTTTTTATACCTTCAAAATCATTTTTTTGTTGTGTTATTCCGAAGTATGTGCAAAATGGGTTTATGGGGTTTTCGCGATTTCCTAGCAAAATTACTGTAACTTTGTGATTTCTTTTTGCTGTAAAAAACATATCAATAAACATATCAATACGATTACCGCGAAAATGCTTTTCTTGCTGTGCTGTCGTTCGATATTCGTCATACAAAATAGTATCAGTATCCGGGTCGTCACATGAGCGTACGGCATTTGCATCGCTTACTGCGTAACATTTCATAAACCAAATCCACTTATTTTTTCTTTTAACAAAAAACGTTCTTCCAACTTTTTTGAAGTTTCCTTTTTTCGTTTTTGGGTCGTAAAATTCAATACCGCAAAATTTTTGCAAATCGCTTTGTTGATAAAGTTGTACAATGCTTTCTTTTATTTCTTTTTTAAAAGTACGTATATAAAGTGTCTTTTTTCCTTTTTTAAGTCCACGTCTAAACGCTCTTTTTAAAAAACACCACGTTTTGCCATAATTTCGATTACTATCAATTTCATTTATTACTGCGTTATAGCTCAAAACGCGCAAACCGTCTAAATATGTTGTTTTATTCATGTTCAATTTTTTCGATAAAAATTCCGCTTGCAAGTTTCGTTTTTATTAAGTTGCAAGCATCTAAAATTGTGTTAGTAACATTACAATCACATTGTAAAAAAGTGCTGTTTGTTTCTGTCAACAAATTATAGTTGAAAATGTAACTTAAATCAGTTATATAACAGTCAAAAGTGATTCCTTGTAGAGCAACAATTTCGTCTTCATTTTCGATACTTTGACATTTTGTCAAGGCATATGGATTATAAACAGGAAAATTGATATTTTCATTATAATCAGTTGAAAAACCACTACTTATTAAATTTCTAAAGTTTAAATAGCCATCGCCAGAGCCTATAAGAGTTCCAACAAATTTATTTTGAAATCCGCCCGCATAATCGACTGCTAATCCTGCGTAGTCTAATTTTGTGGCATCTTTATTATTTTGCAAAGTCATAAATCTCGCAACTTCTTGATAGCTATGTTGCATCGTTGATACTATTGCTCGTAGACCCGTTATTTCACCAGCGTTTAAAGTCAATTGAACTGCAAAAGCATCTGTAATATCCATCTGATTATCACCTTGCTTGATAATAACTTTTAAATCGCTTTGTCCAACAATAACATTATATTGTACTTGTGTCGTGCTGCTTAGCTTTTTAATTTTTAAACCTTTGCCTTGTGTACCAACATAATAGTTATAATTCTTATCTAAATTTAAAGAAAAATATCGACTTAAATTTGACGGTACGACAGCTTTAACAAGTGTGTTATTAAGTGTTCGTCCATCGTATAAATTACGCGTTTTTATGCCTTCAACCAGGTTTTCAGTAGTTAGCAAAAGAGTATTATCAACAATCCAGGCTTGTGTAACTTTTGCGTCATTTGTGTCTTTTATCGGGCCCCATGCTGAAACACCGTATATACCACCAACGACGGCAATTGCGTAGTCGACTGCATTTGTTGTTTGTGATAATTCTAGTTTTTCGTTTTGTTCACGTTCTGTACCGTCTGGTCTATAATAACAATAGTTTTCTTTTAAATCTTTCAAGTTGATAGCAAAAAGCTGTGTTGTGTCAATTGAGCCTGTATTAGTAGATTCAATATTGTAAGACATACAAAAAACTATACTAGCCTTGTTGACATCAAAGCGCTTATTATTACTGCCGCTAGTCGTTCCGTTGATTGGCAACCATTCATTTAAATTAGTTTTTGTAATAAAGTCGTCTCTATAAACTCCTGTTGCAATGTTTCGATTGCAACGCTTAACATGAATATTATCGATGCGAGCGCGATATATATAGCTTGCCCAATAATCGATTGAAAGATTATAAAAAGCATATCCGCTTTGCTGATAACAGTTTTCCACAAAATAAAAACGTTGATAGCCGTTTTCGTCGAAGTTGTCGCATATATATGTTATATCGTCGTAGTTTTTTGCATTAATATAGTTATCAAACTTTATCATTAATACATTTCTATTAATACGATAGTTTTCAATATCGTATGTAACAACTAAATTTGGGCTAATTTTATTAATATAGTCGTTTACATATTCAAAAAGATAATGCACAGCGTTTTCTGTGTTTGGTGTAAATTTTTTGTACAATGTAATCATAGATATACCTGCATGAAAAGAATTTTAAATTCTTTTAATAAATCTAATATTATACTATGTACTTTTTCGTTTAATTTATCTAAAACATAATAAGCACTAGTTGTATCTAAATCAGTGTCATGTGACTCTGTAATTCGTTCGTCCGTATTAGTGAAGCTGTCAACGTTGTTTATTGATGATGGTGTAATATCTGTGCTAGTGTTAAATGGTAAATCAGTAACTGTGCTTCTTTGCGGTCCTGCATTGATAGTAGTGTTATATTTTTCGTAGTGTGTTCGAGCTGGATTTTTTGCTTTAGTGATAGCTGCAGCATGCATTTCTATACGTTCTTTATATAATGGCATTAATATAGTTGCATATTCTTCTAGCTTTGCAGCAAATAGTGTTTCAGTTTCAAATCCAATTTCTTTGTCAAGATAGTGCAGCTTAAACAAATCTGTGAAGCCTTCGATAGTATCGAAGGCAGCGGGCAAAACTCCGCCGCCTTCTAAATACTCGCTAAATAATACAGTGTATCGCGCCATATTATCTCCTTTATAAAAGCTGTTTATACGTGTCAACAACTTCCGCAGTATTGTCGACAAGAATATTGTTTTTTTGATTTGATGAATCGATATAATATAAAAAAACGCTATCTACTGCCTCATTTATATTAAAATCATTTAATTGAAAAGATTTTGAATGATTTTTATCAATTATTGTACCAGTTAGCAAGGCGCTGTATTTGTCTTCTTTGTTTAACATTGTAGCTAAAACATCGGAAGTATCAATACTAAAATTCCCACTATTTAAAATGGTAATATTTGCATCATAATTAGTTGTGTGAATTTCAATATTGTGAATATATAATGCTGGTTCTACTGCTAGCGGGTCAAAAGTTATATGGCCATTTTTTATATCAAAATAAGTTCTATCAAATTGAGCATGAGAATTAACTTTTGTCTTGTCACCAAATTCGGCAACAAGATTTATAATCGGGGTGCCATCACTTACTTTTTTGACTTCTAAAGTTGCATTGTCTAAAAGCTCGTCTTTGTTAGCTAGTCCATTTTTAAAGTTGTCGTCCAAACGTACTGCAACTTTATCGTTAGTCTCGTTCATATCGACAACAATATCTGCGCTTCCTTCCATAACTGCATTAATGCTTTCAGCTGTAATAGTTGCATCTTTTCCGGCGGGACCTTGTGGTCCTACAGGTCCTTGTGGTCCTTGTTCACCTTGTGGACCTGTATCACCTTGTGCGCCTTTTGGACTTGTTATTGTTGGACTTAATAAAAAAGTATCGTCAGCAAAAACAAACTTTAATTGAAAGCTTGTATCGTCAATTGTTACTGTCTCAACAGTTTTTAAAGATGCATTTTTTAAAGCGTCTTCAACCTTTTTAAGCCATTTTAATAAAGTTCCTTCTTCGTCAAAGCTTGATATAATTGTATTAATATTAATCATTTTTATTATTCCTTTCTTCGTTTTCTTTTTTATCGAAGTTGTTAACAGTGTCATTTAATTCGTTAACACCTTCATTTATATTTTTCATAAGTTCATCTATTTCTTCTTTGTCAATTTTGCCGTCGTTAGTTGCAACTTTATACCACCGATATATTGTAAAAGCAAGACTAACAACAATTGACAATATCGTTAATGATAGCGATATATAACTGAAGATTTCGTCGCTTTGTAAAGCTGTTGATATACATGCAATACCATTTGCGATATAATTAACTGGCTTCTCCTGCATCTTCTTCGTCTTCCTTTTCTGTATATTCTTCGTCGTTGTCTTTTTCTTCTGTTGGATTTTCATATAATTCTTCTAATGAACCATTTAAAGACATTTTAAACGGCAAATTGTAATATTTGCAATATTTGTTAAAGGTATCAATTATCATATATATGTAATCGACACATTGACCTGTTGTTGCGTTAACTTCGCCAACTTGGACTCGTTCTTTTTTGTCAATATTAGCGCTCATTATACCGAGCTTATTAAAAAGTCTATCACGATATTTATTTTTAATTTCCTCGAGTTTATCGGCGATATAGTTATAATTTGTTGAAACACCTTTTACAGCGTCTTCTAGGCCTTCGCTAACAATTATGACAGGTTGTCCTTCTTGTTGTTCTTTGATAGCATGCATGAGTGACAATTGTGTTTCTTCGTCTTTCATGACAATATATAAAGGAGCTTTTGAAGCTTTTATATTTTGCAAAATAGCAATATCGCACTCATCCATAAAATCAGTAGTATTTTTTATCATATCTGCAATGCTGTAATTTAGCTCCATCGCTGGGATTAGATAAGCGCCGTTTGTGTTAGCTTCGTAGTATGCTGGACGCGAAAACTTAGCACCGTTTCTAAAATTAAAAATCAAACTCGTAGGATTTCCGAGCTCGTTAGTGCCTTGGCCTTTTACTCGTGCAAATTTTTGAGTAATGCAATCATATCCAACTTGTCCATCTTCAATAAGTGTCTTTTTTATAAATCCTTCAACGGCAGCATTAAGTTTTTCGCTGTCAGTTCTTTCAACTTTTAAGTTATTAATTAAAAGGTTTGAAAATTCAGCAAAGGCGGTCGAGCTATAACGCGCTCGGCCGCCTGCCAAATCTCGCACTTTTTTAGGTTTGAGATTTTCCACTTTTAAAGTCCTTTCTATTCAGATAATAAACTAGTAGTTGCGACTGTGCAAGCTTTTGTACAATCGAGTGAAACACCTTTGTAGAGTTTGTTGTGGAAGTAAGCACGCGAAGTTGTCAAATAGTGAGTTGACATTCTTGCATTGCCGTACACGTCTTGAGTATAATCGAAAATAAAGGTTGCACGTCCTAAGGCCTTACGGTCGTAAACTGCAACTTTATACCAATTAGACTTGTCGCTTTCGTCGTCAACTTCAACCGGTACAATCATACCGAAAAGTTGTTCTTTTTCTAAGTTAAATACATTTGATAATTCTGCTACATCTATAAGATTTAAAACTTTTGTTGGTATAGCAATTCGTATTTCTTCAGCGGGGGTGCTTTGTTTAAGTCCTGCAACTCCAGCGAGATTATCGTTTTCAGCTTTCAAAGCGTTATACATATCGCGGATTGCAAAAACAACACCTTTCATTGTAGATGGATACAAAGGCTTTGCAGTTGTTCCTAAAATTTTTGAATAATCAACAAATGTTGCTGTCTCAATTAGTCCGCGACCTTTTTTATAGTCGTAAGAACCTTCGCCCTGTGTTTGGCTTTCCATGATAGCGCCTGCGACAGTTTCTGGTGAAGTACCTTTTGCCATGACTTTGCGAATATCATCTTTACGGATTGAAACGTTAAATTGTTTTTCTTCAAAGTTGTTAAAGTATTGTACAAACACTTTAGGGTCGGCGACAACAAAAGCTGGTTGACGACTAAAGTCAGATGCTTCAGCCATAGCAATAACAGCTTCTTCAATAACACGACCATCGCTTATATCGTATTCATAAAAAGCATTTTCGAGTTTATTTGTAGAAACTAGTGCGCGGATATTTTGACTAGCAATAGTTTCAACAGCTTTCATATAGTCATTGTATGATACAGGAAAAGTATCACTACCGTCAACGCCTGTAGTCGTGCCGGCTGGTAAATCTAAAACATTTAATAAGTTTACATTTTCTTTTTCGTTTGGCATTTTTCTTTTTTTCTTTTTCCTTTCTTTAAAAATAATGTTTTTGTCTTTCTCGCTTTTCATTAATTTTCTTAACAAAATCAGGGATTTTATCGTCTTGGCCTTCGTCGATTTTTTCTCCTTTCATTAACTGCGAGATTATATTGTCACGCTCTTTGAGTTCTTTTTTAAATTCTTCTTTGAGCGTTTCAACCATTTTGTTATTGTCGTCTTGTACTTTTTTAAGCATTTCAGTAAAAGACTCCTTGGATGCATTTTGTACTTCTTTATTTTCTTCATTTGTACCTGCTGGTGCTTCAGCATCTGGATTATATAGTAATTTTAATAAATAGAACATTGCTTTTTTCCTTTCTTTAAAACAAGTAAACCGCTTAACTATATTAAAATAGATTAAGCGGTTATTTTTATACATAGATACTAACATGTATTGATAGCAGCAATTGCAATATTACACGCGCTTTTTCTTGCGTTTATCGTGCAAGTATCAAGTGACTTGTTAGTCTTAGTATCATTTTAAAATGGTAAATCATTGTCGTCAATTTTGTTAGTTACATCTTTGTCCTTTTTTTCTTCTAAAAATGGGATATACAAGGCACAATAGCGTTGTCCTGTTTTCTTATTTTCTTTAATTTCTAACTTTGTTTTGCTTTTGCCATCTTTAGCGATGCTTATAGTTGCCCACTCGCGGTTGTCGTCCTTTCCTGTAACTAAACTTATATTGACACGTTTTGCGTCTTTGCTCTCACGAGCACCAAAGATTGAAAATAATTTTGACATTGTTGTTTTCTCCTTTCATATTATTTTCGTTGATTGTTTAAAAATGTTCCCAAGCCGATAACAACCAAAACGGCAGCCAACCCGCCCAGAGCCAGCGGAGGTGAACTAGCTCTATATATTATATATCACTTTTGATATTAATATTCATCTATTTTCTTAATTTTTTGTTGTGTTTGGCTGGTGGAGCCATTCTTCCATCGGAAGCCAGTTTAACTCAGTTTCGCTTCCTGTAACATCACCAAATGGTATAGCTTGATTTTTTATATATTCTTTGTCTTTCTTTTGAATATAGTGTAATTCGTCCGCTAAAGCTTCAAGAGCTTTACGACGTTTTACAGGATTTTCTATACCGTCCCAAAGCTTCTTAGCTTGTGGAGATGCTTTTATAAATTGTTTAAAACTATTATATGTTTCTGAATTGTAAGCAGCTTCTTGACGCTTTCGAACTTTAGTTGAACTTAAAGCATGCTGTATAGCTGCTTTTGAGCCGTACGATGTTTGTTTGTAAATTTCAGCAAGCCGAGCACTCATTTTATAATTGCTACCTTGCATTTTTTGTTGTCTCGTTTGGTAGTATAAAATTTCAACAGGGCTTTGTTCTTGAACTTCGAAACCCGAAGCGCGTTGAAAAGCTTCATAAGTACGCAGTTTATTTTTTAAAATGTATCGATTTTTGTTGTATTCTTGTTCGGTCCATCCTGTATTTTTTAAAATAGCAGCTTTAATTTGTCGCGCGTTAAGTTGTACTTTTTCACCTTTTATAGTTTTATAAATTGCCATTTTCGTTGTCCTTTCTTATCAGTTCTTTGTCAGTAGCTGTCAGTATATCGTCAGTTGACAATATCATTTTAATGTATTCTTGAATTAAAGCATCTTTTACAATTTTTGAAAAATTCAATTTTTTATCGTCTAGAAGCTCCAAACAAAGGACATCGCGTGGGATTTTTGTATTAAATCTAACTGTTTTTAATACTGTATATTTTTTGTTATAATCTATTATTTTTGAATTTTTTTCATTTATCATTTTATTTTTTCCTTTCTATCTTTCGTTTAAAAACATTCCATTATATCCACTTTCAAGATATAGACCTTCAGCGCATTCTGGGCGTGCTAAATATTTCTCAACTGGTATTAGCACTTTACCGCCGCGGACGTTCATAGCTTGAAGCGTCATAAACTTTTGGCCATAATTGAAAATTTTATCAATACGTTTTAAAGTTAACTTTTTATATTGTTGTAACTTTTTTGTTACGATTGACGTTGCTAAGCCTTTGCTATGGATTTCATACGATTTTACAATTCCATTTTCGATACTGTCAATATCAATATACGTTTTTGGCATGATATATTTTACAGCTTCGCATTCTGCTTCGCACTTCAATTCACCAAGCTTAAACTCATCGCCTTTATAATCAGCAAAAGCATGAATACTATCAGTATCGATGTATACAAATTTTTCAGCAACTAATGGTTTGCCGTTTTTATCACATCCGCAAACTTCGCGGATTTTGCTTAAAATATAGCATCTTGCGAAAGAAGTGATTTTTGAACCAACAACGACGCTAAGCATCGAGCTTGTGGATGTTTCTGTTTCGTCTTCAACAAAATGTACACAGCCTGTTTCGGGATTTTCTTCATAGTGGCCTGTTTTCTTTTCAATTCGTTCTGCAAGCTTTCCGTAACCGCTATTTAATAGCAGTTTAGAAAATTTTGACAAAGCAACAAGATTTTCACGCTTTGCTTTATTCTTTTTTTCAAAATTGTTTCTAACAAAGTTACGAAAAACATAGTTTCCTTTTTTGTATAGTATAACTTTTTCAACACTATAATCTAAATCATACCATTTTTCATATTCGTCGAGTTCGTCTTCAAAAAGACAGTGTCTATAATCTTCTTCAATATTTTCCACGTATTCTTTTAATCGGCAATCATACCAAGTTGCAATCATTCCATCCCGCAAAAATCCTGTAATATGGTTACAAAGGAAAATGACTTCATAATCTTTTTTATATTCTTTTTTGTTAGCAAGATAGCACTCCATTGACATAGTTAAAGGCTTTCCGACTATATCTTGTATACTGTCCATCGCAAAAGGATACTCGCTATTAACATCGTATCGATTCATTTTTCGCTTAAACAATTTTTTTGTTAGAAGATTTCCTTTATATTTTTTGTTAAGCGTACAAATAGCGCCACGATATAAATAAGTTTTCCGATAAAACTTGTCTTGTGCTTCAGTAACGGGATGGTCTTTTTGATACTTTTTGACACGGTCCCGTTTGTTTTTTTCTAGCGGATACATACTACGCAGCAATTCAGCTTTTGCAAGTCCGCCGGCTGTCATTATATTAGTGCCATTTCCAAAAATTGAACACTCGTTTCCGGTTTGTTCTTTAATGGTTTTATCAAACTTTTTAATAGCAAAATATAATCCTTTTACATCATTGCAACAATAATTTAATTCGTCTTGTGTTAATTTTTCAACTTTGACGTTTTGATAATCCATTTTAAGCTTTCTTATTTTGTTGCCTTCCAAGTCTTCAACGTCTAACTCACTTAAAAGTTTTTCAAGGCCGCCCGGTAGGATTTTCATAAAATCACGATAGTCAGTCGCATGAACGTGCTTATGACGATTTACGGGGTCTCTATAAGGAATCCAAAGCTTATAACTATAGCGCGCGCCTTCGGCATTGTGTAAGCTTTCATAAGTCCAAGGTTGTGACTTATTATAAGCTTTACTATTTTCGTCTTTGCGTTTGTGTTGACTCCATTTTTCCTTATTTTCTACTAAAATTTTATAGTCGATTTGTGCAAAGTCAAATGTTGCGTTATAGCACCACACGTGTTTATAGCCTGCTAAAGCATGATAAGTTACAAATGTATCGAAGTCATTTGTCATAAAAAAGCCGTTTTGTTCGTCATAGCACTGCCACGCCCAGACGTCGCAACGCAAACGTTGCCGTTTTTCGTTGTCAGTGCATCCTTTTAACTTGTTGAAAATATAACGATTACTTTTAATTTTGCCATCGATATATGTTAGTGTTTCTGTGTCAAAAGCAGCTGTTATAGCTTTACTAGGCTGTTGCCAATTTTTACCTTTTTCATAAACGACATATATATTGTCGTTTAGTTTCTCTGTTTCGTATATCATTTTAACTAATAGCAATTAACAAAGCTTGAAAGCCTAAGTCGCATCTTATATAAATTTGAACTTTGCATCGTTCAAAATCGTATTTAGTTAAATAAGCTGTAAATTCATAAAATGCATCGTTTGTCAATGCGATATTAAATAGTCGTCTTCCTGTAAATGTATCAGCTAACAGTACTGCATCTGCATGCATTGCTATGTAATGCAACGTTTTCATAATATTTTGATTTTTCAATTCATGCATTGTTCCATTTTCATAATTAAATTCTAAATCACTATTTAATTCTTTATAATGCTTGTATACAGCTTTCGCTTTTTCATTTGTTGTCATAATTGTACACCCTTCCATGCTTATATAATATAATAATCTAGATTAAAATACAATAGCTAAATTGTAAATATGTATAAATTGTTATGATAAGATGCGATGCAACAAATACAAAATAGAACGAATACTATTAAAGCGCTATAAAACTCTATTTATAAGTTTTATAAGTTTTATAAATGCTATTGCGTCTAACAAAGTGTT
>OGOW01003633.1_pt1 | contig 10873 bp, 9 predicted proteins | sample 1552781 | NCBI WGS metagenome assembly OGOW01 (sample SAMEA2580145, study PRJEB22360) | human gut metagenome | biome: human gut; feature: human-associated habitat; material: faeces | place: Denmark | collected 2008/2010
TGTAACCAAAGTAACTTCATCACCACCAAAACATATAGCTTCAAATTCATTCCTAGATAAGAACACAGCTTTAATATCTTCCTTATCAACCTCTATAGAATATACAGCAGTATCTTCCTGCTCATTTCTAAATGCAAAGAACTCTGCTATCTCTCTACTGGTAGTCCAAGAAATACCGAAACAACTATCTCCATCTTCATCTTCATACTCATCCATACTACAACCTCTATACAAAGTAACCTTATCGGGCAATCTATTATAATAGGCTAGTTCTTCTTCATTCATTACTAATTCCTTCTTACACCTCATAAAGTATTGTATAGCTCTAAAATCTCCTGTACCTCTTCCTACTGTCCAAGCTATAACCAGACCTTTATTAAAGGCTTCATCAGATAGTTTATCATTCTCAGCAAGGTTAGCAAATAGTTCCCATCTATCTCTATCACTTGTATAAGTCCTTAATATATTTACAATATCATCACCTGTTACTATCTCTCTTTGGAAAGCATCTTCTATAGCTTTAGCTTTCTTAGCTTCCCATTCTTGCATCTGCTTTAAATAATCTTCTAATTCTTTTCCTTCTAACACTCTCATTCTTATTTGGTTTTTAAAGCCAGCTACCATTATTGGCAACTGGCTATTAGTTTAAAATTCTATTTTAACACGTTTCCCTTCAAAAGTCTGTAATAGCTTATCTCCAATCAGCTTTACTAATGAATTAACAGCCCCCCTTTGATAACTGGTCGGATCTTCCATATAGGCATTCACTAGACTGGCTACACCTACAATACCAGCAGCTTCAAACCAATCTGCCTGCCTTGGTTCTATTGGTTCATTCCACTGTTCAGCAGTTTCAGCTATTGCAGTAACATCAATAACTACACCTTCATCACCTTCATTAATAATGCCTGTATCAGCATATCTGCCATTCAAATCTAAACCTAAATCCAGTAAATTCCAAAGCTGGACTAATTTTTTAGTCTGTGTGTCCATACTCATCTGTTTAAACTGTTAATAAATTTAGTTCGCTCTTCGTCACCCATAGAAGCTAACAAGACTCTTAATTCATCCTTGTGTTCCTCTGCCTTCTCTCGCAGTTTTACCTCCCTAAGTCCCTTTAGATTAGCTATGTAACCCTCGTAGCTTTTGATACGTTCATCACACATCTTAATGTACTCATAGGCAGTAGCATCTGCCTTAAACTGTTTACCGAAGGTTTCACATTGAACCTTGCGATCTGTAAGGTCTATTTCTTGACCTTTAATAGTAACTATGTTACTCATAAAATGATGCCACTGCCCTGTGGACTTATATGGGTATCTAGCACACCAGTTATTTAACTGGCGGCAAAAGTATCAGAACTAATTTACATAACGCTAGAATTAATTGTTACTTCCTAAAGGTGGAAAGCTAACAGTTTCTCCTTCTTTAAGTTTATCATATTCAACCTCTAGCCAGTTGTTCGTGTTCCACTGCTTCCACTTTATAAATGTTACAGGTAATAACTGATCTTGCAAGTTTATCCAGCTAAGATTCTCCTTGAATCTATCAGCTAGCATTAATAACTGCCTGTATCTACTTCGTACAACTAAATAAGGTGTTAGTTTAAACAGGTGCAGAATCTTTATAATCATATCTTGTTCATCTGTACTAACCAGACTATCCTTCTTTCTCTTTACAGGGAAGTAGCAATGTAGAAATTCAGCCAGTTCAACAGTGAACATACTTTGTAAGTAAGTATTATTAGCCACTTCATCTAACTTACATATACTATCTGCCTTGTATTCTCCATTCCTACTAGCACCAATAGCATTAGCAACATCTTTAATAATGCTACCGCCGTTTAAAGTGATGTCTGAACCCTTCTTATACTTTAATGTAATGCCTTCCAAACCATCTGCATTTAATTCTTCTAATGTAGGTCTTAGCTTTACAAAGTAATGCTGTTCTATTACATATATTATATAGCAGCACAACATATACAGTTCTTCCTTGTCCCCATTAAATTCCACCTGCTCATTAAAGGTGTCAAAGTCCACTTTTGGCACATAGTCCCCTTTCTGCCAAACGGCAGCAAAGTTATCTGGATTCATTGAATAACATCTACCACCTTTAATTATGGCATAAGGTTGAATTTCTTTATAATAGTAATCTATATACATCATACCGCAAAACTAATAAAATAGCCTGTAATCTATCACTAGACTACAGGCTTAATTTCTCACTCCTTATGGTTCATCTTAAACTTGTAATGATAATCTACCCCAAATAGTGCCCCAGCGAATGTGCAGACCTCACCAAATGCTGTTAATACACTACCGTGTATTATTCCCATAGGTGGTACACAGAAGCCAACAACCAGTAGCCCTATCCCCAGAGCCACCAATACACAGGCTGTGATTAATTGAACTGTAGTCTTACTCATTAGGCTTCATCCTCAAATTGTCCTACTATAGTATTTACTATATTATTATATGTATAAGTAAGGATAAGTTTACCGCCTCTCGTTTTATACTCTGGCAATGAGTTAGCCACTACATTAGTTACGGTCTTGGTCTGATTATAGGGGACTACAATATCAGCCAATTTAATCGTTGTCTCTCCATATTCCTGTGAATCTCCAGATTCCTTGAAGTCTAGGTAAACGATCTGCAATGTTACATTTGTCTTAGTAGCTCCAGCCGTACTAACCCTATTTGTAGCGTCAATCCTATAAGTAGACTTGTTACTAGCCCAAGTTCCAGTAACAAATACGGATAGTCCACCAGTCTTTATACTTACCCTTTGCAACACGTTGTCAGTCGGTGCGGGTACAAAGTTTGCGGCAGTTGAGTTAGTGCCGTAAGAGGTCTGTTTTATCGAGCTGAAACAACATATAAAGTCATAATCATATCCAGCACTTAATTGGCTTGTTGGAACTTCAACGCCCACTCCTTGTCCTTGTGCAAATGTTTGACTGGCTGTTATCAAATTGCCTACATTCTGATCTGCCCTTACTACAACTACAGCAGGATAGTAGCTGGATAGGGGGTATTTCCCTTGTATATCTGTTAATTGAAGGTTTGAGGATGTATCAACACCATTCATATCCAACGCCATTCCAATAGTAGCTGAGGCATCCTTATATACAATGTTAGGTAGCTCATTGCAGTAAACAGGTTGTTGAGCCTGTGAGTTATACCCAGCGAAGTCGCCTAATCTGTAAGGCTGCGCTGATCCTCCTGTGGGTGGTAGATACCCCCAGAAGGTGACATCATTTCTTAGATCTGTGACCAATTGAGTAATTGTTGTATATCCTCTTACGTCCAGTCCACAATTTCCATCTGAAGCTTTCCACCAGTTTGAAGGTCGGCTGGTAGTAAAGTTATACCTAACAGGCTTATATTTACTCCACTTATTAATATATTGTCCCTTACTGCATAAAGTACCTAAGTCCAGACTTGGATTTCCTGTGCAGTTCCTCACATCCATTATGCTAAGGTTGGTCTTCGGTAATATCATAGTTAATTCGTTTTAGTTTCTAAGTCACTTAATCTGGTCTCTAAAGCCTCTATCTTCGCTTGTTGCTCTTTGATGAGTTGATGTAGCTCCTTACAGCCATTAATGGCTACGGTAGTGGCTAATGTGGCATAATCCACGGTTAATATATCCCCATATTCGGGCATATTGGCTGTTCCTACAACTTCTGGAAAGACCTTCTGTACATCCTGTGCGCTAACCCCTATACGTGTCACATCGTCTCCAATATCCAGTCTCTTATGATAAAAGGTGGATAAGTCGCTGATCTTATCCAATACGTTAGAGACATTTATGCTTCTTTCCTTTAACCTTATATCTGAACCATTAGAATAATTACCAGCTACGTACATATTACCAGTAGGCGATAAGCTCGCCTTATTCTTATCGGTTCCACCCCAACAGAAGTAAACATTCTTATCCCCCCGTTGCGATAGGTAGAAGTTAAGACCAGAACCAGCGTCAATACCCCAGAAGCCCCACGTAGCCTTCACCATCGCTGATTGGGTAATAGTACCACCGTTCCACGCTGGACCTTGAGCACCAGTAGCTCCTTTATCACCTTTTGGACCTTGTGGACCTGTCGCACCAGTAGCTCCTTTGGGACCTGTAGGACCTTGTGGACCTCTGATATTCCTTGTTGTTGGTGTTGTAGTGGAAGTGCTGTTAGACCAGCTTAAATTACCATTGGTATCAACGGATGGTAGCCAATACTTGAAGGGACTAGCCCCACCTGTACTAGTCTTATATGCTATAACATCCCCATCTGCCTGTACGCTGTTAGTAGTCTTTATCAATCCACTGGCGGTAATGCTGCCTACCCCTGTCATATTACCACTGATATTAGCACTACCATTAAATGATTGCCCCCAAATGGTTCTAGCGGTTTGTAACTTTGTTGCTGTTGCAGCGTTACCACTTACATTCCCTGTTATTGAAGCCTTGATTGTAGCAGGTAACTTCAAATTCACATTACCACTGCCATTAACACTAACCACAGATCCCACACCAGTACCATCGGACGATACTATACCTATATTTCTGGCTGTACCCCAATTGGCTGTAGTGATATTGGCAGAGCCATTAAAATTAGTACCGTTGATAGTTCTAATGGTTTGTAATGTTGTGGCGGTAGTGGCATTGCCATTTAAACCAGCGGTAATAGTTCCATTGGTATTGAAATAAATGTTTGTAGTTTGGGTGTTAGTTCCAGCGTTATAATTGGTGTCAGTTATATAGCTGAAATGTAACCTGTTCTCGGTATATGTACCACAATCCCAACTACCAGCCTGTGACTTGCAAGACCATATAGGCATATATTGACTTGCTCCAGTACTATTAAGTACGATCATTGCGCCCTTACGACCGTTCACCCAGCTTTGTGAAGATCCTGCCCTAGCTATTTGTCCACCAGTCATAGTTCCACCGCTCAAAGGTATATAACTATGTGAATGAGAACTTGCAGCAGCCCCAATACTTGCGGCTGTGATATTAAATGATTTAGCAGCTGATCCATCATAAGCTCCCTGTGAAGTACCATTCAAGCTAATAGTAAGTGCATTAGGATTCTTTAAGGCAGAAGGTACTGTAGGATATGCTGGTAAACTGATAGTATTCCCACTTATGTTATATGATGTTGACCCAACCTTAACTGTGCTAGCATAGTTATGTGTATGTGAACTGTTAGCCTTGCCATTTAAGGCTGTCTGTAGATCAGACTGGTTACTTAGCGTACCTGTGATCTCTCCCCACTTTCCACCGCCTGTAGTACTTGTGGTACTTATAGTACCATCAGAGGATACGGATAGACCACTACCAACCTTTACACATCCTAGTGCTGTCTTGCTGGCTATAGGATATTTCTCACTCGTAGTACCAGTACTATAGGCTATTATATCCCCTGTAGCCTTAACCGATTTGAAATTAACATCATTGGTAGTGGCTAGGTTCTGGTTAATAATATCTAGGTAGCCTTTATTACTATGTGAGTGCTTCTTGCTATTGGCATCATTCCAGTTAGTTCTTTCCGTATCAGTAATGAATCTATGTGTAACGTCCTGCGTGATTATACTGGCAGGGTGATTAGTTGGATGTGTATAGTTATTATATGTAGCACCCTTGGTCACAGTGATTGTATTGCCGCTTTGACTTATAGAGGTCACTGCGTTACCTGTCCCAGTGGTTGTAATGGTGGAAGCGTAATTACTATGCGTGTGATCTGTATTGGATTTGGAATTTAGCTTGGTGTTAATCTCTGTCTCTGTGTAATACCTATCATCGTGTGTATGCGTTGAAGGTGTGAATGAGGAAGGTTTGTTATTGATATTATCCCAATCCACAGAACCAGCCTCACCACCATCAATATTAACGCTAATCGTGCCGTCCCCAGATACATTAATATTATCTCCTATCTTTACACATCCAATAGCGGTCTTACTGGCTATAGGGAACAGCTCCTTACTTATGCCCGTGGAATAGGCTATTATATCAGCCTGCCCTAGAATAGTCTTACTAAAGGTCTTTTGTCCTGTTATAGTCTGGTCTGTATCTAATGTAACACCGTTGAAATCTGATATGTCCTGCATCTTGTGGGTATGGCTAAAGTCCGTGATCTGTGACTTGGTATGTGTATGTGAGAAGTCCGATATTTCAGCTTTGGTATGTGTATGCTTGGAAGGGGTGAAGGTGCTAGGCTTATCCTTTATATCATTCCAGCCACTAGCCCCACCAGCCTCGGCATTTAACGTGCCATCATCTGTTATAATCAGATTCTCACCAACTTTTATAGTTCCTAAAGCCGTTGGGGACGCTATAGGATATTTCTCTTTAATTTCATTGGTACTGTAAGCGACTATATCCCCTGTAGCTCCTACATTACCTTCTATAGTCTGGCTTTCCTCTCCAGCCAGCTTTACATAATTACTTAGGTCTACATTAGAACCACCACTAACAGAAATATTACTACCTCCATATCCGTATTTATGGTATTTACTTCTAGGCGTGGCTGCTATTCTGCTACTTGTTATATCCATAGTTAATTAAGTTCTATAAGGTTACATTCTATGCTATTATCTTCATAATTGATTCTTCCTCCAGCAAATACAAACCTCTTACCAGACAGATAACTATCCGTAATAATTGAATAAGGCTGTACTTCTGGCTTAATCACCTGTAGAAGTTTGACCTTCGGTTGCTTGTATTGGTTGATTATCCTTTTTATTAGATATTCTTCTGGCTTATTAGACGTATTATCAATAGTATTAGTGAGAGTATCCAGTATGGCTGTTCCTACTATAGCCTTACTGAATGATAACTCACTATTATTCTTGGATGTTATCTTGAATGTAATATCGTCTAGGGCATTGATATAGGATTCATTCACCACATTCTCATACTTGGTATCTTTCTTCTCTCCAGATGTGTTACCCTCCTTACGTTGGCTCTGTAAAGATATATCCTTGACGAACATATAGCTAGGCGGGAACAATATAGCCATTTCAACATTAGGGAACTTGGGACTATATAATGTAAGCTCTAGATCCCCAACCATTACCTTATCTATATTTATCAATGTACCAGTAAGCTCATCATAGCCTGTTGTGAAGTCATTGGTATTTCTGGCATTCAGCCATTTTTCCTTATATTCCAGTGCTTTCTCAGGATCATCAAAATTCTCATATGCTGTATATAGCTTAAAATAGTTATCACTGTTGGCAGTCCAGCTTGTCCCATTATAGTAATAATCACCTATTCTGAGCTTGGCAGGTATATAGATAAAATCATTGTTCCAACCACTACCACCTTTCATACTGTCACCCTCTATAGGTAATCCCCAATCATCTGTAACTTGTATCATCAACTTGAAATCTATACACAACTTGGTATCTGTATCAAATACTATGGTAGGTGATGCCGTTTTAGTCCTTATAACAGGGAACTCCAGATCACCTGTCTGCCATAAATATTTAACAGTCCCATAATCATCATATTGTTTTATCTCAAACAAGTCCTCATAGTTCAGTTTAACAGGTTTGTTACCTGTATCATAGCTGGCTACCTGTGTTAAGAAAGTCCCTGCCCTTTGTTTCTGCTTATCCAAGCTAAACCCATCGTCTACCTTAGTGAAAGATGTGCTGTTACCAGCATAGTAAACAGGCTCGAATGCTTCTGATTCCGCAAAGTTCTTTATATATGTTTTGCCATTGAACTCCTTGGATTTACTGTACATAGGAACTTGCCATTTGAAATTAGATTCTGGATAGAGACTGTCTTTATCAGCCTCATAATCACTGTCTATCACCACAGCCCTATTATATCCACCTAATATGGATAATTGGTTGTTGTTTCCTTTAGATGGTATATCCCTTAAATTAATAGTAGAAGATAGGGTAGTAGTTGTGCTAGTAAATATATTGGTATAACTAGTTTTACCAGCCTTTATATAGTCCATATCAATAAAGTACACTATTCCATCATATTCTGTAATAGTCCAGTTAAGGAACTTGCATACTTCTTCCAGACATTCCTTTAATGGCATTGCTTTGCCATCCTCATCAATGAAATTAGCTGTACTTACAGTTATACCATTTAAAGAAGAAGTATATGTATTAGGCATATAAACTGCTCTAAAATCGCCTTTACTTTCAGTGATACATTTTTTAATAATATCCATCAATGTAATAGTAGCTCCTTCATCTTTAAAGTCTATGTATTCTAAAGTAGATAAAGCCGATATACACTCTATATTCAATTCGAATAAATTGTTATCATAGTCCTGTGAATATAGTTCTGGTGTTATGAAGCCAGTCCAGATAACAGATCCAGCCTTTACCAAATTAACTTTAAATCTCTGGTATTGCGTACTAAATAGCTTCTGTAAGTAATCACTTCCAACTAATTTTAAAGTAGCTCCACTGAATCTAGTAGGATTGTATAAAAAATCTTCGTCATTTACATCTACTATGAATGGTGGTGTGCCACCTGTAAGTTCTACAGGTGTACCAGTTCCACCATCTTCTAGTATTTGTATAGTTAAGGCTTCTCCATCCACATTAGTAAATGGCACTGTATATATAAGGTTGTACATATTACTTGTATTTACTTGTCTTACTTGTTTGAGAATTAAGAACGCCTACCAAATCCCTGCCTTCGATTCTTAATTTAACCTCTCCACCAGCATTAAAGGAAGTCCCACCTTTACCATCTAAAAGGTTAAACAGGTTCTTCTGCTGCCTGTTATTGAGAATCATTTCACCGCTGTTTACTCTGGCTATCATATTATCACCAATGAAGGAATTGCCTCCAATAATACCACCATCAGCAAACTTAGGAATAGAAGCCATTGCGGACATAATAGCAGATATAGCAGCAATAGCATTTATCCAACCTACTACAGGTGTCACAGCGGCACTACCTGCCGCCTCAGCCGCAGCTTTAGCGGTTAATGCTGTTGTAAGTGTAGTTAATGCTGGAAGTGCAGCAGCGACAGAAGATATGATATTAGTACTATAACTTAACCAAGCTGCCGCCCCCTCACTAGTCAAATTGGTAACAGAACTCATAACAGAGCCTATAGCACTGATACTATCCACATAGTCTAAGTTATTTTGGATTGCATTTGTATCAATTCCTTTAACTACGATATTCCCCGCATCCAGATCAGATTTCACAGATCTTCCTGTAGGTTTACTAATATCCCCACCGACTAATAAAGGTGTTCCAGCTGCCCTTAATTGCATCATTCTAAGTTCGGTTTCTGCCTCTTTAATAGCTGCCATAAAACCAGCCCTCATACCATCAGATGTAGCATTAGACAGTTTACCCTTTAATACCTTTATCTTATTCTCCATTTCAATGATAGAACCAGAAGGAATAACAGGAACTACTGCGGTATTATTAGCCTTATTAGCAGAGCCTTCTTGTAAAGAAGCCTGTAGTTCTAATACCCTCTTATCAAAATCTGCAGCCTTCTTTCTTAGGTCGTAACTATATTCATAGTCTTTAAGCATTTGTGCCCTATCCTTATCATCATCATTATTAAGGATTCTCATCTTCTCTAGTTCGGCGTTCCTTGCTTTAAATAATGCTATCTGCTTAGTAATCTCTTTGTTCTCCGTCCTAATGGTACCACCACCATACATAGAAGAATAAGCGGTATAACTATATTGTTGACTCTCTAGCTCAGACAATCTTTTCTTATATTCATCTAATGCTTCTTTCTCTGGTCTGCTTGAAAAGTCATTGTTATATATGGATAGATATTTCTCTACATCTTTGGTAGTCCAACCATACCCCTTATATTGTGCCTCTAAAAACTTTATGAGTGTTTGGTCATTACCAGCGGACACATCTACAATATCTATTTTATAATTAGCCTTTAATGTCTGTAACTGCTCGAAAGCCTTCTTTCGTTCCTCTAGGCTCTTGGTCTTGTCCCTAATAATTGCTTCCAGTTCTGTAAACTGTGCCTCAAACCTCTTAGTATTGAAGTCCATAGTTAATTTAGCATCGGCTAGACTATCTCTTAAAGCACTAAGTTCCTTTAAACCTTTGATAGTGGAAAATAAACCATCTTGGAAGGCACTCCAATCACCATTACTAAGGGACTGGAAGAATACATCTATAGTACCCTTGCAGGCATTAACGGTATTATCCCATTCATCCCCTAAAGCCTGTGAACTGTGTACCCACTTGTTAAACGCCTCTCCAGCAGTCATAGCTATCCCTAAAGCACCAGCAAACTTACCTATGGTAGCTGTGATATTCCTGCCTGCCTGTTGGAACTGCTGTACTTGTTGTGTGGACTGCCTTATGTTATTATCGAATTGACTACTATTAAGAAGTAGTCTGGTTACTAAATCAGCCATATTTAATTATGTGTTATATATTGTTTAGCCTTCTCTCGTAATCTCTTAATATCCTCATTGCTAATAGATGTTTCCCCTGTAGTATCATCGTCCCAACTAAACTGCATTATATCTGTAGGCTTTAACTTCTTGGTGCTGTTACATTGCGCTATGACATAAGCCACCATTCTAGCCTGTTCCCAGCTATTCCTGTCCTTCTTGTGAAGATTGCTAATCAGTGGTTCTAGCTCATACATCTGCATCTTGTCTAATACATATTCTGGGTCTAGTCCACCTTCTATTACTAAGGTAGAATATATCTCCTTAGTGGTTAGGGCTTTTTTTTAGCATCTGTATTATTAGTAATGAATAGCTGTTGCTTCTCCAGTTCCTTCTTTAAGAGGTTCTGAAACTCCAGCATAATACTCATATCCTCATCAATGGCATCTATCAGTTCGTCAAAGGTTAGTGAACTGTCTGGATTATTAGCCATTAAGATACAGTAGAAGAAT
>OGOW01003637.1_pt1 | contig 10864 bp, 10 predicted proteins | sample 1552781 | NCBI WGS metagenome assembly OGOW01 (sample SAMEA2580145, study PRJEB22360) | human gut metagenome | biome: human gut; feature: human-associated habitat; material: faeces | place: Denmark | collected 2008/2010
AATGGATTCAGCATCCCGAGACGCTGAATAGGGATACTTTGTACGAACTGCGCAACCAGCTCGCGAGGTATCCGTATTTTCAGTCGCTCCGGTTGTTGTATCTCAAGAACCTGTATATTCTCCACGACATTAATTTCGGTGCGGAACTGCGGAAAGCCGTTCTGTATATTGCCGACCGACGGAAACTGTTTCATCTGATCGAAGGCGAACGCTTCGCTGTCGAATCCCAGAAGAAAGGGTTGCCTCTCTCTGAAGTATTGAAAGATGAGCCTACCGTCGACCGGACACTGGCTCTGATCGATGCTTTCCTTTCGACGGCTCCCGAAGAAGTAACCAGTCAGACAAGCTTTGATTACTCTATGGACTATACGGCATACCTTCTCGAAGAGACACCTGTCGCCGACGAGCCGGCAGAGGCAATGCCCAAGCTGAAAGGACACGAGCTGATTGACAACTTTATCGAAAAAAGCGAGACTGATCCAGTCGTATACCTGAAACCTTTGAGGGAAGAAGAGAAAGCAAAGGCAGCTTCTTCCGCTGAAACAAACGAAACGGGCAGAACAGACGAAACAACTGAAACCAACACCATAGAAGAGGAAGATGACAGCTGTTTCACAGAAACTTTGGCCAAAATCTACGTAAAACAGCAACGATATTCGAAAGCTCTTGAAATAATTAAAAAATTAAGCTTGAAATATCCAAAAAAAAATGCTTACTTTGCAGACCAAATCAGATTTTTGGAGAAATTGATTATTAACGCTAATTCAAAATAACTAAAAATGTACTTATTATTCATTATCTTAATGGTGATTGCAGCCTTGCTGATGTGCTTCATCGTGCTGATTCAGAATTCAAAAGGAGGCGGACTTGCTTCTGGTTTTTCTTCATCAAACGCTATCATGGGCGTGCGCAAGACTACAGATTTTCTGGAAAAAGCAACTTGGGGTCTGGCTATCTTCATGGTTGTGATGAGCGTTGCTACTGCTTACGTTGTTCCTTCTTCTTCTGCGGCTAAAGATGTATTGTTGGAACAAGCACAGAAAGAACAACAAACCAACCCGTATAATATGCCTACCGGTACTGCTGCTCCTCAGACAGATGCTACTGCTCCTGCAGAGTCTGCACCAGCAACGGAAGCTTCGGCTACTGAAACTCCTGCTCCTGCAGCAGAATAATTCAGTGACAGGATATTCGGTTTAAACTTATTGAGTGAACGGGCTTTTTGACCCGTTCTCTTCATTATAGGCGCGAATTACGCGAATTACAAGAGATTCTAATAGAATCGTGTAATACGTGTAGTTCGCGCCTGTCTTTATTATTGGGCCCGGTCTGCTCTTCTTCATACAGGAATATCCGGTCAGATGTCCTTTTTCTTATAAAATGTTCTCCTTTTTTAGTAAAACAAATGATAATTAGTTAACTTTGTTGCCCGTTACGAGATTATTAACTCCTTTTAAATATTACAATGACAGAACAATTGAAACAAAAGCTGAATGACTCCGCAGTGCTGCGTTGGAGTGTTCTAGCATTAGTCGCTTTTACCATGTTGTGCGGCTACTTCCTCACAGACGTTATGTCTCCTCTGAAACCCATGCTTGAAAAAGAACTTCTCTGGGACAGTTTAGATTACGGTTTTTTCACCAGTGCTTATGGCTGGTTTAATGTATTCCTGCTGATGCTCATCTTTGGTGGTATCATTCTGGATAAGATGGGAGTACGCTTCACCGGAATGGGTGCCTGTTTATTGATGGTGTTCGGTTGTGGATTGAAATATTATGCTATTACTACTACTTTCCCGGAAGGTGCGATGCTTTTCGGATTCAAGATGCAAGTCACATTGGCTGCATTGGGTTATGCTATTTTCGGTGTAGGAGTCGAAATTGCGGGTATCACCGTTTCGAAGATTATCGTGAAGTGGTTTAAAGGCAAAGAGATGGCTCTCGCTATGGGACTGGAAATGGCGACCGCGCGTATTGGAACGACTTTGGCCATGGTGCTTACCGTTCCTTTGGCAGACTTCTTCGGGTCTACGGATGAGAGCGGCGTATTCCATACCAATATTCCCGCTCCTATTCTGTTCTGTCTCGTCATGTTGTGCGTAGGTACCATCGCATTCTTCATCTATACTTTCTACGATAAGAAACTGGATGCTTCACTGGATGCGGAAGGACTGGAACCGGAAGAACCTTTCCGCATGAAAGACATTGTCTATATCATTACCAACAAAGGATTCTGGCTGATCGCATTACTGTGCGTATTGTTCTATTCGGCTGTATTCCCCTTCATCAAGTATGCGGCCGATTTGATGGTACAGAAGTACAATGTTGATCCGAAACTTGCGGGAACGATTCCCGGATTGCTGCCGATTGGCGCGATCATCCTGACACCGTTGTTCGGTTCATTATATGACCGTATCGGTAAGGGAGCCACGCTGATGGTGATCGGGTCGGTGATGCTGATTTTCGTACACACGATGTTCGCTCTTCCTATTCTGAATATATGGTGGTTTGCAACGGTGATCATGATTATTCTGGGATTTGCTTTCTCATTGGTTCCTTCGGCAATGTGGCCTTCGGTTCCGAAGATTATTCCGGAGAAACAGTTGGGAACGGCTTATGCGTTGATCTTTTGGGTACAGAACTGGGGATTGATGGGCGTGCCTTTGCTGATCGGATGGGTGTTGAATTCTTATTGCAAAGGTCCGGTTGTAGATGGTGCACAGACTTATGATTATACTTTGCCGATGGCTATTTTTGCTATGTTCGGTGTACTTGCCCTGATTGTTGCCTTGATGCTGAAAGTGGAAAACAAGAAGAAAGGCTACGGACTGGAAGAAGCAAATATTCAGAAATAATCACAGTATATATTCTATCTGAAAAGATATAAAAGAGAAAAGATATGGCTACGAAAGAGAAAATAAACCTCCTGGAGGTGATCCCTTGTCGTAACGAACATATTAAAGCTGAACAGGAAGGGGAGACTATTGTGCTCTCCTTCCCTCGTTTTAAACGTTCGTGGATGAGTCGTTATTTATTGCCGAAAGGAATGTCCAAAGATATTCATGTGCGTCTGGAAGAACACGGTACGGCTGTATGGAACCTGATAGACGGGCAGCGGACGGTTCGTGAGATTATAGAAAAACTCGCAGACCACTTTCAATATGAAGCAGGCTACGAGTCTCGTGTATCTACCTATCTTTCCCAATTACAGAAAGACGGATTTATTAAATGGATAATTATCCATTAAAAAAGATTGCCCACAGGAGGACAGCACATCCTATCAGTACGCCCATAATGATGAGCGTTCCCCATACGAAATAGTTGTTATCTTTTTCTTTTTTCTTTTCCGAATCCTTGATGATGCGTTCCATCTCTTCCGGAGTCGTATCCGGCAGAAGATAAGGGTCGTTGTTTCTTCTAAGTCGCCCTAACTTGTCATTTCTCCGTTCACGGCGTAAGCGGGAGGCTTCTTTGCCGTCTTTCAGCCGACGTATCATGTCGAGCATATGTCCTTCGCCACCCATCGTTTTGTTTTTTTAGAGGTTTTATTTGCTTTCTTCTCTATCTACTTTCAGTAGTCCACCGGTCACCGGATCAAAGTAAACTTTGATGGTCGAGTTCTTGTTGAATAATACCGGAGCAAGGTATTCTATGATACCGAACTGAGTAACAGGTATTTCTCCTTCATACAATTTCTTTTTGCCGTCCGTCAGCGTCACCATTGCCTGTCCCGGTACGTTATAAGCAATGCCTTCCATCTCTTTCTTCTTTTTCCCGTCCTCTTGCGGAATCTTCACCGTTTTCAGGTCTTTCAGACTGATGTAGAATGGAGTGCCTGCCAAATCGTTGTTGGCAACTATACCCAGCTTCTTTGAAAAGCGGAAAGCTACCTCATTGTCGAATTCCTTATCCGGAGTGAGGCGGACAGTAAATGTCTTTTCTTCTTTATTGCGGACTCCCGAAAACATCTCGGTCATGGCTTCTTCCTGAAGATTCAGGTTGTCGAGCATGATTTTGAGCTGTGCGCCGTCCGAAGGCATATTATCTGCTTGTCCGCGCAATAATGCGTTTTTACTTTCGCGGATATTATAGATTTCCTTTGCTACCAGTTCGGCCATCTTGGCGGTTGAACTTGCCATCAGAATTTCTTCTGTGAGAAAGTCGCGGGGATTGGCTTTTCGTTGGGGAGCAACGGCATTGTTTGCTGCATTCTTTGCATTGTTACTGCTGTAGGGGACATTGATTGATTTGATAAGACCCTCTTCAGTCAGTTCCATAAGAGGAGCTACGGTTTTGTCTTTCAGTTTGACGAAATAAGTAGCTTCGCTGTTTGGTACACCTACAGGTTTCACTTTGACACTGTTCAGTTCCCAGTATTCTTCGGGTTCGGCAGAGACGTTGGTCAGTCTCAGGTAGCGGTCGGCGTATTTGCTGAATTCACCCGGCTTATAGTTGACTTTGTTTGCTTTTATTTCTATTTCTATCTGGGTTTTGGGGAGGGCGTACACTACTCCGTAGTCTTTTCCTCGCGTCACTCCTGTCAGCACTTCGGTCTGCGCATAGGCGGAAGTTGCCATTAGTAGTCCTGTTGCTATGATTAACTTTTTCATATTCGGTTCTTTTTAGCTGATTTTGAAAAACAAAGTTAATGAAGTTATTGAATAAACCGTAAGTTCTTAACTTTTATTCGCTTACAAGTCGCCATGCCGTCGGCAGACAAGTCACGATATCACTTGCGATTAATCCGATCATGCCCTGTTTTTTCTGGGCGATGTCTCCGGCCAATCCGTGAATGTAAGTACCGATCTTTGCGGCGTCTTCGGCGGGATAGCCTTGCGCAAGGAGTGCAAGGATTACTCCTGTCAGTACATCTCCGCTGCCTCCTGTTGCCATACCGGGATTACCGGTCTGGTTGAAGTAACATTTGCCTTCGGGGGTGATAATGGCGGAATAAGCTCCCTTCAGAATGATATGTACTTTGGCAGTGTGCGCCAGTTCGCAGGCTTTCATCAGTCGTTCGTATGAGTCCTGACATTTGCCGACCAGGCGTTCCAGCTCTTTCGGGTGAGGGGTGAGGATGGAACCTTTCGGCAGATGGGTGAGCGTATGCCGGTGATTGGCCAGAATATTGAGTGCGTCGGCATCCAGTACCGTCGGAGTCTGACAATGTTCCAGTTGTTCTATCAGGGCGGCTTCCGTTTCTTCGTTGCGACCGAGTCCCGGACCGATGCCGACAGCTTGGTAATCGTCCGTATCGGTAGGTACGGCAAAGCATGTTTCGCTGACATCTGTTTCTACCATGGCTTCGGGGGCGGACGTTTGCAGAATATCGTTGTTGCATAACGGCGCGTGTACCGTCAGCAGACCTACTCCCGATCGCAAACAGGCACGGGCGGCCAGTACCGATGCACCTGCCATTCCTTTTGAGCCGGCTATCAGCAGGGCATGTCCGAAGTTTCCTTTATGGGCGAATTGTTGGCGTGGTTTGATCAGTGAACGGATTTCTTCGATTTCCAGCATTTCGTAGTTTGTTTCAGTCTCTTCGATTCCTTCTTCGCTCAGCTGGATGTCCAATAACTCCCATTCGCCAACAAATTCTGTATTTTCGGCAAAGAGGAAGGCCAGTTTAGGAAGTTGCAGGCTGAAAGTGACGTCCGCACGGATAATATTGCTTTTTACATTGAATGTATTTTCTTCTCCCATCAGCCCGGAAGGGATGTCGATGGAGACTACCATGGCGGGAGAGGCATTGATATATTTCACAACGGCAGCGAATCCTCCGCTCAATGGTTTGTTGAGTCCGGAACCGAATAATCCGTCGATCACGAGATGTTCCGGTGTCAGTGTGGGAGGTACGAACTGGGTGCTGATTTCATGGAAAGTTACTTCTTCCATCATCTCTACCAGTTCTTTGTTGGTCTGGCAGTCGGGCGAAAGTTCGCCTTTCGTGTTGAAGAGATATACTTCGATCTTGTATCCTTTTTCCGCCATCATGCGGGCGATGGCGAGGGCGTCTCCGCCATTATTGCCCGGTCCGGCAAAGATGGTGACAGGTGTTTCCGGATTCCATCTGTTGGTGATGGCTTTAGTCAGTGCCTGTGCGGCACGTTCCATTAAATCTATGGATGCAATCGGTTCATGTTCAATGGTATAGGCATCTAACTTCTTAATGCTGCTGCTTGGAAATATTTTCATTGCGATATTCTTTTAGTTTTCGACGCACAAACTTACACAAAAACTCTGAATTAATCCTTTATTCCGGTTGGTTTTCGGCTTTTTGGGAAGGAACTTCAGGTATTAATACTTGAGTTGTCAGGTATTAATAGTTGATGTGTCAGTTATTAATAGTTGAGAAGTCAGATATTAATGATTGTTATCTCATTTACTTTTACTCTCTCCGGAGAACATTCATGGCTGTTTGTTAACCTTCCCATGCGTGTTTCTACTACTGTATATTCCTCTGGTTCACCTCTTTCACCCGCAATCGCCTTATTCATCAAAGGTTCAGGAAAAGGGTGGAAGAGGTGATTGTGATAAATATGCTATGGGCATATTCTTGATTAGCTAATAGCTTATTGTTTTTTGCTAAATCTAATGGGGAGTTTGCTCATATAATAAATACTCTATTCACTCTGCTAAAGAAGAAAATCAGTGTAGCTCTCATTCTGCTATTTGAATCAGATATGCATTTTCCAGTGCAAGGTAATCTTGTTTGTACTGTGCGGTTAAATCTCTGACAAAACAGTACTGAATTAACGGATGAGCATTCATTCTTGTATTGAGGAGTGGTAGAAAGTTCTTGGTAATATAGAAAGTATCAATAACTTTGCCATTATCTTCTTTGATTGTTATACGGTAATACTCACTCAATTTGTATTCACCTTTGATGGGAATGGCATTTTCTTCATCCAGCACTATATGTTCTTTTTCAAAGTTGCCTGTTTTCATGTTATTATCTGAATAATACAAATCTACTGTTCCTTTGCTGTCTTCCGCATTCATAAAAGTAAATACATATTTATTAATCGGATATGAATTGCCCACTTTGTTCATTAACTCAGTGTGTTCTTCAGATGTAAGCTCGTCTCCCTTCACAATGACTTTTGCTGTAAACGCCTTATGAGTAAGAGTACGATATTTTACAACGACAGACAGTATATACATATTATTCGAACTGTCTTCTATCTTGATGGATGCGCGTCCTATTTCCTTTGCCTTCAATGTTAAACTTCCGTTGTGGTAGTTTACTTGTACCACTTTCTCATTCTCATTGGTCACTTTGTAAGTTCCGTCTCCACCCTTGATGAAGAGTGGTGTCGTTTCTTTGCTGAACGGAGTCAGTGTGTAAGAACGGCTCTCGTTGTCGAACTTAATTTGAGGATCTTCATATTCCAGAGTGATTGGAGAAAAGTTGTCATCATTGTCATTACAGCTCACGAGGCAAATAATACAAAGGAATAACGAAAGTATTCCTGTTAGTTTTTTGGTAGTCATGCTAATTAAAGTTTTAAATGTGCGATATTAGTTTAGTTCTCGTCTGCAAACTTATGAAAAAGAATTGAACTGTTTCTTTATTTGTGCTATTTTTTAGCAGAGATCGGCATAAATGATTAGAATGTAACTAATAATAGCAGCTAATGCTTTGATTATTTGCTTTTTTCGAAAAAAATGATATCTTTGTAGTGCAGTAATGTGCTTTACGTTATTCTCCTGTGCTCACAATGTTTAGATTATAAATATAAATTGTTTAATCTTCTAAAGTTTGCATGATGGAAAAGAAAAGAATTGGCTCAAATGCCGGGAAAGTATGGCGCATCTTAAATGAAAAGGGCGAACGGTCTATGTTCACTTTGTGCCATGAGTTAGGTTTGACGTTCGAGGATGTAGCGATTGCTATCGGTTGGCTGGCAAGGGAAAACAAAATCCTGCTTAGAAAAAAAGAAGGAATGCTCTATGCCAGTATTGAGAATGTTGAATTTACCTTTGGATAAATGGGGACTGACCCACATTTAAGGAGAATATCCACTTGATTATTTACACTGTTGAAAACATAATAAGGTGGGTAACTGAGACTTCTTGCACGCCATCCTGTATTTTTCTATTCCATAAGAATCTTCTTTTTTGAGGCATTTAATCTACTTTTTAGTACCTTTGCGCCCCATAAACTACTAAACACATAATTCATGAGTTCATTGAAAGGGCACCCGAAAGGCCTTTACCTAATTTTCGCAACGAGCACGGCAGAACGTTTCAGTTACTACGGTATGCGTGCTATCTTTATCCTCTTTCTGACGCAGGCATTGCTTTTTGATAAAGAAGCGGCGGCCTCTATCTACGGTAGCTACACCGGACTGGTCTATCTGACTCCGTTGATCGGCGGATACATTGCCGATAAATATTGGGGTATCCGTCGTTCGGTATTTTGGGGAGCGGTGATGATGGCAGTCGGTCAGTTCCTGATGTTTATGAGTGCCTCTTCACTGAACAATACAGACCTTGCCCACTGGCTGATGTATGGCGGGCTCGGATTCATGATTTTAGGTAACGGTTGCTTTAAGCCTACCGTTTCTTCGCTCGTCGGGCAATTATATGAACCCGGGGACAAACGGTTGGATGCTGCATACACCATTTTCTATATGGGTGTTAATGTAGGTTCTTTCGCCGCTCCTTTGATTTGCGGTTTCTTGGGAGACACAGGGAATCCGCAGGACTTTAAATGGGGATTCCTCGCATCCGGAATCATGACGCTGTTCACTGTTGTCCTCTTTGAAACTCAGAAGAATAAATACCTTTTCTCTCCTTCCGGTGAACCGATTGGTATCGTCCCCGACGCCAGACGTGAAAAAAAGGAGGATAAAGCCGAACATATTTTACATCCGAAGATGGACAAACGTACCAAAGTACGTAATATCATCATCATTACTGCCCTTACGGTTGCCTTAATAGCCTTTTTTAGCTATGCCTTTAGCGATGACTGGATTAGTGTGGGTATCTTTACGGCTTGTATTGTCTTTCCAGTGCTCATTCTGCTGGATGGTTCATTGACCAAAGTAGAACGTAGCCGTATTTTCGTAATCTATATCGTAGCTTTCTTCGTCATTTTCTTCTGGGCAGCTTACGAGCAGGCAGGAGCTTCTCTGACATTATTCGCTTCCGAACAGACTGACCGCAGCATTTTCGGCTGGGAGATGCCGGCTTCGTGGTTCCAGTCATTCAATCCGCTTTTTGTAGTGATCCTTGCCTATATTATGCCCGGTATATGGGGCTTTCTGAATAAGCGAAACATGGAACCGGCTTCCCCTACCAAACAGGCAATCGGTCTGTTGCTGCTTTCTCTTGGTTATCTCTTCATCTGTTTTGGAGTGAAAGATGCTATTCCAGGAGTAAAGGTGAGCATGATCTGGCTGACAGGGCTTTACTTTATTCATACAATGGGAGAAATCGCTCTGTCACCTATCGGGCTTTCTATGGTTAATAAGTTGAGTCCGTTACGTTTCGCCTCCTTGATGATGGGGATCTGGTATCTTTCTACCGCCACCGCAAATAAATTTGCAGGTATGCTGAGCGGCCTCTATCCCGAAGACGGAAAAGTGAAATCAATCCTTGGTTATCAGATCGCTACCATGTACGACTTCTTCATGCTGTTCGTCATTATGTCCGGTGTTGCCTCACTGATTCTGTTCCTTCTCTCGAAGAAATTACAGAAGATGATGCACGGGGTAGAATAAAAAATTGTATTTTTGCGACAACTTTTTTAAAATGACCGGTTATGGATACCATACAGATAAAAGACAAGCAATTTACTGTTTCCATTAAGGAACAGGATATTCAAAAAGAAGTGATTCGCGTAGCGAACGAAATCAATCGTGATTTGGCAGGTAAGAATCCGCTCTTCCTCAGTGTGTTGAACGGCTCGTTCATGTTTACCGCCGACTTGCTGAAGCATATTACGATTCCGTGCGAAATTTCATTCGTGAAGTTGGCATCTTATCAGGGGGTGACTTCCACCGGAGTAATTAAAGAAGTGATCGGGCTGAATGAAGACATTGCCGGACGTACGGTAGTGATCGTAGAAGATATTGTAGATACCGGACTGACGATGCAGCGTCTGCTGGATACACTGGGCACACGCAACCCCGAAGCGATTCATATCGCCTCTTTGCTGGTGAAACCGGAAAAGCTGAAGGTCAATCTGAACATAGAATACGTAGCGATGGAAATACCGAATGATTTTATCGTTGGCTACGGATTGGATTATGATGGTTTCGGACGCAATTATCCCGATATTTATACTGTAGTAGATTAAATTCAAATACAAATTAATTTTTAGGTTAAAAAGATGTTGAACATTGTAATTTTCGGTGCTCCGGGTTCAGGAAAAGGAACGCAGAGCGAACGTATTGTAGAAAAGTATGGAATCAACCACATCTCGACAGGAGATGTATTGCGTGCAGAAATCAAGAACGGCACGGAACTGGGCAAAACTGCTAAAGGTTACATCGACCAGGGACAGTTGATTCCGGATGAATTGATGATTGATATTCTGGCAAGCGTATTCGATAGCTTCAAAGACAGCAAAGGTGTAATTTTCGACGGTTTCCCAAGAACAATTGCACAGGCGGAAGCATTAAAGAAGATGTTGGCGGAAAGAGGACAGGATGTTTCTGTAATGTTGGATCTCGAAGTTCCGGAAGATGAACTGATGGTACGTCTGATCAAACGTGGCAAAGACTCCGGTCGTGCCGACGACAACGAAGAAACAATCAAAAAACGTCTGCATGTATATCATTCACAGACATCTCCGCTGATCGACTGGTACAAGAACGAAAAGAAATACCAGCATATCAACGGTCTGGGTACTATGG
>OGOW01003644.1_pt1 | contig 10841 bp, 6 predicted proteins | sample 1552781 | NCBI WGS metagenome assembly OGOW01 (sample SAMEA2580145, study PRJEB22360) | human gut metagenome | biome: human gut; feature: human-associated habitat; material: faeces | place: Denmark | collected 2008/2010
CCCAGGCAGCGGCTGTGCAGGCTGCCTTTAACGGTCTTACCAAAGAGATTCTTGCCTCCCATATCAAAGGCTGTGTAGTAAAGGACATCCAGGAGGGAAACGAAGAAGCTGTGGATGAATTATGTGAGCTTCTGAAGAAATTAATGCGATAAAGGAGAGGAGCGCAATGCATAAAAAAGAGACCTATGATGTGACCGGCATGAGCTGTTCTGCCTGCTCTTCCCATGTGGAAAAGGCAGTAAGCAAGCTGGAAGGAATAGACAAAGTTACCGTCAGTCTGCTTACCAACAGTATGCAGGTAGAATATGACGAAAACCAGTTAAACAGTACCGCTATTGAACAGGCTGTGGAAAAAGCGGGGTATGGCGCCAGTCTGCGGCAGGAAACAGGCAACAGCGGACAACCCACCCAGCAGACCGGGAAACCGGATAGTCCTGCGGATTTACAGAAAAAAGAACAGGCACAGATGAAAAATCGACTGATCTGGTCAATCATTCTGCTGATTCCCTTAATGTATGTTTCCATGGGACACATGATTTATAACTGGCTGGGTTTGGGAATGCCCCCTCTGACCATGAAATATCTTCATGGTTCCCAGAATGCCTTGACCTATTCTTTCACCCAGTTTTTACTGGTGTTACCGATTTTAATTATTAACAAAAAGTTTTTCATCAACGGATTTAAAACCTTGGCACACCGGAGTCCCAATATGGATTCCCTGGTTGCCATCGGAGCCGGTGCCTCTGTGGTTTACGGGATCTATGCCATTTATCGGATCGGCTACGGTCTGGGATACGGGCAGACAGATGTGGTGACCCAGTACAGCCACGACTTGTATTTTGAATCTGCCGGCATGATTCTCACCTTGATTACCGTAGGCAAATACCTGGAGTCCAAATCCAAAGGACGAACCAGCGAAGCCATCACCAAGCTGTTAAATCTGGCTCCCAAAAAGGTGCATGTGCTACGGAATGACACCGAAGTGGAAATCCCCGCCGAGGAAGTGGTTTCCGGCGATATTCTGGTACTTCGCCCCGGTGAGGCTGCGGCAGTGGACGGTGTCATTGTAGAAGGACACAGTGCCTTTGATGAATCCGCTATCACCGGAGAAAGCATCCCGATAGAAAAGAAGGAAGGAGACACTGTCGTTTCCGCCTCCTTAAATAAATCCGGTCTGATTCACATGCGTGCCACCAAGGTTGGGCAGGACACTACTTTGTCTCAGATTATCCGTCTGGTGGAAGAAGCGTCTGCTTCCAAAGCACCTATTGCGAAGATGGCGGATAAGATTGCAGGTGTCTTTGTACCGGTAGTGATCTGTATCGCCCTTGCAACCTTCCTGATCTGGCTGCTTACCGGAGCGGCTTTCGAGTTTGCCATGTCCTGTGGCATTGCCGTACTGGTCATTTCCTGTCCCTGTGCCCTGGGTCTTGCCACACCGGTGGCAATCATGGTAGGAACCGGAAAAGGTGCCGAGAACGGTATTCTGATCAAATCCGGCGAGGCACTGGAGATGGCACATCTGGTAGATACCGTCGTTCTGGACAAAACAGGAACCATCACGGAAGGAAAACCCCGTGTCACCGATGTATATGCTTGCGAAGGCATAGAGCCCAAACAGTTACTTGCCCTCGCGGGTTCTCTGGAAAAGGGAAGTGAACATCCTCTGGCCCAGGCAATTCTGGAACAATGTGAAGAGGATGGACTCACCTGCGCACCGATACAAGACTTTGAAGCAGTATTTGGCCATGGCATCAAAGGAACAGTGAAGGGTATAGCGTATTTTGCCGGAAATGAGACAATGGTACAGAGCCTGGGACTATCTCTTCCCAAAGTAGTTTCTGAAAAATTACAGGAATTTGCCACCCAGGGCAAAACACCACTGATTTTTGGAAGAGCAGAAGCAAGGCTGACATCCGATGAAAAAACCGGCATCCTTGGCATTATCGCCGTGGCGGATGTAATCAAGGAATCTTCCCCGGAAGCAATTCGGAAACTGAAAGATTACCATATTCATGTAGTGATGCTTACCGGCGATCACGAACAGACGGCAAAGGCCATTCAGAAGCAGGTAGGTGTAGACGAAGTCATTGCCCAGGTACTTCCCAACCAGAAGGAAGAAAAAATCGCCCAGCTGCAAAGTGCCGGTCACAAGGTGGCAATGGTGGGAGATGGCATTAACGATGCGCCTGCGCTGGCAAAAGCCGATGTGGGAATTGCTATTGGTGCCGGTACGGATGTAGCCCTGGAAAGCGCAGATGTGGTACTGATGCGCAGTGACCTCATGGATGTGGCAGGCGTCATTCATTTAAGCCATAAAGTGATTCGTAATATAAAAGAAAACCTTTTCTGGGCATTCTTTTATAACAGTATCGGAATTCCCCTGGCGGCGGGTGTCCTTTACCCCATGTTCCAGTTAAAATTAAATCCCATGTTCGGAGCAGCAGCCATGAGTCTCAGCAGTGTGTGTGTGGTCAGCAATGCACTGCGTTTAAAACGAGTGAAGCTCCGTCAGGAGAAGAGTAACCAGTCAAAACCAAATGAAGAGAACCTTCCTGTAAAACCACAGGAAACAACAATGCAACAAACCCAAAAGGAAAGTGAGGAAACAACAATGAAAAAGACAATTCATGTAGAAGGTATGATGTGTATGCACTGCGTAGGACATGTGGAGAAAGCACTCCGTGCAGTCCCCGGTGTCAAAGGTGTCACCGTAAGCCTGGATGACAAGAAAGCCATCGTAGATGTGGATGAATCAGTAAGCAATGACGCCTTAACTGCAGCCATTAAGGATGCCGGATACGAGGTTACCGGAATCGAATAATTGATATGAGAAAAGAAAATCCCGGTACATCTTTGGAAGGTGTACCGGAATCAAAATTATCAGAATCAGTCTTTTCCTTTATAACGGGTGAGGTAATCCTTGGTTTCTGCAGCAACCACACCACTTAATGCCACCAGGGCAATCAGGTTGGGAATTGCCATCAGTCCGTTGAAGATATCAGCAATGGTCCATACCGCAGCAACGGTCATGTAAGGTCCGATAAAGATAGCCAGGATGTAAATCCAGCGATATACCTTCACTACCTTTTTCTTACCGCCGGTAAGGTACTCCAGACAACGTTCTGAGTAATAGTCCCATCCGAGAATGGTAGTAAAAGCGAAGAATACCAGACAAACCATCAAGATGAAAGCACAAACCTGATTGGGGAAGGGCAGGCCTAATTCAAAAGCCTTTGTAGTAACAGCAACACCCTCTAAGCCCATATCCCAGGCTCCGGTGATGACGATAGCCAGACCGGTCATGGTACAAATAATGATGGTATCGATAAAAGTTCCGGTCATGGAAATCAGACCCTGACGAACCGGCTCATGGGTATGTGCAGCTGCTGCTGCGATAGGAGCACTACCAAGACCGGCTTCATTGGAGAAAATACCACGGGCAATACCTTTCTGCATGGCTACGATCATAGCACCGATTGCACCACCGGCTGCAGCCTTGAGACCAAATGCACTTTGGACAATGAGAACTAAAGCGGCAGGAACTTTGGTAATATTAAAGAGAATAATCAAAATACCAATAATGACATACAAAACTGCCATGAAGGGAACGATTAACTCAGCAACCTTGGAAATTCGTTTCAGGCCACCGATGATAACCAGTGCCACACAGACGGTGAGAATCACGCCGGCGATAACAACGGTCCAGGAGTAGGTACGTCCGAACAGATTGACCGTCCATGCATTATTGGGGTCAAAGAAGTTGTTGACAGCAGAGGAGATACCATTGACCTGGGTAAAGGTACCGATACCCAGAAGACCTACACCTACGCCGCCTGCAATTCCGATATCGGCTTCTTTTGCCTCTCCAGGTCCGTTTACAACACATCCCATAACTGCAACTTTAATATCAAGCGGAATGTCTGCTACCATCTCTTCTACCTGGTTTGCAAGCTTGATCAGATCAATTCTTGTTCTTCCACAGGTCGGACAGGATACAACTTCAATACCTCCCTTGCGAAGTCCAAGTGTCTTAAGAATCAGTTTTGCTGTACGGATCTCTTCTACCGGATCTCCCGTCAGGGAAACACGGATTGTATTACCGATTCCCTCATGGAGAATGATTCCAAGTCCTACAGAAGATTTCACATTTCCTGAATATACAGTTCCAGACTCTGTAATTCCAACATGAAGCGGATATGGGCATTCCTTAGCGATCAGCTCATGCGCCTTCACACACATCAGAACATCAGAAGATTTAATGCTGACAACAAGGTTGTCATAGCCCATAGACTCGATCAGATGAACTTTATCCAGCGCACTCTCCACGATCCCTTCTGCAGTAACACCACCATATTTCTCAAGCAGATGTTTCTCAAGAGAACCACTGTTTACGCCGACACGGATTGGAACATTGTACTCTTTCGCTTTGTCTACTACTGCCTGTACCCGTTCTTTTGCACCGATATTCCCCGGATTGATACGAATCTTATCAGCTCCATTCTCAATTGCTGCGATTGCCATCTTATAATCAAAATGAATGTCTGCAACAAGCGGAATATGAATCTGTTTTTTAATCTCTTTGATTGCTTTTGCAGCCTCCATTGTCGGAACTGTACAGCGGATGATCTCACATCCTGCTTTTTCCAAACGCAGGATCTGCTCCACTGTAGCTTCTACATCTTCTGTCCTTGTATTTGTCATAGACTGGATTGCTATCGGATGGTCTCCCCCAATCACAACATCCCCAATTCTTACTTCTTTCGTCTGATTTCTGTACATGATCTGTACCCCCTGTTTCCACTGCTCTGCAAGTTCTTTCTGTGTCATCTGCTGAGGCAGAATCACCGTTTACTTTCCACTTTTTTCAAATGTCTTCTGACTTCCATATTCTGAATCAGTCAGTGTCAGTACGTTCTGTTCCACGCTGTATTCGTAAGTTCCTTCCATCACATCCGCAATATCCTGAAGCTCCTGTTCGGAACAGTCTTTTGTTTTTTCAGCCTGTTTTGCTATCTTTTCTTCGTTCACATGAATTGCAAAACGCTTATATTCCATGTCAATTGTATAATCAACAGGAACGCTGACTGTACTCTCGTCCAAAGTCTGCACAATGTTCATTGTTCCGTTATTCTTGATCGTCAGCTTCATTCCATCATCTGTGTTCTCCCAATTTCCTGTCAGAGGATTGGAAGTAAAAAGCTTCACAGCGAAAAAAACAACGATCAGAATAATCAGAACTGAAGTAACCGTCATAACTGTTCTCCAGGCTATATTTCTCTTTTCTTCATTATCTTTCAGTAACATAAGAATCACTTCCTTTGCATATTTATCTTATCCAAAAATACCGCCAATAATTCCATAGGAAATGACTGACATAATAAATGCTGCGAGACAGACACCAACAACAACTGCCGGAAAAGCTTTTCTAAAGCGGATTCCAAGCAGAGCTGCGATCAATGATCCTGTCCACGCTCCTGTTCCAGGAAGAGGAATTCCAACAAAAAGTACAAGACCCCAGAATTCATATTTCTCTATCTTGTCACTTTTACTCATTGCCTTCTTCTCCAGCTTTTCCACCATCGGCTTCAAACGCTTCGTTCCTTTCATCCAGTCAAAGATCTTTGTGATCAGTAAAAGGATGAATGGAATTGGAACAAGATTTCCAATCACACAGATAGGTACTGCTTTTGCAAGTTCCACATTCAAAAATGCCGGTCCTGCTGCAAGCAGTCCTCCACGCAATTCCAGAATCGGAACCATTGAGATCAGGAAGAGAATAAATTCCTTACCGACCTTTCCGCCCAGTGTCACCATAAACCAGTTGATTAAAGCTTCACTCATTCAGTTATTTCTCCTTTATATATGTTCTCAAAAAATCAAAAAGCGTCTCCATCTCTTCTCTTGTACCGATTGTAATTCTCAGATACTGATCGATTCGTGGTGCATTCCAATGTCTGACAAAGATATTATTCTCTTTCAAAGCCTGGAAAAGTTCATTCGCATCAACCTCTGGATGTCTTGCGAAAATAAAATTCGCCTTTGCATCCGGGAAAACAAAACCAAGTTTCCTGAGCTCTTCTTTTGCCCATTCTCTTGTTTCAACTATTTTACGAACTCCTTCTTCAAAATATGCTTTATCTTCAACCGCTTCCACACCACAGGCAAGAGCTGTCTGATTCATCGTGTAAGAGTTAAAAGAATATTTCACATCATTCAGGCAGCGGATCAGATCTGGATTCGAGATTGCATATCCGATTCGCATACCAGCCATACTTCTTGCCTTTGAGAAAGTCTGTGTCACAATAAGATTATCATATTTATCGATCAGTTCCATCGCAGATCTTCCCGCAAAATCAATATATGCCTCATCTACGATCACGATAGAATTCCTGTTCTGCTTTAAGATATCTTCTACAAATTCAAGATCTTCATAAATTGCTGTCGGCGCATTTGGATTCGGGAAAATAATTCCGCCGTTTTCAGCATAATAATCCTCTTTCACAATCTTAAAGTTTTCATCAAGTTCTAGACAGTGATAAGGAATCCGATATAATTCTGCCCAGACTTTATAAAATGAATATGTAATATCCGGGAAGAGAATTGGGAGATCTGAGTTAAAAAATGTGAGGAAACACATCGAAATCACATCATCAGATCCAACTCCTACAAAAACCTGGTCTTTCCCTACACCATAATAATCTGCGAGACTTCCAACGAGTTCGTCCGCAGTTGGATCCGGATACAGGCGAAAACGGTCTGTGTCCATCTCTTTCAGAACACGTTCCACCCCCGGTGCCGGAGGATATGGATTCTCATTTGTATTCAGTTTCACAACCTTATGCTGTGGCTGCTCGCCCGGTACATATGGTTCTACGCTACGTATATTTCTCAAAAGTTCTTCTCTTACAGCCATGGTACTACCTCTATCTATACTCTCTCGCAAGCTCCGCAAATTTTGGAAGTGCATTTACAATTGTTTCATATGCTACACAATACGCCATTCTGACATATCCAGGACATCCAAAAGAGCTTCCCGGAACGATCAGAATATTGTATTTCTTCGCGGTATTACAAAATTCTTTTTCATCTGCAACCGGTGATTTTACAAAGAGATAAAATGCTCCTTCCGGTTTGATGCACTCAAATCCAAGTTCTTTCAATCCATTATAAAGAGTCTCTCTGTTTCTGTCATAATATGAAATATCTGTCTTCTCATTCAGACATGCCTTCACCACTTTCTGCTGCAGTGTCGGTGCATTGACAAATCCAAGAATTCTCGTTGCAACGTTAGCTGCGGCGTTCAGTTTCTCACTGTCTGCCACTTCATCCGGAATTACAAGATAACCGATACGTTCTCCCGGAAGAGAAAGTGATTTACTGAAAGAATATCCTACAACTGTATTTGCATAATACTTTGTGAGATATGGAACTTCCACTCCGTCATAAGCAAGTTCTCTGTATGGTTCATCTGAGATCAGATAAATCTCTGTTCCAAATTCTTTCTGTTTCTTCTCAAGAATCGCTGCCAGCTTCTGGATCGTCTCTTCGGAATAAACAACACCTGTCGGATTATTCGGCGTATTAACGATGACTGCCTTTGTCTTTGGCGACAACTTTTTCTCAAACTCATCAAGCTTTGGCTGGAATGTCTCTGTATCCGGAGATATCTCCACGATCACACCGTCATAATTATCCGTATAGCTTCTGTATTCTCCAAAATAAGGAGCAAACACAATAACTTCATCACCTGGATTCAGCAGTGATTTCAAAATCACATTAAGACCTCCTGCTGCTCCGACTGTCATCGTAATATTGCGGGAAGCAAAGTTTGTTCCAAAGCGTTCATTTAAGGAATCAGCAACTGCCTGTCTCACATCCTCATAACCTGCATTGCTGTTCGTATAACCGTGAAGCACGATTGGATCCTCTTCGGAAAGGATCTCAATCATTGCTTTCTTTACCGCTTCCGGTGCCGGAACATTCGGATTTCCCAAACTGAAGTCAAATACATTCTCTGCTCCGTATTTTGCTGCAAGACGGTTGCCCTCTTCAAACATCGCACGGATTGCAGAACTGTTCGCTACCATGTTTTCCATTTTTTTTGAAATCATTGCTGTCCTCCTATTCTTGTCACAAACCCTTTCTCTTCCAAAAAAGCCGGACGATAAGATAATTTTGCCTTACGGAGTCCTTCTTCCCCGGCATCATCTTCTCTGTTCACATAAGTGTAATCCATACATTCATGTTCAACAAACTGCTGATTAATCATAGGGTATGCTCCCTGTACATCTGCAAATGCTTTCTCAATATGAACAACAAATGTATCCTTGCACAGTTCTTCCCCTACTGTAAAAGCAACAATTTTTTCGCCATTTCTCAACACTCCGCCTTTAAAGCCGAGTTCTTTGTATAAACGGAGGGAATTCAACGAAACGCACATCTCTGCATTCTTCTCTGGATCTTCATCACATCCGTTCGAATTTCTCCACTTCAGAGCCATCTGAAAGCACGCTTCTACATTCTCATCACTGAGTGATTCGTAAGACCAGTCCGGATAAAGCTGCTTAAACTTATTAATATGGTTTCGCTTTCCGTGAAGCTTCTTTCCTGCAAGTGTTGCAAGTTTCTCCGTCTCATAAATGTAATCTGCCTGATCTCTGTCATATTCAATCCGGAACTGTCCCGGATACCATTCTTCCATCTGTGCAAAATTTTCCGGTGTCACACAGTAAAGGCCGAATTCACAACCTTCATCCTCGCAGATCTTCATCAATTCTTCCAATGCAGCTTTGACGGCTTCCGGCTTTCCTACCGGGTAAGCATAAGTATGTCCTTCTCCTTCATCACGAAATACAAGTGCATCATGAAGGAGTGCATATTTCACTTTATACTGCCTGGACCAGAGATATACATTTGCAAATGTTCTCTCACAGCTTCTGCTTGGAGCCTGTGCAAAATAATAGTCAATCAGTTCTTTGTCTTCCAGTTCCGGTCGTTTGAATTCCGGTATCATCCTTGTACTACTCCTCCATCTTTGCAAGCTTCGCTGTCTGATCCGCTGCAATCAGGCTGTCGATTACTTCATCCAGGTCACCATTCAGAATGCTATCCAGTTTATGAAGTGTCAGCTTTATTCTGTGATCTGTTACTCTTCCCTGTGGGAAGTTATATGTTCTGATCTTTTCAGAACGGTCTCCTGTACCGATCTGGCTTCTTCTCTCTGCTGCCTCAGAAGCCTGTTTCTTCTCAAGCTCCAGGTCATACAGTTTGGAACGAAGCAGTCGGAACGCCTTCTCTTTATTCTGCAGCTGTGATTTCTCTGTCTGGCTGTAGATCACGATTCCGGTCGGGTAATGAGTCAGTCGTACAGCAGAGTCCGTTGTATTGACACACTGTCCACCGTTTCCTGATGCACGCATTACATCGATACGGATATCCTTCTCATCGATTACAACATCAACTTCTTCTGCCTCAGGCATTACGGCTACAGTAATTGTTGAAGTATGAATTCTTCCGCCACTTTCTGTCTCCGGCACACGCTGTACACGATGTACTCCACTTTCGTACTTCATACGGGAATATGCTCCCTGTCCTGTGATCATGAATACACACTCTTTAAATCCGCCGATTCCATTCTCATTCAGAGAGATCATCTCTGTCTTCCATCTGCGGCTGTCTGCATAATGCACATACATACGATAAATTTCTGCCGCAAAAAGTGCAGCCTCATCTCCACCTGCACCGGCACGGATCTCAACGATAACGTTCTTATCATCATTCGGATCCTTCGGAAGAAGAAGAATCTTAAGTTCCTGCTCCAATTCTTCAATTCTGGCTTTAGATTCATTCAACTCTTCTTTTGCAAGCTCACGCATCTCTTCATCTGATTCTTCTTCCAGGATCATCAGACTCTCTTCTACATTCTGCTTACAGTTCTTATATTCCTGATAAGCTTCAACGATTGGTGCAAGATCACTCTGCTCTTTCATCAGCTTACGGAAACGTTCCGGATCATTCGCCACATCCGGCTCCTGAAGTTCACCCATTACTTCCTGGTAACGAATTACCAAATCCTCTAATCTGTCAAACATAGTTCTATATCCTCTTCTATTTTTTATCTTCTTTATCTTTTTAATAGTACACGCCACAGACGATGCGGTCAAGTCCTGCCAGGTCCTTTTTTACGAACACCTTGTCATATCCTGCTTTTTTCATAAGATCAGAAACTTCTTTGCCCTGGTCATATCCAATCTCGAAAGCAAGTATTCCTCCTGTTTTCAGGAATTGTTTTGCATCAGTAACAATCTTCCGGTAGAAATACAATCCGTCTTCTTTCCCATCCAATGCACTGAATGGATCGTGAAGTTTCACTTCGTCTTGAAGCTTCTCAATTTCTGCTGTTCTGATATAAGGTGGGTTTGATAAGATCATATCATAGGTTTCACTGACATTTTCAAAAAGATCACTCAAAATCCAGTTCACTTTTCCATTCTCATCCTTTTTCGTGCTTCTCAAATGTTTTTCATTTTTCTGTGCTACCATAAGAGCCTGCTCCGAAAAGTCAACACCTGTTCCTTCTATAAATATACCCTTTTGTTCTGCATAATGCATTACGCTCAGAAGAATACATCCTGACCCGGTACACATATCCAACAATTGCAAACAACCTTTTGATCTGAATATCTCTTGTTTCATCATCTCCAGTGCCTCTTCCACAAGCACTTCTGTATCTTGTCTTGGAATCAGCACATGTTCATTCACCAAAAACGAAATTCCCATAAACTCCCGCTCACCGGTGAGCTGCTGGAGGGGAATCCGCTCCCCTCTCTTTTTCAGCA
>OGOW01003649.1_pt1 | contig 10830 bp, 7 predicted proteins | sample 1552781 | NCBI WGS metagenome assembly OGOW01 (sample SAMEA2580145, study PRJEB22360) | human gut metagenome | biome: human gut; feature: human-associated habitat; material: faeces | place: Denmark | collected 2008/2010
GCTTTGAAACAACCGATTCGATATCATCGCCGATATATCCCGCCTCTGTCAGGGAAGTGGCATCTGCAATGGCAAGGGGCACATCCAGCAGTCTTGCCAGTGTCTTTACCAGATAAGTCTTACCACATCCGGTAGGTCCAATCATCAGCATATTGGATTTTTCGATTTCGATTTCGTCCATGGTATTCGTTGCCACTCTCTTATAGTGGTTGTATACCGCAACGGAAATTACCTTTTTGGCATACTCCTGCCCTACCACATATTCATCCAGACTTGCCTTAATCTTATGAGGTGCCGGAATATCCCTGATATTCAGTATCGGCTGCTGCTCCCCTTCCTTTTTCTTCTTTTTCTTTAACTTCTGCTTGTTCGGAATACCTCCGTCCCCCTGTAAATCAGCCAGATTGACAAAACTGATTTTCGGGAACCCGCCCTGCTTTGTCATCTGGTCAAGCTCATTCTGGAGCTGCGGGTCATTCAGCATCCCCTGATAATCAAACTGGCTGACGGTTTCCATCGTCTTATGCATACAGTCATCACAGACACAGATATTGTTCGGCAGTTTAAACATTTTCCCCGCCTTGCTCTCCGGTCTTCTGCAGATAAAGCAGACATCCTCATACTCGCTGTCATCGCTCTTTCCTGCCTGCTTTGTACTGGAAGCATCCTTCTTTCCTGCTTCTTCCTTCTCCTCCGTCTTATCGGTGCTCTCATTTATATCCTCAGAAAAATTCTCTTCATTATCATATAATTCTGACATATTCTACACATCCTTTCCTTTGTGCCCTGTTCCCGGCTATCTGTACTCCTCTTTCCGCAGATGGATACCGCTTTTTATGACACGGCTTTACTATCTGCTGTATTCCAGTATACTGGAAAAGCCCCTATCCTACAAGTGAAGTTTTTCTAAACCAATTCTATCCTAACAGGAAAGAATTCCCCAATTTCCTATTATATTGTATTAAAAATATCCCGGGCAGCTTTACCTGTCCGGGATACCTTATATATCACCACTTTTTAATTTTCCGGTCTGGTTCCAAAAGTAATCTCCAAATCAATGCTTTCATACTCACCGTTCATTGCCCGCTTTACGGTAATGGTTGCCGTATCGCCTGCCTTGTAGTACTGGATGACATTCTTGATATCCGATGCGGAAGAAACCTTCTGTCCGTCGAACTTCACAATAATATCACCGTTCTTGATACCTGCTGCCTCTGCTGCGGAGCCCTCTGCCACATCATAGACAAATACACCTTCCGGCATATTGTACATCTGGACAATCTGCTCTGTGATATCCTGCATGGTAATTCCCATGTAGCCTACCTCGTCATCAGCAACCTTGTTTCTGGTCTGACGCTCCATCAAATCTGCGATAATCGGGCTTGCGGAACTGATAGGGATAGCATAACCCATACCTTCTACTGTGGTACCGCCAATCTTGTTGGAGTTAATACCAATGACCTCGCCTCTGATATTCAGAAGTGCGCCGCCGGAGTTACCGGGGTTAATTGCCGCATTTGTCTGGATAAAGGTACCTGTAGAGCCATCCTCCAGAGAAATCTCACGGTTCAGGGCACTGACAATACCATTTGTGACAGACTGTCCATAGCCAAGAGCGTTACCGATTGCAATAACAGGCTCGCCCAGCTTCAGGCTGTCGCTGTCCCCTAAGGTTGCCACAGTAATTTCATTCTTCGTTTCTGCGGAAAGGCTGTTCAAATCCACTGCGATAACTGCCAAATCCATATCGGAATCCAGTCCCTTGATGCTTGCTTCTGCGGTAGAGCCGTCAATAAAGGTAACTTCCAGCTTTGTCGCTCCCTCTACCACATGGTTGTTGGAAACAATCAAAAGCTCAGAATCTGTTTCTGCCACAATAATACCGGAGCCGCTTGCTGCGGATTCCTTTTCATAACTCTGTCCCCAGAAATCTCTGGTGGTTGTCGTATACTGATTTACAATAGATACCATTGCCGGCATAACATTTTCCACAACACCGGAAATGTCATCCTGTACATAAGTTACCTGAGTTGTCGTTGTCAGAGCCGGTGTCTGCTGCACACTTTCCGTTGTGGAAGCAGCCTCCTGACTGACAGCAGGTTTTGTGTTATTTCCGGTCAGCTGACCGGTTCCCCACTGGACACCATAAAAACCAACTCCCGCAAACAGTCCGAAGCAAAGTCCAAGGCTGACACTCAATACAAATTTTCTGAAAGGTCTGCCTTTCTTTGCAGCCTTCCGCTCTGCTTTGGCTGCCTTTTTCTCCGCCTTATCCTGTTTCCTTCTTTCTGCCTTGGAAACATCCGCCTTCTGGTTCAAATCCTCTGTGGAATATGTTGTATAGTCAAAATAAGAATTTGAACTCTGTCCGGCATTCTGACCGGCAGTTTCATTTACAGTTTCACCGGAACGTAATTCATCATCTTCGTACATATCGATTACCTCTTTTCTTTCAGCAACACATCTCTTTGTGTGTTCCCTGTTTCATCTTTATGTACCCCAGTATATCCTCCAATTGTGACGGAATTGTGTTTCTTCTATGAAAAAAGTGAGAAAAATCTTATCCAAAAAGAAACTATTCCACCGTCACGGATTTTGCAAGATTCCTCGGTTTATCCACATCGCAGCCTCTTCCCACAGCCACATAATAGGCAAATAACTGCAAGGGAATAATGGCAAGGGAATTTGTAAAGAAAGGATTTGTTTCCGGAATATACAGGGTATAATCGGAAACCTTTTCCATCGCTTTATTTTCCTCGTTGGTAATCGCCATCACAAAGGCACCTCTGGATTTTACTTCCACAATATTGCTGATGGTTTTCTGGAACAGATTCGGCTGGGTTGCCAGCGCTACTACCAGCGTTCCGTCCTCAATCAGGGAAATTGTGCCATGTTTCAGTTCTCCCGCTGCATAAGCCTCGGAATGAATATAGGAAATCTCCTTTAATTTCAGAGACCCCTCCAGAGAAATCGCATAATCAATTCCTCTTCCGATGAAGAAAATATCCCTTGCCCCCAGATATCTGTTGGCGAAATGCTGTACCTTTTCCTTCTGACCCAGAAGCAGTTCAATCTGATCCGGCAGGCATCTTAAATCTCCCAGCATTTCCTGGAATTTTTCCTCTGTAATCGTTCCCCTTACCTTTGCAAATTTCATCGCCAGCATATAAAGGGCTGTCAGCTGGGCGCTGTAAGCCTTTGTGGTAGCCACAGCAATCTCCGGTCCTGCCCAGGTATAAAGGCATGCATCTGCTTCTCTTGCAATGGAGCTTCCCACCACATTGACAATTCCAAGTACCTTAAAGCCCCTTGCCTTCGCTTCCCGCAATGCTGCCAGGGTATCCGCTGTTTCCCCGGACTGACTGATAACAATTACCATGCTGCCCTCTTCCAGAATCGGGTTCCGGTATCTGAACTCACTTGCCACATCCACTTCCACCGGAATCCTTGCCAGACCCTCCAGTACATACTTTCCGGTCACTCCGGTATGGTAGGCGGAACCGCAGGCTACAATATGAATCCTCTTCACTGCCCGAAGCTCCTCATCCGTCATGTTCAGCTCTTCAATCACAATGTCATTATTGCGGATTCTGGGAGAAATCGTATCCGTGATGGTTTTCGGCTGCTCATAGATTTCCTTCAGCATGAAATGCTCATATCCGGCTTTTTCTGCCGCATCCGCATCCCAGTCAATCTGGACAGGTGTCTTTGTTACTTCCTCTTCGTCCACAGAGAAGAACCGCAGTCCGTCCCGGCGAAGCGCTGCCACTTCCTGATTTTCCATATAATAAACAGTTCTGGTATACTTTAAAATTGCCGGAACATCCGAAGCAATAAAAGAACCGTTTTCGCTCTGCCCTACAATCAGGGGGCTGTCCTTTCTTGCCGCGTAAATCTCATCAGGATAATCTGCAAACATAATTCCCAAAGCGTAGGAACCCTCTACCCGGTGCAGTACCTTGGTAATCGCCTCCAGCGGATTTCCCTTATAGTAGTAATCCAATAACTGCGCCAGTACCTCTGTATCTGTTTCGGACTGGAAGGTATATCCCTTATCCAGCAGCTTTTTCTTTAATTGCAGATAATTTTCGATGATACCATTATGCACAACTGCAATGGTTCCGGTTGTATTGGTATGTGGATGGGCATTTCTGTCACTGGGTGCCCCATGGGTTGCCCATCTGGTATGACCGATTCCCACCGTACCGGGCAGAGTTTCTCCGCCTCTTGTAAGATTCTCCAGAACCTTTAATCTGCCGGTTGCCTTCTGGGTTTTAATTTCTTTTCCGTCAAAAACAGCCATGCCTGCTGAATCGTATCCCCTGTATTCCAGCTTTGCCAGTCCCTCCAAAATAATCGGGGCTGCCTGGTTTTCTCCGATGTATCCGACAATTCCGCACATATCAATCTCCTTTTCCGCGCACCTTCTTTACGCTTTAATCCTTATTCTGCCTCCAGTATTCCCGGTTGTCCGTCAGGGCAAGTACTGCCTTTTTCGGAAGCAGACGATAATGCTTTCCTAATAAATAACCTGCATATTTGAAACAACACTGCACCAGAAATCCCGGGAAACGATAAAGCTGTTTCTTCCTTTTAAAATGCTGCCATGCAGCCTGAAGCAGTTTTTTCCCTTCGGATTCCGACTTCACATCCCCAAATACCTCCGGATGCTCCGCCTGGGAAACTCCCAAATCAAAGTTCCTGTGAAGCTGCTGCCTGTTTGTGTAATTATGGGCATGCAGCACCTTTGCCTCCGCCTCGTAGGAAATCTGGTATCCGGCTCTCACCGCCCCGGAAGCGTAAATCATATCCTCATTAAAAATGGTATGCCTTACAAAGCCTCCCAATTCCTCATAAATATCCCTGCGGTACGCGGCACATACGTCCGAACAGAAGAATGTCTTAATTCCAAGTTCCGGTAAATCCTCCAGGGATTTTATCCGGGATACCGGAGGATAATTAAATTCTCTGGAAAGTTTTTCCAGTTCATTCGACTGCTTTCCCGCAAGCTGTCTGCCATAGGCAGCTGCCACTTTCCCTCTCAGATTTGCCGTCAGCTTCTCCACCAGATATTCATCCACCGGCATGGCATCCTGAGTCAGAAAAATAAAAATTTCCCCGTCAGAATATTTTACGCCCCGCCGCCTTGTTCCGCCATGGTCAAATTCCCGCTTGGAAAGATGGTGTACCTCTACCTTCGGATATTTTTCTGAAAAACGTTGTCCGTACACAAGCTGTTCAAAATATTTTTCTTCCGTATTCATCAAAATAATCTTCTGAACCGGAACCGTCTGTACCTGCAGCCTGTCCAACAGCCCAAGCAACTCCTTTCCCGGCTTGTATACCGGGATGATAACATCTATCTTCACTGCTTCCTCCGGCTTTTCAAAAAAGAGGGAGCAGTACTGCCCCCTCCCTGAAAGCTTTTTATTTACCTTTTATCCGATATTTATCTCAAATACGGGGTGGTATCAGATTTAATCTTCTCACTGTACTCCCGGACACTGTCCGTTACCTCGTAGTTCTGGTCGTCAAACAGGAACTGATGAAGCCATACAACATTGGATTCCAAATCCAGAGGAATAACGCTGCTTCCCTTTGCTCCCACATTGGCTACGGTTCTCATGCTCTCTTCCGGGAATCCGCCCTGGTCTACAATCTGGTAGTTTGCAATGTTTCCGATTAACTCCAGAATAGTATCGGAGCTGATACTGGTATATACGTCCCCGATAACATCATTAAATACCTTTACAAGGGTTGCTGCATCAGCCTTCTTTGCCTGTTCCTCAATCGCCATAATTACCTCGCGCTGACGGGATGCACGCTTGAAGTCATCACCCTTTGTATAACGGATACGGCAGTAAGCGGTTGCCTGCAAGCCATCCAGAAGCTGATAACCTGTTTCCGTTACTTTATTATAATCACATTTTAATACCTCTGCAATACCAATCTGATAATTATTGATATGCTTTAACTCTTCGCTGTCCACATCAATGTAAATACCACCCAGTCCGTTGATAACCTCACTTAAGCCCTTATAGCCTACCGTTACAAAGTCTGTGATATCCAAATCCAGATTCATGTTTAACATCTTAACTGCCTGCTCCGCTCCGCCATAGGAATAAGCCGCGTTACACTTCTGATAGGAGTCCGTGCCGATGTTCAGATACGTATCACGATATACACTGACCAGTTTGATATCGCCGGTATCCATATTGATGCTTGCAATCATTGTACTGTCGCTTCGGCTGTTCTTATACAACTGACTCTCTGTTTCCGCATCCACGCCAAAAAGCGCTATGTTCATATATCCCTTCATGGTAACATTTTCCTGGACTTCCTCATGGATTTCCAGCTTTTCCGGCTCCAGATACGTTACCTTCGGGCCTTCCTTTGCCTTATTTAACACAAGGTAAAGCACCGCAATCATAATCAGAATAATAATCAGCTCGATTGCAAAAATGACTACCTTTCTCTTTTCTCTCGCTGCTCTCTGCTTTGCGCTTGTTTTCTTTCCCTGTGCTCCTGTGGAACTGCTGCGTTTCTGCTCTGCCATACTCTAAACCTAAACCTTTCTGTACCTTAATATGCGTTTTTATTGATAAAGCCTGTAAAAAAAGTCATCAATATTATCTTGATATCAAACCCCAGAGTCCAATTTTCTATATAGTAGATATCATATTCAATTCTCTTTCGGATGGAAGTATCTCCTCTGAGCCCGTTTACCTGTGCCCAGCCCGTCAGTCCCGGTCTGACCTGATGCTTTACCATATACCGGGGAATTTCCTCCTTGAACTTCTCCACAAAAAGCGGTCTTTCCGGACGGGGACCTACCAGACTCATATCCCCCTTTAAAATGTTAAAAAGCTGTGGAAGCTCGTCCAGACTTGTTCTTCGTAAAATCTTTCCCACACCTGTAACCCGTGGGTCGTTTTTCACCGTCCATGCCTTTTTTTCTTCCTTCGGCGACTGTAACTCCATACTGCGGAATTTATACATATAAAAGGGCTTGTTATGCAGCCCTACCCGCTCCTGCTTGAAAATAATCGGTCCCGGACTGGAAAGCTTTACCAGAATTGCCGATAAAATCATAATCGGAGATGTCAGAATAATTCCAAACAACGAACCTACAATGTCCATCGCCCGCTTAACCATCATATTTCCGGTATTTGTCAGCGGCACATAACGAATGTTGATTACCGGCAGCCCCTGTAAATCCTCTGTATAAGGTCTGCTGGGAATCAGACTGTTGTAATCCGGAATAAACTTTGTATGCACACCGGACTTTTCACAAATTCCTACAATGTGTTCCAGATAATCATAATCCTTCAGGGAAAGTGCTATCGCAATTTCATCCATCTTGTTCTCCGGCAGAATAATTTCCAGATTTCCAAGGGTTCCAAGCACCTTTACCCCCTTGTAAACCGTCCCCGCCGGTACATGATTATCCAGAATCCCACATGCCACATAGCCCCACTGGGGATTATCTGTCAGCCTGTCAATATACTCCTCTGCCGCCCTGGAATATCCTACAATCAGAATATGCTTCAAATTGTAGCCCTTTTTCCGGAAGGTCCGTAATATCTTTCTCAGATAATACCGGAAGCAGGAAGTAAAAAACACATTAAATACATAGAAGAATGCCATGACTGAACGGGAAACATAGAACATCCGTAAAATCATGAACAAAATAATAATCAATGCTATAATACCGATGGTATTCGCCTTTAAAATGCCATATATTTCAAATCGACGGCGAACCGTTCTCTTCGGCGCATATACGCTGCAAAGATAATAAATCAGCATATACATCGGGACAATAAAGACCAGAAGCAACAAATAATCTGTCACCGGAAGCACTCCGGGACCGGGTCCGTCATTCAAAATATAAAATTTGAAAAAATAGGCAAGCATAAAGGATGCCGCTGTAATCGCGGCATCAATGATTACCATTAATCGGTTGAAAACCTTCTGGTTATCTTTAATCATATGTTGCACCTCAACCGTCCTGTGCTTTTTATTATATTGAAAACACTTTAGGATTTTATGAAGTAAATCCTTAAGATTTCTTAAGAATTTGTTTGATACATTGCTTTACTAATTTACCTCGGTTTTTCTCCTATCATTGCCTGTACACCTACTTGCATTGCGAACACTGAAATAGATATTATTTTACAGGTAAACATCCAATGTTCAAATGAATGATTTAGAGCAAAAAACCACCACCCAAAAGGATATAATCCCAAAATAATATACGGGATACCTTCATATATTCTTAGTATTTTTATTTTACTTTTAAATTTCCTAACAACAATGCTTGCAATAAGTACAATAAATAATATAAAGAAAGCCCAATTTGCATATGGATTAAGATTTAAATACACAACCTGACTGAATCCTTCCATTCTTTTATAGCCCCCAGCACTGCCTGCCCGAACCATTATCGTACTCATCGCATCTTCCATTGTATTTCCGCCCGATAAAAAATCTACCAAAATCCATTTACTAACCCACATTCCCAAATACCCAACAATCCATTCCAATGTCAATTGAATCATAGACCAATATTTGTTTTTAAGTTCAGTTCCATATAAAGCCAAAAAAATACACAAAGGAAATCCTAATGTAATCAATGGGTACGTTAAAAAATCAAAATAAGATGTCGCCATTCCGACTATCAAGAAATACTCTCCAAATAAACTCCTTTTCCAAAGGAATACGTTAAAAAGCAATAATATAATAACCGCAATCAACATTAAAAAAAGACATATACTTTGAGATAAAGAGGCGTATGTGCTTACAAAATATAAAAATGGAACAGAACCTACAAAAGCATATGCCAAATCTTCATTTCCTCTTTTAACCATTAGTATAATACATACACCAACCATGGTCAACTGAAGTCCTGCGTTCATAAGTCGAATCGTATTCACTGAAGTAAGGAAGAGTAATGGCTTCAACAGTATCAGATAACCATGCCAATATCTTGCATACTCCACCTCCCTAGGTTGATTGCCCCCACTAAGGTAATCCTTCAAAGATTCTCCCGGATGCCAAACATCCTGGCAATCCACATTATAAAAAGACTCCCCTCTATACATATGTAGTATCTGTTCTAAAATGGAATGACTTTCATCATTATAAACAGCGTGTTCCAACATTAAACAGTCCGTAAAATTTCCTGTTAATGTTGCCGGGAAACCAGCAATCTGTATTTCATTGTCAAATTCAGCCGTGATAGTATCTAACGACCAATATATATTTTCTTTCATTCTAGTTACAGGCAAATAATATACGCACAATAACGCGATTAATCCCATGATTGGTCCCATAATAAGTATCATTATTTGCCTACCGACCTTTTTCTTCACCGTTATCGCCTCCTATATATAACATATTGTTTTTCCATAAGATTTCATTTTATCCACCACAATAAATTCCTCTTGAATTTTCTCATAATACTCATAACTATATAAAGCGAAATAAGTCGGATTAACTATAATATAGTCTGCTTCTTCAAAAGAAACATCTGTCACAAATCGGCATCTATATTTCCCACGAATTGCACACATCTGTGCTGAAATCCCCCAATTGGATGGATTGTCACATGTAGCAATCCCAATCCTACTTCTATCATCATTCTGAGCAATCTTCTCTAAAGCCTGTTTAAATGACATATCCCAATAGTCCAGCTCATATCTTTGTTCCACATTGTTTCCAGCAAGACAGTTATAATATGCATATTCATATGGATGATTCACAATGATTCCCAGTAATAGCCACGCAATGTATCCGCAAAAAACCATATTAAATATTTTCTTTTTTGCGGATATTTCCAAAAAATAATATACTGCACAAGCCACAAATATTATTATCGATGCATATACAAAATAAAAGTGTCTCCAACCATTGTACACTGGTGTAGCGCTAAAAACAGCATAACCTAAAGGAGCAATTCCAATTACACTAACTGCTATTATATAATCTTTTTTTCTCTGAATTAATTTTCTCGAAATAATCCTATATCCACTAAATAGAATACCTATTATCATTAATATCCAAATTCCAACTGGAACCGTAATTAGCATAATAACAGGCAAATATTTTCTAGGTATACCAGTTAACGATTTACAATAGCTTTCTCCATCAAACAGTACATAGTCATTCCAGCGAAAATTCCGCGCACTATCAAACAAATACTCCATAAAACCGAATACATTGCCCCATGCTGCAGGTGTTATTATAATGAAAAAAAACAAAGACACTAGATATGGCTTTTAATACCAATAACTTATCCAATAACTTTTCAATAATTTTACTAATAAAGATATATAATCCAATTGCTGCCCAAATCAACATGCCAACTATTTTCATGTTTGTAGCAACTGCACCTACTATTCCAAACAAAATAGCATTTTGAATACTAGTATGTTTATACAATTTCCACCCGTAATAATATACAAGCATCACCAGAGAAAGGAATACTATATCTTTATTATTGTAATGCATCTCAGCAAATATGCGGGGTGTAAAAAATAACAATAGTATAGAAACAATCGCTGTCCGCTTGCCGAAAAAATCTCTTAATAAATAATAAAAGCTTACCAATCCTATGCAAGATAAAAAATATATATACAGATGCCAAATTAGATTTCCAAGATACGGCGAATGCTTATTGATTGTATAAATCCAAAACATCGGATAAAAAACGGCCATACCATGGTCTTTTTCTATACTATTTCGAATATTAATAATTCCTGCGTCTGTTAATTCATGATAAAAATTTCCTTCTAAATTGACACTTTCAAAATAAGAAACCAAATTAGAATA
>OGOW01003651.1_pt1 | contig 10826 bp, 7 predicted proteins | sample 1552781 | NCBI WGS metagenome assembly OGOW01 (sample SAMEA2580145, study PRJEB22360) | human gut metagenome | biome: human gut; feature: human-associated habitat; material: faeces | place: Denmark | collected 2008/2010
CACTTGCATTTGCAATTCCGCCCATTCCTATTATTGGAACCTTTACGGCATTAGCCACCTGATATACCATTCTTACTGCCACAGGCTTAATTGCAGGACCTGAAAGTCCGCCTGTCTTGTTGGCTAATACGAACTTCTGTCTTTCCACATCAATCTGCATACCTGTTAACGTATTTATAAGTGATAAAGCATCTGCACCACCTGCTTCTGCAGCCTTTGCCATCTCTGTTATATCTGTAACATTAGGGCTTAACTTCATTATTACAGGCTGTTTTGCTACTGCCTTTACTGCTTTTGTAATGGCTTCTACTGCTTTAGGATCCTGTCCGAAAGCTATTCCGCCATGCTTTACATTGGGACATGAGATGTTAATTTCTAACATGTCTACCTTTTCATGGCCTAATTTTTCAACTACATCAATATAATCCTCTGTAGTTCTTCCACAAACATTAACAATAATATTTGTATCATAATCCTGAAGATATGGAATATCACGCTTTGCAAATAATTCATATCCCGGATTCTGAAGTCCTACTGCATTAAGCATTCCACCGTATGTTTCTGCAATACGTGGTGTAGGATTTCCCTCCCAAGGCACATTGGCAACACCTTTTGTTACAACTGCTCCCAATCTGTTTAAATCTACAAATTCACCGTATTCTGCACCTGAACCAAATGTTCCTGAGGCTACCATTACCGGATTCTTAAATTCAACTCCTGCAATATTAACTTTTGTATTCATTAAAGTTCCACCTCCTCTGCCAAAAATACAGGTCCGTCTTTGCATATTCTCTTGTTATTAACATTTGAATGATGGTCTTTCTCCTTAGACTGACATACACATGCAAGGCAGGCACCAATTCCGCATGCCATTCTTTCTTCTAAAGAAAGCTGACATTCAATTCCTTTTTCAAGAGCATATTCTTTAATAGCCTTAAGCATTGGTGTAGGACCGCATGCATAAATCACATCGCCCTCAACTGCCTGTTCCTTTATGGCATCAATAACTGTACCCTTTGTACCTGTACTTCCATCTTCAGTTGCAATATATAACTTTCCATTGCTTTCTAATTCGTCAGTAAGGAATAATTCATCACGATATCCTGCCACAATCTGAACTTCTGCCTTAGCCTTCAATTCTGTGGCAAGCTGAACCATAGGAGGAATACCAATTCCACCACCTATTAATATAGCCTTCTTTCCTTCTCTCTGCATAAAGCCGTTTCCAAGTGGTCCAATAATTGCCACACTGTCTCCTGCCTTATACGCTGACATTTCAGTTGTGCCACCTCCAACAACTCTGTAAACAATACGAAGGCTTCCATTAGCCTTATCTACCTGACAAATACTAATTGGTCTTGGCAATAATTTAGTTTTGTCCTTACAATAAACTGAAATAAACTGTCCTGCAACTGCTGTGTCTGCTGCCTTTGTTTTAATCCACATGCTATACACACCGGTTCCAATACATTCCTGTGAAATTACTTTTGCAAGTTCTTTACTTCTCATATTCGCTCCTACTCGTTGTTATGATTACATAATAATGAAACAATCTGTTTAATCATTTTTATATTTTATCATCATTAATTATTGTGTTTTTTGTCTTTATTAACAAACTCTATATTCCTTTAGAAAATTGAGTTAATATCTTCAATCATGTCAATTACAGCCTGTCTTGATGCATCTGCATAATTTAAACTGCCAAACTTAGCATACTTGTCCTGCTTGTATGCACAAATAATTCCTCTTGAAGAGTAACAATTGCACCAAGTCCGTCTTCATTAAAGTATGGCTTAAGTCCATCTGCTGTACCACCCTGTGCACCGTAACCAGGTACAAGAATGTAGCTCTTTGGCATTACTTTTCTAAGAACTTTTCCCATTTCAGGATATGTTGCACCAACTACTGCACCAATATAGCTGTAGTCGTTACCCATATGTTCTTCTCCCCATTTTGCTACCTTTTCGCCAACCCATTCATAAAGTGGTCTGCCATCAATTAATCTGTCCTGGAATTCTCCACTTGAAGGATTAGATGTTTTAACTAAAATGAAAAGACCTTTATTTTCTTCTTTACATACATCAATAAATGGCTTAATTCCATCTGTTCCAAGATAAGGATTTACTGTTGCAAAGTCTTCATCAAATAATGAATATTTTTTGCTTCCAACCTGTACTTTTCCAAGATGACCTGTAGCATATGCTGCTGATGTTGAGCCGATATCTCCACGCTTAACATCGCCGATTACAACAAGGTCTTTTTCCTTTGCATATTTTACTGTCTTATCGAAAGCAACAAGTCCCGGTACTCCAAACTGTTCATACATTGCTATCTGTGGCTTTACTGCAGGAATCAAATCATATGTATTATCGATAATTCCTTTGTTGTACTGCCAAATTGCCTCTGCTGCTCCCTCTAATGTTTCGCCGAACTCATCAAAAGCTTTCTTTGTAATGTGTTCAGGAATGTAACTCATCATTGGATCAAGTCCTACTACAACAGGTGCGTTTGTTTTTTTGATTTTGTCTACTAATTTGTTTATCATTGCTTTCTTCCTTCCTTATTGGATTTTGGTTATATTTTGATTTTTAATCTATTATTCTCAAAATCTATTTTGTGTTTTAATATTTATTTGCTAAATTTTATTTGTTTGAGTAAACAACTTTTCCGTTAAGAATTGTATATTCAACCTCTCCTGAAACTTTGTAACCGTCAAAAGGTGTATTCTTACCCTTTGATTCAAAAGTGTTTACGTCTATAGTGTATTCTTTATCAGGATCAATAATTGTAATGTCCGCAATCTTGCCCTCATCTAAAGTTCCCTTTGGAATGCCTAAAACTTTCGCAGGATTGTAGCTCATTTTTGCAGCCATCTGCATCGGTGTTAAATATCCTTTTTTTACAAGGTTTGTAACTGTTAACGCAACGGATGTTTCAAGTCCTACTATTCCAAATGGTGCATGTTCTAAGTCTTTAGCCTTTTCCTCTGCACTATGTGGGGCATGGTCTGTTGAAATAACATCCATAATGTCATCCTGTAATCCTTTAATAAGAGCTTCCATATCCTCTCTTGCACGTAAAGGTGGATTCATTTTAAAATTACCGTCGTTACTTGTTATATCATCTGAACACATAGAAAAATGATGTGGACAAACTTCTGCTGTTACTTTTATGCCTTCTTCCTTTGCTCTTTTAACCATTTCAACACTATCCTTAGTTGAGCAATGGCACAAATGTAATGTTGCCCCTGTTTCCTTAGCCAACATAATATCACGCATCGCAATAACGTCTTCAACTGCATTGCTTATTCCCTTAACTCCAAGCTCACTTGACTTGTCTCCTAAGTTAATAACGCCGCCTTCAACTAAATTAATGTCCTCACAATGAGCAAGTACCGGCACATTAGCCTTTGCGGCATTCTTCATTGCTTTTCTATAAACACCTGAGTTCATTACTGACTTGCCGTCTTCGCTTATGGCACAAATTCCTGCCTTTTTAAGCTCTTCCACATCAGTAATTTCAACTCCTGCCATATTCTTTGTAACTGCACCAACAGGAAGTACATTGGTAAGTCCCGTTTTTTCACCTTTTTCAATAATGTACTTAACTGTTTCTACATTATCTACTACCGGTTTAGTGTTAGGCATACAGCAAACAGTTGTAAATCCGCCTTTTGCAGCAGCCTTGCTTCCTGTTTCAATATCTTCTTTGTATGTAAGTCCCGGATCTCTGAAATGTACGTGCAAATCAATTAATCCCGGCATTACATAACAGCCTGCTGCATCAATTACAGTGTCAGCCTGCTTTTCAATTGATTCTGCCTTTTCCTTAATAATTCCATCTTCAACAAAGATGTCCATTACTTTGTCTAAATTCTCTGACGGATTAATTAGCCGTCCGTTTTTAATTAATATTGTCACTATTTACCTCTTTCCATGATTCAGTAGTATTACTGTCTCACTTTGTAAAATTATACAATAAGCCATCTAAAAGTATATCAAAAAAGCACACCCCTTTCAATAAAAAGGGCGTGCCTTATTTTACTTTTTCTTGTATATGCTAATAAGTCCTTGTTCCTGATATGCAATCTCATATTTACCTGAGTTTAAAACTTCATTAAATTTCTCTTTTTCGTTGTCAAATCTTTCATCAACAACAAGATAATCTGTATAAACAGGCTGTTCTAAATGATTCTGATCATACAAAACAAGATTCTTTGACAAATGTGGTGTAAAAAATCCTGATGCACAAACTGAAGCATTAGTAGGAACAAGCTCTAATGCTTTGTCTATTTTCTCATAGGTTGATTTGTTTTCTGTATATGTTTTGTAATAATTAGGCATTTTAGGAAACTGATTGCCTACAAACGTTATTCCTGCACAAAGCACTGCTATGCTTACGTATGTTTTCGCCTTTTCTGCTTTAACATCAGCCATATTCATAATTGCAAGATACATTATTAATGCAATAACTCCAAAATTATACTGGAAGTTTATATCATGCATATACACATATGTTGTAAATATATTAATTATAATAAGTGGTGAAAGTAATATATATCTTGTATATTTCTTTCCCGTTGTAAAAATAACAGTTGCCATTGGTCCAAACATTAGTATAAAATAAGCAATCTTTTCTACACTGTCTGCGCTGGAATTTGTAATCATCTGTGCAATTACATATCCCGGATTTGCAATAATGCTTTTGAATACCTGGCTTAATCCTCCATCTGCATCAAAATACAAATTGCTAAATCTGTTATCCATAATTCCAAGTCCATAGCTGTTAACCACAGAAATTGCAATTAGGAAATAAACCACTGCGCAAACCATTAATATTAGTCCTCTTTTTTTGTCTTTTCTTGAAAGCAAATAGAATGTTCCAAGAACCAATACATATATTGCCGCGTCCTCTTTCACAAAAAATGCAAAAAGCATCATTAATATCATAATGTATGTTTTCTTCTTTTCTGCTGCCCATATTGTCATCAGCAAAAAGAATGTAAGAAAACAGTTCTCATGCATATCATACACTGCCCCACCTGATGTTGCCGGATACAATGCATAAAGTAAAGTAAATCCTACTGTCATCCAATTAGACAATCTGTATTCCCTGGCAATAAGAACTATTGGTATAACCGGCAAAGCTATCATTAATGCCTGTATTAGCTGTACTGTTACCGGACTTGGAAAAATAAAATATATAGGAAGTGCAATATAATATATTGGTGAAAAATGAACACCAAAATGAGAAAGAAGTCTGTTTCTCTCAAGGGTTGTTGCAACAGAACCTGTCTGTCTCATATTTTCATACATCTGAGTAAATATTCCAAAATCAAATGTTGAATTAAGATATGACTTATATCTTAATACTGTAACTATTCCAACAAATCCAAACAATAACACACCTATTATTGCAACTATAATATTAGTATGTATTCTTTTTATTTTTAATTCTGATATAAACTGATAAATGTCTTCTTTAACATACAAAAAAGCGATAGCTGCTATAAAAGCAAGTATTGCCTGATAACATGGTCCGCCTATTGGATTACCAGCGTTTGTTATCCAATCATTTGAATATCCAATAAAAGCACATAACAATAGGAATATATATGTAAAAACAAACATTAATCCTCCTGCAATCTTTTTGTTTTTGTAATATATAATTCCTAATATAATGCTAAAAATTATAGTCATTATAAATGCCTTAGTAAAATTTCCATCAGCCGGAAACTGAATATTACTAATCTGCTTATAGGCACCTCTTAATATAGATGTTAATGCCCATCCGCCTACAATGCTTATAATAATACCTTCAAGTATTTCTTTTTCATATTTTGTAAATTTTTTTAATGTGTCCACCTTTTTACTCCCTTTTGTTTTCATTTACATAATATTTTACCATACAACCCTAAATATTGTGAACTATTTGTAAATGTTTTTTTGTAAAACCGCAAAATCTATTGATTATTATTCTATAAGTGTTATACTTATGTAGTATTAAATACTACGTAGAAAGGTTTTAGAAAACTATGTATAAAATTGTAAGCGACAGCGCATGTGACTTGTCAAAAGAATATTTAGAAAAACACGACGTTACCATCGTACCATTATCAGTATCTTTCGATGGCGAAACTTATTATAGAGATGGAGTTGACATAACAAGGGATGAATGCTACCAGAGAATGGTTGATGATCCTAAACTTTTTCCAAAAACCTCACTTCCAAGTGTGGAAAGCTACGCAGATGTTTTTAGAAGCTTTGTGGAACAGGGTTTTCCTGTTGTATGTTTTACCATAACAACTCTTTTTAGCGGTTCTTATAACTCTGCTATTAATGCCAAATCTTTAGTGTTAGAGGATTACCCTGACGCAAATATTTGTGTTATTGACTCAAAACAGAATACTGTAACTCAGGCATTGTTAATTGACCAGTTTGTCAGAATGCTTGAAGATGGTCTTTCTTTTGAACAGGCTATGTCTAAGTTAGATGCTTTAATGGCCTCAGCCAGAATCTTCTTTACAGTAGGTTCACTTGATTATCTTAAGATGGGTGGTCGTATTGGCAAGGTTGCCACAGCTGCAACAGGCAAGCTTGGGGTTAAACCTGTTATTATTATGAAAGACGGAGATATTTGTCTAGGTGGAATTGGCAGAAACCGCAATAAGCTTAAGAACAGTGTTTTACAGGTTGCAAAGAAGTATTTAGACGAAAATAACAAAGATAATTTTATTGTATCTGTAGGTTATGGTTATGATAAAGAAGAAGGCTTTGAATTTATGAAGGAAGTTGAATCAACTCTTGATGTAAAGCTTGATTCTGAAACTAATGTTGCAATCGGTATTGTTTCAGCTGTACATACAGGACCTTACCCTATAGGTCTTGGTGTAATTAGAAAATACGAAACATTATAATTTATTTATTCTAAATGCAAAATATATTTTTTTAAATAAAATCACTATTTTTTATATTAATGTACTAATTTAAAGTTATGATTTCAAATAATTGTAACTTTAAATTTTTGCATATTTTTGCTTACATTTTATTTTTATTGTTTATATATACTACTATATCTCTTTTCTGTTGTATTTTTGTTTTAATATTATTACTTTTATGATACACTCTAAACATAGGATATAGAGTATTTATCGGAAAGGACTTGATTTTATGTACCAGATTATTAGTGATAGTGCCTGTGATTTAACAGAGCTTTATGTTAAAAAACACAATATAGAAATTGTCCCTCTTACTGCTTCTCTTGATGGAGAAACATATTTAAAGGACAAAACAGAAATTAATAGAAAAGACTTTTATACTACAATGGTTGAGAATCCTGATATTTTTCCAAAGACTTCTCTTCCAAGTGTTGAAAGTTTTGAGACAGTTTTTAGAAAGTATGCAGAACAGAACATTCCTGTTGTATGTTTTACAATCTCAATTCATCTAAGTGGTTCATATAATTCTGCTTCGATGGCTAAGGATGTTGTTGAAGAAGATTATCCTGATGCAAAGATTGTTGTATTAGATTCACAGCAGGACACAGTCAGTCAGGCTCTTATAATTGACCAAGTTGTAAGAATGCAAAACGACGGCATTCCATTTGATACAATGATTGAAAACACTAAGAAACTTATGGGCACAGCACGTATTTTCTTCACTGTAGGTTCACTTGATTACTTAAGAATCGGCGGTCGAATTGGAAAAATGGCAATTTCAGCCACAGGAAAGCTTGGAATCAAACCTATCATTATCTTGAAAGATGGTGAAGTAAATCTTGGTGGTGTAGGAAGAAACCGTGGCAAGCTTAAAAAGAACATTATCCAGATTGCTGACAAATATTTAACAGAAAACGGTAAAGACAACTTCGTTGTTTCAATCGGATATGGCTATGATGCCATAGAAGGCGTAGCATTCAAGGATGAAGTTGAAGCCGGACTTGGTGTCAAACTCAACGGTGACACTAATGTAGAAATCGGTGTTATTACAGCAGTTCATACAGGACCACATGCAATAGGAATTGGAGTTATCCAGAAATACGAAACATTGAAATAAGTTAAGAATTGATTCTTGAAATAAGACTGAAATATAATTTGAAATAAGATTTAGGAGCATACCATTTGTTGGTTATGCTCCTATTTTTTTGTTATAGCAAGTCAATATGTAACAAATTGATTTTAGTCTAGTGTTGCATGGAGCAAATCTAGATGTCTGTACCCCGATATTAGAAATATTTGAAATATTGGGGTACATTCGTCGTGGGTTCAAACTATTTGTTGCGTAATTTTGATAATGATTTTAGTGTGCGTACCCCGAAAAACAAGATATTTCATATATCGGGGTATTTTTGCTGCAAACTCAAATTATATGTTGTATTGTTTGATAAATAATTTTGGTAAATGTACCCCCAAAATAGCGACTTCTGAAATATCGGGGTACACAACGCATTTATTAGCAATTTTCCCCGATAATTTTCCCCGATAATTCAATCTCCCCTCATACAAGAAAAGCCCTACAGATTTCAAAGTTGTTCACTCTGAATCCATAGGGCTTTTCTTATATATTTAGTTCATTTGTGAATCTATCCATTTCTTTATCTTTCCTGAAACAGATAATGTTGTGATTAAATCAATCAATCCTGTTACCGCAAATATTGCTCCTGAACACTGGATTAAGAAATCTCCTGCTGTTCTTGTGCCATCGTCATTGTGATTCATTGGCATTGTTAAAACTGATATGCCAAGTATTATACAAATAATAGCAAATACAAGTAATGGAATCCAATGACATCCCATTCTTCTAAGGTCTAACGCATTCTCTATTTTCATAAGTCCACTGACTATTATTATTAATGCAATTACATAAGTAATAATTGAAAGTATTAGATTCATGCATGCAAGCACTACTATCCCAAGTAATATTAAAGCAATTCCTGCCACAAATTCATATCTATAAAAATCATTAATCAGATTCTTTTTTCTGTATTCTATTAAGTATCTTATTCCTAAAGCAAATAACATTACTGCAAGTATTATACAAACAGCATTTAATGTTTTAGTTGGATACAAAAACATTAAAACTCCTATTGCTATAGAAAGAATTGAATACAAAACCATTTCCCATTTTAGATTCTTTAAATAGCTCAATATGCTCCTCCTTTCCAAAACTAAATCAAGAAGCCCTTCAGAGATAGTGTTAGACCACTATCCCTGTGAAAGCTTCTTGTTATGTTCTTGTATGTTTTACTTATTATTTAAAGTAGTTTACACCTGATTCAAATACCTTAAGATCCTGTTCTCCGTAGATATTTGTTGCTACTGAACGACCCTTTCTTTCGATATGAGCCATCTTACCAAAGCATCTGCCGTCAGGACTTGTAATACCTTCAATAGCATAGTATGAACCGTTTACGTTCCATTCTTCATCCATTGTAGGCTGTCCCTGCTGGTTTACATACTGTGTTGCAACCTGACCGTTTGCAAATAATTCCTTAATGCATTCTTCAGGTGCTACAAATCTTCCTTCTCCGTGTGATGCTGGGTTTACATAAACTCCACCAAGTTCTGCATTCTGTAACCAAGGTGACTTGTTTGATACAACCTTTGTATAAACCATCTTTGAGATATGACGGTTAATCGTATTATATGTTAAAGTTGGTGCATTTACATCCTGTCCTGTAATCTTGCCGTTTGGTACTAATCCTAACTTGATTAATGCCTGGAAACCATTACAAATACCAAGTACAAGGCCATCTTGTTTGTACAAGAGGTTTTCTAGACCTTCTGCAAGGTATGGATTGCGGAAGAGGGTAGCCATGAATTTGCCAGAACCATCTGGTTCATCACCAGCACTGAAGCCGCCAGGGAACATAAGAATTTGGGATTCTGCCAATTTCGTTTTAATTACATCGATAGATTCTTTTAACTGTTCTGGTGTTTGATTGCGGATGATTACGATATCTGTTTCTGCCCCAGCACGTTCAAAGGCACGAGCGGAATCAAATTCGCAGTTTGTACCAGGGAATACAGGAATGAGCACTTTAGGTTTTGCACCTAAAGATGTACTGCGCGGTTTAGCATGTTGGTCATGAATGTACGCTACCGCTTCACCAACACCATTTGGCGCATGCATAGGGAAGATATCGTTTAGAGGTGCTTCATAGGCCGCTTGTACTTCTTTGAGCGATACGGATTGACCTTCCCATTCGATAACAGGTGTGGCTTGGGTTACGCCGATAACTTTCACATCAGGTAATTCTAAAAGATAATTAACAGCCGTAATATCTACTTCAACGATGAAGGAACCAAGGGCTGGTTGGAAGATACCACGTTCAGCGTATTTATCGAATTTAACACCGATATTGTTGCCAAGGGCCATTTTTGTGACTGCTTCAGGAATGCCGCCTTGATCAACTACATAGGCAGAGTAAACGCGACCTTTTTCAATTTGTTCTTGTAGTGTATCGCAGTTTTCTTTGAATCGATCCCAATCAGGGGTGTCATCGTATGTACGAGGTACATCGAAGAATACGAGGCGGTGATCTACGCCTTTAAGGTCCTGACTTACGATATTGTCTACATGAGCTGTACCAACCGCAAAGGATACGAGCGTTGGAGGAACTGTAAGGTCCATAAATGTACCGCTCATAGAGTCTTTGCCACCAATAGCGCCAATTTCAAGTTCTTTTTGTGCTTTATAAGCGCCGAGGAGGGCTGCTACAGGTTTACCCCAAGATTCTTTTGAGTTAAGGCGTTCAAAGTACTCTTGTAATGTTAAGTATGCATCTTCACGGCGACCGCCAAGAGCTACTAATTTAGCTCGCAGCCG
>OGOW01003653.1_pt1 | contig 10825 bp, 9 predicted proteins | sample 1552781 | NCBI WGS metagenome assembly OGOW01 (sample SAMEA2580145, study PRJEB22360) | human gut metagenome | biome: human gut; feature: human-associated habitat; material: faeces | place: Denmark | collected 2008/2010
GGTTCCAAGGTCTTTCACCCACTTATAAGCAGGCTCATGTGAGTTCAGACCTTTTAACCCTGATATCATAATAGTATTATACAGATTATAGCAGAAGATGGAGAGATAGCAACCGAATATTTTGAAAGATTATTGCATTCTCCATCGCCCTTGCGGTTAACCTTAAGAAGGCGCAGAAAGGAACAGTTGTAAAAAGAACCACCTTCGCGTATAATGAGAGAGCGTCTGGAAATGCAGATGAAAATATCAAGTGAAATGTGGAGAAACAGAAGTGAAAGTATTTGAAAATCAGAAACAGAACAGACAATTTTTCCTGAGTTATCTTGTTTTTATGGTAAATGGTATGCTGGCGCTTTCCATTGGCTCAATGCTCCCCTTTATACGGGATGCAAGAGGACTGGATTATGGTTTTTGCGGCATGATAGTAAGTCTTCATTCAGTGGGAAATCTGCTTTCCAGTTTTTTCGCGGGAATTGTGCCGACATTTCTGGGAAAAAAGAGAAGTATTCTGCTCTTTGAATCATTTTTTGCTATTTCTTTTGCCCTGATTCTGTTTGGACAGAATAATATCTGTCTGGTACTTGCTTTTTTTATGACAGGTCTGGCAAGGGGCGCGGCAAGTAATTACTGCAATGCGAAAATTAACGCACTGGCACCGGGAAAAGCGTGGATTATCAATGGTCTTCATGCCATGTTTTCCATAGGGGCATTCCTATTCCCGATTCTGTTGACCCTGATTACGGGAACGAATGCTTCCAATTGGACCTACGCCTGCGTCATGATGCTGGCTGTCGGAGTGCTGGCATGGTTTTTGTACTGGATGATTCCGGAGGATGAAGAGCAGAAAAAGCAGCGGAAAACAGAAGAAAACGGGGAAGAAAAGAAAACGGCAGCGGTTTCGGAAAACAGAAGCTGGGGATTTTTAAAGGAGCCGGTTTTTTATCTGGTAATTGTCACTCTGTTCTTTTATTTATGTGCGGAACAGGGCGTTATCGGCTGGATGATTACTTATTTTAAGGACACAGAGCTTTTAAGCCCCTCTGTATCTACGATTACGGCAAGTGTGCAGTGGCTGATGATTTTATTCGGACGGCTGACAGTAGCGGCAGTGTCCTTAAAGGTGGCAAAGGAAAAGCTGCTGCCGGTGATGGGAGTAGGACTGGTTGCCTTCTTTATCCTGTTGATTTTCAGCCGGACGACCTTCTGGATTATGGCTGGAATTATCGGCTTCGGATACAGTATGGCAGGGGTTTATCCCACAACGGTATCCTTCGCAGGAAAGCTGATTCAGAAATATCCGATGGCATGGAGTTTTATTTTAACCCTTGCAAGCCTTGGCTCAATTGTGATGCCCTCCGTTATCGGTAAAATTGCGGAAACAGCGGGAATTGCCGTTGGCATGAGCTCTGTTGCGGTAGTGCTTGTCATTGATTTTATCTGTATTCTGGCGCTCTGCGCTTACTCTGCAAAGACCGGAAAGGAAGTTTAAATTTGCTTCGGCTGGAGTAGCCGTCCTGTATTCCGATTTCCAGAACAGAAAGGTTCGTGGAGGTCAGAAGCAGGGCGGCTTTTTTCATGCGCGGTTTCTCTGGAAAAAGGGAAAATTACAGAAAACGTTGCTGATAATCCTTTTTTGAGGTAAAATTATGAGGAATCAGAAAAAAGAGTAAAAGGCAGGACAGAAACGGGTATGGAGAGAAGTGCAAAGGATATAAAGCTTGGTTCCCATGTGGGGATGGCAGGAAAGGAAATGTTTCTTGCCTCTGTAAAGGAAGCGGAAAAATATGGAGCCAATGTGCTGATGCTGTATACGGGCGCACCTCAGAATACCCGGAGAAAGGATATTTCACAGCTGAATATTGAGGCGGGCTGGGAGTATGCAAAAAAAGCCGGAATCGGCGAAATTATTGTGCATGCCCCCTATATTATCAATCTGGGAAACACGGAAAAGCCGGAAACCTTTGAACTGGCTGTGACCTTTCTGGAAAAGGAGATTCAGCGGACTGCTGCCATGAGAAGCAGGGTGCTTGTGCTGCATCCGGGTTCCGCCTTAAATGCCGGAGAAGAGGCGGGAATCGCCCAGGTGGTAAAGGGGCTGAATCTGGTGCTGGATAACAATGAGGATGATGTAAAAATCGCACTGGAAACCATGGCTGGAAAGGGCAGTGAGCTGGGAAGAAGCTTTGAACAGCTAAAGGCAATCTATCAGGGTGTCCATAAAAGGGACAGGCTCAGGGTGTGCTTTGACACCTGCCACGTACAGGATGCGGGATATGATTTTGCAGGGGATTATGAGGGAGTATTGCAGGAATTTGACAGGGTGCTGGGATTAAAGGAGATTGCTGTTTTCCATATCAACGACAGCTTAAATCCCCGTGGCTCCCATAAGGACAGGCATGCAAACATCGGAAAGGGCTACATCGGTCTGGAACCCTTAAAGAGGCTGGTCTGGGATGAGAGATTTTTGGAGGTGCCGAAGATTTTGGAAACACCCTGGCTTTGCGAGGAGGGTTCTGATAAAAAGACGATTCCGCCCTATAAGGAAGAAATCAGCAGATTACTGGAGCAGTGAAAAAGTTATGAAGAAACAGAAAACAAGAAAGACAAGAGGTTTCCTGCTTCTTTTTCTCCTGCTTTTTCTGGCGGGAAGCGGCATCTGGATGGGAGGCAGTTTACAGAATCCCCGGGTCAGAATGTTGTTATCCGTGGTGCATTTTGCGGAAAGGACCCTGGAAAGTCCGGCATATCTGGCGTATGATATAGATATCTGTGACTTGATTCATCAATATATCAATGGGGAAATTAAAATTTCCGGCAAGGCAGGACTTTTGCATGTGCCGGATTTTGATGTATCCATGTCTGCAACCCTGGAGGCAGTCCGGTCCTTTCCCCAGAAACGCTTTGCAGTAACAGCACTTTTCAATGTGTTATGGCTGGAAGCAGGAGAGGTGGAGGTGTACGCGGAGGATGAAACCATTTATCTTCTGGTGCCCATGCTGGATAATCTGGAAAAAGCCTTTCCTACCGGGATTAACCTGTTTATGAAGCTGCCGGATTTAACATCGGATTTGAATCATGAGTGGTTCCGGGACAGTGCATCGGATATTTTGGAGCTGATGCAGGAGATTCAGATAGAAGAAACAGGAAACCGGCTGGTGGATGAGGACGGGACGGAGAGCGAAGAATTTGTCATAACGATTCCGGAGGGCAGCGGTCAGTTTATCTGGAAACTGCTGGGAATGGAAGCACCGGATTATGATGTGACGGTTTCTGTCTACCTGACGAAGGGAAACTGTCTGCGGCGGATGACAGTGGATTTATCCCATGTTCTGGAAGGGGCTGTCTTTATGGTGGACGGAAAAGAAGTGGGAAAAGCCATCTTTACCTATGCGTTGCCGGATGAGGAATCCGTTGAGATTACCTTTTTGCGAAATCCCGCCTATCGCCGCTGGATGGATATAGAAGCCAGCTATTATGCCAACACCGGGGAGGTTTACGGCGTTTCGGCTGCTCTGAAATGGGAGGAAACGGAGCCCGGTTTTTCTGTACATGTGAATGATATTTTATTTACCTGTGACGGAAAATCTCTGGGAGAAGCCTATTTTGTGGGAGAAGTGGTACCCATAGAGGAAACAGAGGATATGTTTGGAGGAAAGGCATCTTATCTGTATGGGCTGGAGAAAACAGACTGGCGTAGCATCCGGGCAGATGCGTCAGAAAAGATAGAGGAAATGCTGGAAAAAATCACAGGAAAATTCCTGCGGAAATGATAAAGGGGAAGAAAAGTGTGCGCAGAAAATACGCGCGGAATGGAGGAAGAAGATGTATTATACAACACTGGAATACTTTCAGAAGCTTTACCGCACAACAGGAAGGGCATATGCCTTTCATGCGGAAACAAGGGAAGAATACGCAGTCTGGGCAGCAGAGCTGCGGGGAAAATTAAGGGAAATTGCGGGAATCGACAGATGTATTCCCTGTGAGCCGGTGCATGAATTTCTGCGGACAGAGGAAGCAGCGGGGTTTCAGGCGGAATATCGTACGCTGGAAACGGAGCCGGGGGTTATCATGCCCTTTTATCTGGTGCGTCCCGAAAAAGCAGAAAAAGACTGTCCGGTGCTGATAATTCCCCACGGACACGGCGGAGCAAAGGACAAGGTACTGGAAGGGCAGAAGGAATTTATAGAGGAAGCGCTGGAGGACGGCTTTTTAGTTGTCTGCCCGGATGAACGGGGAAGCGGTGACAGAAGAGAGTTTACCCAGCAGGGGGAGGAGCCGGAAAAAAGGCGGTTAAATTCCCACAGGGAGCTGGCGCAGCTTTCCATCAATTTTGGCAGAACCTTTATCGGAAGCGCGGTATGGGATTTGATGCGGCTGGCAGATTACCTTCAGGCGCTGCCGGAAACGGGAGATTTTCTTGCCTGTGCAGGTATGTCCGGCGGCGGGCAGCAGACCTTATGGTTTGCGGCGTTGGATACAAGAGTCTGCGCAGCGATTACCAGCGGCTATTTTTACGGGGTGGAGGACAGCTTGATTTGTCTGCCCGGGAACTGTGCCTGCAACTTTGTACCTCACTTTTTTGAAACGGCAGATATGGGAGATTTAGGTGCGCTGATAGCGCCCAGACCTTTCTTTGTGGAGAGTGGAGAACAGGACCACTTAAGCGGGAAAAGAGGTGTGGAAAACGTAAAATCCCAGGTGGAAATTGCAAGACAGGCGTATGCTTTGTTTGATGCAGAGGAGGAAGTGAAGCTGTCTGTTCATCCCGGCGGACATCAGTGGATTGGAACAGGAATGAGAGCCTTTTTGCAGCATGCAAGGGAGCTTTGATAAAGCCCTGAAAGCACAGAAACGGAAGGCGGAAGCTAAAAGCAGCGAAAGGAAAGCATAAGAGCCGAAACTGAAGTGCAGGGAACAGAAACGAAAAAGGGAAGGATAGAAGGAGAAGTCTGTGGGAAGATACATAAAGGATTTGGAACTGAATCAGCCGATTGACACGGTCAGCATGATTATGGATGATTTTTTCTATCATAATCATTTTTGCCGGACAGACTGGAATGGGGAAATGGTGTTCGGTCTGGAGGATGAACGTCATGTAAAGTGGTATATGAAGTGGCACTATGCGGAGGGTATTTTCCATATAGAAGCATGGCTGCAGAATGCCTTTGGCGGAGAAATGGATTTGGATGGTGTCGGCGGCGGAAGCAGCAGGAAGGAATACCGGAAAAAGGTGGACACTTTGCTGGATACGCTGACAAGAAGCGGCAGCTTTGCCGGAAATCTTGCGGGAGGACATATCGGTTCAGACCCTTTGCACCATGGGGAAGCGGAAGAGAATCACGCCGCATGGGAAGCGGATACAGCAGTTTATGAGGAACCGGAGGCTTACGAAGAGTCGAAGGCTTATGAGGAACCCAGGGCTTATGAGGAGCTGAAAGGCAGGACTGGGGCCGGACAGAATACTTTTTTTGACAATCCTGTTTTTTATGCCATTCTGGCATTCGTTTTTGGGTCTTTCTTTGCTCCGGCAGGAGTTGTCCTTGGAATCATCGGCTGTACGAAGATGAAAGGCTGGGCGGATACGAAGGACAAGCAGGCGCTTGGACGGATTCTCTGTATTTTTGTGATTGTAATATATTCCTGCCAGACACTGATACAAATCAGTTCTATGGCATTGGGGATTTTTATGAAGCAGTTCTGGGGATTCTTTTAAAGTTGGGAGAAACGAAACGTGAAGGAAATCAAAAAAATTTTCTATTTTCTGATGGCATTGATACTGATAGGCTGTATCGGAATTTTAGTCTGTGCCCTGCAGCCGGATTTAACGGCATCACTGGCAGCAAAGGTGCAGGAGATAACGGGGAGCAGTGGGAATGTGGGAACGGATATCCCGGGAAGCACTGACGCCAATACAGGAGGCAATGTGACCGGGGACGGTAAAGTAGATGCTCCGGGACTAAGACCGGATTTTGTACCGGATGGAAACGGCAGATACGAGAAACCGGATAAGGAGCCTTCCAACCTGCCGGAGCCGGTAAGCGGTAAAAACGGTTATCAGCCGGTGGAGGATACATCGGAACAGATACAGCAGGAGGAAGCGGATAACCTTGGCGATGTGCTGGGAACCGGGGAACTTGGGGAAACTTTAAGCTTTTCCGAGGAGTATTATCCCTATTATGCCATGCTGGAAGAGAATATGAAGCTTTTGTACAAGCAGATTTATGCCAACGCCCAGAACCTGACCGCCACCTTTGCGCCGGTAGTGACGGTGGATGTGAACAGCCTGAAAAATGTTTTTGAGGCAGTCTGCAATGACCATCCGGAGCTTTTCTGGCTGGAAACAGGGTATTCCTGTAAGTATCTGAAAAATGGTAACTGTGTGCAGATTTCCCTGAAATATAACAGAACCGCGCAGAATCTGGAAGCGGCGAAGGAGCAGGTAGAGGTGGCTGTAGAAGAAATTCTGGCGGAAGCAAGGCAGTTGGATGGAAATCTTGCCAGAGAAACCTATGTGCATAATGCGCTGATTCGTCTGACGGAGTACGATGCCCAGGCAGAAATGAACCAGAGCCTTTACAGCGCGCTGATGAACGGAAAAACGGTCTGTGCCGGTTACGCAAAGGCATTTCAGTACTGCATGCAGAAGCTGGGGATTCCGGCTTATTACTGTACCGGTTATGCCGGACAGGATCATGCCTGGAACATTGTAAAGCTGGGGAATGATTATTTTAATGTGGATTTGACCTGGGATGATACGGAGCCTGCTACGCAGGATTACTTTAATAAGTCGGACACGGAGTTTGCAGATACCCATGTCAGAACAGGAATGTCGGTATATCTGCCTGCCTGCAACGGAAAACAGGAAACCACCACGGATGCTGCACCGGCAGCCTCCGCGACACCCCTGCCCACACCTATGGTATGGCATAATAACAAAAACAATCAGACGCCTGCTCCTGACAGTAATCAGAATGGAAGCGGTACAACAGGGCAGGGCACTGTAACAACAATGGAGGATTACTATGCCGACTGCCTGAAAAAGCTGGTGGATGCCGGTACCGGAGAAATCCAGTTTATCAATGTGGTGCCGGAAAGCTTATGGAGTACCATTGAGCGGGCATATTCCACAGGTGCCTACTGGGATGCCTATGTGACTGAGGCGTTAAAGCAGCTTGGGGCAGAGAATTTTGCCATTCAGCTTCAGGTACAGAGCATAGGTGGCGGATATTACCGCATCTACCATAATATTTATACAGAATAGCAGGAAGGCTGTGCTATTTCATCATCAGTAAGTGAAAAATCAAATAAGTCAAAATTCTCTTTGATATGCTCCGGCTGGGTGCTTCTCGGGATAACGGCAATGCCTTTTTGCAGGTTTCTCCGTTAAGCATGAATGTACCAAAGCCGACAACATTAATTTATATTAAATGATATCAGGGTCAAAAGGTCTGAACTCACATGAGCTGCTTTGGCAGCGAAGTAATTCGTAGATATCAAATGAGGGGCAAAGTACCTTTTGACCCTCATAGCTATTAAATGGAAACAACAAGTAACTTTAGATAGCAGTCAATTTGAAAAAATATATACTTTTTGTGTTACAGTTGATAATTTCAACACATTTGAAACAAAATTTTTTAGATAACTCCGACATCAACTGGTCACAATCCATATCAAACATAGACCAGCAGTTATACAAAAAATATAACCTCACAGATGAAGAGATAGCCTACATAGAAAAAACAATCAAACCAATGCAATAAATAATGCCATTTTCATTAGACATGTGGTAATATGGAGCTATATGAATGAAACGAAGGAGATACATATGAAAAAGAAACTATTATCATTAATATTGGTTGTAACATTCACGTTTGGAATGACAGCTTGTGGAAACTCAACAGAGAGCACAGACAGTAAAAGGATAGCTGAATTAGAAGAACAAATTGAAGAATTACAGCAACAGCTAGAAGAAGCAAAGCAAGGGCAGACAGATACTCCGGCTGGTGATTCTACTACCAGCACAGGCAATTTTGATTCAGAAACCCAGTCACTAGTAGATAGCATCAATGCAGACACAGCAGAATACCAAGGTGTTTGTGGTGCAGATGCAAAGTGGTATTATAAGGATAATGTTCTTGTAATTAAAGGCACAGGCGAGATTTCCGATAACCCATGGAATAGTGAAAACTATGAAAAAAGCTTAAGCATTAATTGGGCAATAATTGACGAAGGAATAACTCAGATTAGCTGTGAATCTGCCTTTCATGGGAGTGCTTATTATAGTACAACAGGAGGATTATCAAAAATAATTTTACCATCCACCTTAACGGATATAAGTCCGTCTGCATTTAGTCATACCCAAATTACTAGTATAGTTCTTCCGGAAGGCTTAACAAAAATCAATGAAGATTTGTTTGACAGTTGTGATTCATTAAATAGCGTTGTAATTCCAAATAGCGTAACAGAGATAGGAAATGGTGCATTCTCTAGATGCAGCTCTCTCACTGAGGTGACATTGCCAGATAGCGTAACTACAATTGGTGGTGGAGCATTCAGTTCTTGTAGTTCATTAAAAAATGTAAATATACCAGAGGGTGTTACGAGTATTAAAGGTGATACATTTTTTTGCTGCACTTCATTAACAGACATAATTCTTCCTAGTCATATAACTGAAATTGGTGGTTTTTCATTTTATGGTTGTCATTCATTAGTAAACATCAACATTCCTGCAAGTGTGGAAAATATTGGCATCGCTGCATTTTGTAGTTGTGAGGCTTTAGATGATTCGATTAGGCAAAATATTGAGGCACTAAATCCTGATGCTTTTCATACAGTGGAATAATTTACAAAATATAAGATAAAATCCAAGGCTGCCTCACCATCCAGGTGAAGCAGCCTTTTAAAATGACAGAATTTGAATCCGACAACAAACATTACAGGGTAGATGTTCTGCAATGTCCCTATAGGAAGTATTGCGAATTACCGGGCTGTGAGGAGCTAACAGCTGCTTTCTGCCTGAGTGATGACCGTATCTATGAAAATATGTCCGGCATCACCTTTGAACGTCAGGGTACGATGGGACGAGGCAGTGACAAATGTGCTTTTTATTATTGCACAACTTTTTTGCATATCCTCCGGGTTCCCTCATATATTTGAGAGAGGAGGACAGGCAGATGGAAAATTCGATTTTAAGACTGTTTCCGGCGGGAAAGCGTTCCTTTTGGGAGAAAACAGTCCGGAATCAGCAGCGGCTGCAGGAAATCAGGCTGCGGGTGGACAGACCCCTGATTCTGAAACTGTCCGGGAAAGAGGTTTTTCTGACAAAGGAAGGGAATTTTACAGAAGATAAGGAGCAGGCGGTCAGGGTGCCGGAGGAGGAAATGCTGGAAATCTTACAGCATGTATGCAGCTATTCCTTTTATGCCTACGAGGAGGAACTGAAAAGGGGCTATCTGACGGCGCCGGGCGGGCACAGAATCGGCGTGGCGGGACAGGCTGTTCTTTCGGAAAACGGACAGGTGCGTTCCCTGAAAAATATTTCCTTTCTCAATATCCGGGTTGCCCATGAGTGCAAGGGGGCGGCAGACGGGATACTGGAAGGGGTGTATCAGGGCGGAAATGTAAGGAATGTGCTGATTTTGTCGGAACCGGGAGGCGGAAAGACTACGCTGCTGCGGGATCTGGTGCGACAGATTTCCGATGGCTGGGAGACGTTTCCGGGCTATACGGTGGGCGTGGTGGATGAGCGGTCAGAGATTGGCGCCTGCTATCATGGAATCCCGCAAAATGATCTTGGGATACGGAGTGATGTACTGGACGATTGCCCCAAGCATCTGGGAATGATGATGCTGATCCGGACAATGTCGCCTAAGGTGGTGGCGGTGGACGAGATCGGAAGCCGTGAGGACTTAGAGGCGATGGAGTATGTGATGAATTGTGGCTGTAAACTTCTTGCTACGGTCCATGGAAATTCACTGGAGGAGATCCGCAGAAAGCCGGTTTTGGGCAGGATGGTGGAGGAAGCGTGGTTTGGCCGTTATGTGATCCTGGAGCGGAACGGGACGCCGGGTCATGTGGCGGTGGTCCTGGATGGACAAGGGAGGCGTCTATGATATGGTTAAAGATCATGGGAGGAATTCTGGTGGTGCTTTCCGGAGGCGGTCTTGGTTTTGTCAGGGCAGACAAGTGGAGGAGTCACCGGAAAAATCTGGAGGAGCTGCGGAAAATGACCTTACTTTTGCGCAGCCAGATCCTATATGCCAGAGGTACATTAGAGGAGGCATTGGAACAGGTGGGAAAAAAATCAGACGGACCGGTAGCGCAGATTTTTGAAGAAACAGCAGAGCAGTTAAGATGCCAGGATGGGCGTTCGTTCTATGAAATCTGGCAGATGTCTGTGGAACGGCACTGGAAAGAGCTTCTTCTGACCACGGAAGAATGCCGGGAGTGGAAGGAATTTGGCCGTCACCTTGGGTTTATGGATCTGGAGATGCAGGAAAAAAATATGGAGCTTTACTTAGAACAGCTGGAGCTGTCTGTCCGGTTTTACCGGGAACAGGAGCGAGAGCAGCAGAAATTATCCATCAGTCTTGGGATCATGGGAGGTCTGTTTTTAACGGTGCTGTTATTTTAAAGGGGGAATGGCCATGGGAGTAAATGTGATTTTCCGGATCGCGGCGGTGGGAATCTTAGTCTCCGTGCTCTGTCAGGTGTTAAAACACAGCGGGCGGGAGGAACAGGCATTTTTAACCAGTCTGGCGGGACTGATCCTGGTGTTGTTGTGGATGATCCCGTATATATATGAATTGTTTGACACAATTAAGAA
>OGOW01003658.1_pt1 | contig 10815 bp, 10 predicted proteins | sample 1552781 | NCBI WGS metagenome assembly OGOW01 (sample SAMEA2580145, study PRJEB22360) | human gut metagenome | biome: human gut; feature: human-associated habitat; material: faeces | place: Denmark | collected 2008/2010
CTCATCATTTCTATCCACGCCCTCCGCGAGGAGGGCGACAGGGCGCAGCAGCGTCCACGACTACGCCGAAGATATTTCTATCCACGCCCTCCGCGAGGAGGGCGACGATTTGACAACTATCCGCAGTAGACATTTTAAGATTTCTATCCACGCCCTCCGCGAGGAGGGCGACTCTTCAGCTATTTCCCGGAGCTCAAACCATCACCATTTCTATCCACGCCCTCCGCGAGGAGGGCGACCCCCGAGTTTCTGCAGGAGCTCCGCAAGGCAAGAATTTCTATCCACGCCCTCCGCGAGGAGGGCGACCAACAACTCCTATGGTGTTCGCCCCGCTCTGATGATTTCTATCCACGCCCTCCGCGAGGAGGGCGACTCGTCCCGCTTGATGTGCAGCCCGTCTACCTCCTATTTCTATCCACGCCCTCCGCGAGGAGGGCGACACCGTCAGCACGGACGGCGCAGCTCTTGGCGAGAAATTTCTATCCACGCCCTCCGCGAGGAGGGCGACTTGTCTATCCCTCCTATCAGCCAAGAGTGACCTTGAATTTCTATCCACGCCCTCCGCGAGGAGGGCGACACGACCTTTTCCACAGCCCCGGATTCGTCTATGAATTTCTATCCACGCCCTCCGCGAGGAGGGCGACGCGGACGTTCAGGCTGCTGGCCGTGATCTGAACGGATTTCTATCCACGCCCTCCGCGAGGAGGGCGACGGGTTTCGTCGGCGGGGCTGCTACAACAGTTGCAAATTTCTATCCACGCCCTCCGCGAGGAGGGCGACAAGTATGCAGCGTGGAGAAAATTCTACCTCGCTGAATTTCTATCCACGCCCTCCGCGAGGAGGGCGACCGTTGAGGAAACGCCGTTCACCCTACGTCTGCTGGATATTTCTATCCACGCCCTCCGCGAGGAGGGCGACTCGGACATCATCCGGAACGCTATCGTATACTACAGCATTTCTATCCACGCCCTCCGCGAGGAGGGCGACCTGCCGCGCCTGATGTACAATCTCGAGCTAATGAAATTTCTATCCACGCCCTCCGCGAGGAGGGCGACACGATTATGGAAACAACACAGCCCAAATCGTGGAATTTCTATCCACGCCCTCCGCGAGGAGGGCGACCTGATGGGCCAGAACGACAGCACATTCTGGGCAATTTCTATCCACGCCCTCCGCGAGGAGGGCGACAGCAAAAACAGAGACAAAATCTCTATTTTCTTATAAATTATACAACATTCTGCACGAATTTAGAAGAGCTTTGATTTACAACGGGTCAAAGAACTATCCAAATCATGCAAAACGACTCAAAAATCCGGTGCGAAGGTGCCGGAAAAATGCTGAGAACTCGCCCTTCGCACCGGGGCGGGAAACTCAGAACAACAGCAGGCCGTCCTGCTCGAAGGGCGGATGAACGCCGATATGCTCCACCTTGCTCTTATAGTTGTTGCCCAGCTGGTAGAAGCGCAGGCTGTCCAGCGCGGGGTCGATGAGGGCCGTCAGCTCCGCCTTGAGAACGGCATACTGCGCGGCATCCAGCAGACACTCGAACACGGAGTTCTGCACCCGCTGGCCGTGGTCCACACAGCGCTTGGCGACTTTGCGCAGACGTTTGCGCCCGGCAGGAGTTTCGGTATTGACGTCGTAGGTGATAAGGACCAGCATACACATCCCTCACTTCCAGAAAAATGGCGGGTAAAGCTCCATATCGCCCCGCAGGGTGCGGGCCAGAAGCAGAGCCTGCACATAAGGCACGAGGCCCCACGGAAGCTTTTCGTTCAGGAACGGGTGGGTGATGGTCTCCTGCTTGCGGGTCTGCCACCCGCCCAGAAAGGCGCGGCGGCCCTCATCGGTGAGAAGGACGGCTCCGTTCTCCTGCTTCTGGAAATGCTTCGGCGTCATGATTTTCTGGTTGATGCAGGAGAGCACAAAACGGTCGGCGTAAACAGTGCGCAGCTCTTCCATGAGGTCGAGGGCGAGGCTCCTGCGCCCGGGCCGGGCGCGGTGGAGAAAGCCGACGTAGGGGTCGAGGCCCACACTCTGAAGAGCCGCTGTGCAGTCGGAAGCCAGAAGCGAATAAGCGAAGGAGAGCAGGGCATTGGTGTTGTCCAGAGGCGGGCGGCGGCTCCGGCCAGCGAAAGAAAAATCATCGTGCTGCTGCAGGATGAGCGAATCAAAGCAGTCGAAATACCGCTGTGCCGCCTCGCCCTCCAGACCGCGAAGCTGGTCGAGGTCGTCGCACTGCTCGATGAGGGGCAGCGCTGCCGCCAGCTGAGCACTGGTGCGCTTGAGCTGTTCCACCGGCACCCGCTGGGGGTGGTCGCGGGTGGCCCGTTCCAGCACCCAGCGGGCGTTATAGACTTTGCCCAGGATGAAATTGCGCGCATAGAGACAGCTCTCTGCCTCGCTGTCTGCGATGCGGTACTGGGTCTGCCGCAGCAGGACGTTGCCCCGCTCTTCGCCTACAGCCCGGGCCAGAAAGCGGCCCTGCGGGCTGAAAAAGCTCAAATCGACCCCGAGGCGGGCACATTTGCCCATCAGGGCAGGGCTTGCGCCGGGATAGCTGAAGCAGACGATGCCTTCCAGCGTGTGGAGCGGGACCCGGCCAATTTCAGCCTTGTTGCAGAGCAGGACGATGTTCTCCCCCTCGAGGGAAAGGTAGGCGTCCTTGTTGAGGACGTAGAGCGTGTTCAAAAACTTTCTCATGGCGCGGCCTCCTGCATCTCGTCCAGATGGGCGCGGAGATAGGCTTTCGGGTCGGCACGCTGATACAGCACGGGGAGGCAGAGCTCTTTGAGGGAGCAGGCGCTGCAGTGGGTGCTGGGCTTCGATTTGGGGGTATAGCCCCGGGCAAAATAGGCGTGCATCTCGTCGGCCATCTTCTGGGTGGTCTGGCGGAGTTCTTCGGTCAGCGGCACGACCTCCCGCCGCCGCGTTTCCTCGTAGAAGAGCGCACCCTCCGGGATGCTGCACACCAGCATCTCTTCCAGCGCCATGGCCTGTGCGCAGAGCTGCAGCCGGTCAGCGTCGCTGGCCTTGGCGCGGCCATGCTTGTACTCGACAGGCATGGGCTTCCAGAGCCCTTCCGTGCTTTGCAGGGGGATGCCCTCCGGGTCGGCCCGGAACTCGACGACATCGCAGTTTCCGCTCAGGCCCAGCCGACGGCTGACCACCTGCATCCCTCGGGTGATGAGCAGGCCGCCGCGCCGTTCGGTCTGGTTTGCGTCATGGCAGCGGGCGTGGTCGAGCTGGCCTTCGACGGTGCGGCGGTTCTCCGCCCACTGCTGTTCCAGATGGATGAGCGCCCACTGGCGGCGGCAGAAGCAGAAGTGCTGGATGCCCGACAGGGGCAGCCAGTCGTCTGCGCCGCCCATCAGGACAGCCTCTCGCAGGTGACTCCTTCCGGCAGAGTGTCTGCCACCGTGACGGTGTAGTCGCGGTAGCTGCGGGCGGCGTCCACATCGGGCTTGCGCTGGACGGTGACGGAGTCGAAGAGCTTATAGGCCGGGGCATTGCCCAGCTCAGAATCGTGCTTGAACACGATGAGCTCCCGCACGGCCATCTTGCCCCGGGCGGCGCTGTGGTCGTTCTCGAACATATTCAGGATGGCAGTCCACAGAAGTTTCAAATCATCCTCGGAGAAGCCGGTGGTCTTCCGGGCGAGGTTGGCCGAGACATAGCCCTCGGCGCGGTAGAGGGCGTAAGGCACGATGTGCTTGCGGCCCATCTCAGTACCCTTCTTCTCGGCATCGGCCTCGGTGGTGATGGCCACGCGGGTGATGGTGACTTCCTGCGGGACGATGGGGTCCACCGACCGGGCAAAGCTCAGCTGGACGGGGCCGCGCACCTGACCGCAGTTCAGCGCACCCTTGACGAAGGTGGTCATGACGGCACCGAAGGTGCGGATGTCAAAGTAGTTCTCGCACATATAGTCTCGCAGCTTGGCATCGATGTCGGGGTCGGTCTTTTTGGCGGCTTTCAGGTCGGGGTCGATGCCCAGAGTTTTGATGGCCTCGGCATCGCTGCGGTTGAGAGGAACGCCGTCCTTGATGTAGATGCGGTAGCCTTTTTCGTCCTCTTTCAGGGTCTCGACATAGTTGCGGATCTTCCGCTTGAGGCAGACGTCGGTCACCAGACCGTAGCCCGTCTCGGGGTCGATGCGGGGCATGTTGCCTGCATCGGGGTCGCCGTTGGGGTTGCCGTTCTCGACGTCGAACAGGATGACGAAATCATAGCGGTTCTTGATGGGCTCAGACATGGTTTATTCCTCCTCATTCTTTTTGGCGTAGCGTTTCTGGGTCTGGTGGTAGTAGCCGATCTCAAAGGCACCCTGCTCCGGCAGGCTGAGCCGCGCCGGGAAGCCTGTCTCGGGCAGCTGGGCCATCAGCTCGGTGAGCTGTTTGCTGAAATGCACCTCGTTGGGGGTGCTCATCTTCTGCAGATGCTTCTGAGCCAGCTTGACCAGCGTGGGGAAGGCCGTTGCCGGGGTGGCACAGGCCGAGTTGAAGTACCGGTCTTTGATGGTGGCGTTGATGCCGGGATTGGCGACGCTCTGGATCGTCTCCAGCACAGAGAAGAGACGCCCCAGAACATAGGGGACAGTGCTGCTTTCGTTCAGGCTCACGGTAAATACCTCCTTGTTGAGCTCGGTGGGGTAGTTGCGGAGATAATAGGCTTTCAGGATAGCGGCGCGGCCACGGGTGACTTCCCGTTCGGCCCGGATGCGGAGGGTCACGCCGTTGAGCAGGGTGGCGGGATAGGGTCCGCCGGTGAGGATGGCCCGGAGCAGGTCGCCCACCAGCTGGGGTGAAGGATTTTTGTCCCGGGATTTCTGGTTGACCGTCTCCTGCGCCAGCGCCCAGACCGACAGGTTTTCCCGCTTGTCGAAGGCGGGGCGGGTGATGCTGAGCCGGTCGGCGTGGTCCTGCAGATTTTTGGCAAACTGTCCGAAGCTGCTGCGCAGAAAGAACCGGACGGAGAGCCGGGCTGCGTTGGGCGAGATGCCCAGCACATAGAAGTTCTGGTTCGGGTCCAGCTTGTCGTCGAGGAAGGAGACGGGGCGTCCCTGAGAAAGGGCTTTCAGTGCGGCTGCAAGGTCGCTTTCCGAGACGCCGCGCGCCTCGGCACCGCCGCAGAAAAACATCAGCATGGCGTTTGAGTAGGCGGGAGCGGCGCTTTCGGCCCAGCAGACGATGGTGGTGTCGCCGATGCGCTGGCAGCAGTTCCGGTCAGCCAGCAGCAGATTGAGGGCCGTGGTGTAGGCGAAGGCCGCGTACTCGCTGACAGGGGCGTTGGCACCCTGCTCATGGCCATAGGAGCAGAAAGCAGGCGCGTTGAAGGAGACCAGCGCCGCACCGGCGGCCTGTGCGCCCATCACACCCTTGATGGCGGGGTGGATGCGGGCGATGCCGGCCTCTTTGCCGGTGATGAGGCAGCGGGCCGTCTCGGCGTCTGCATCGGAGGTGTCAAAGGCGGACTGCCATGCGGTCCGGATGGCGTCATCTGTGGTGGCCAGCCAGTGGGCGCCGTCGGGGGATTCGTAGCCGAACACAAGGTTCGCGTTGTTGTTCAGGTCGGCCCACTGTTCTGCCAGCAGCGGGTGGGTGGGGGCTGTATCCGGCTCCCAGCTGTCAAAAAAGGCGAGGATGGCTTTGGCGGCAGGGGAGTCCACGCCGTCGAGCACCTTGTGGTGGAGGGCGGCACAGGCTTCGAAGCACTGGCGGGAACGCTCGGGCTTGCCCTTTTCGTCTGCGCCCAGCAGATAGGACGTATTGTCGCACAAAAAGTTCGCGGCGACGCCGGAGGCGCGTTTGACCCGGTGGGGGACAGGAAGCTCACGGGGGGCGATGACGGTCTTTTTGCCCTTGGGGACTTCCTGCCGCAGGTCGTTGAGGGCGAGGAGCTGGCCGTCGGGGCCGAGGCGCAGTTCATAGCTGACTTTGAACTTACTGTCCCAGCCGGGGGCCTCCACCTTGCCCTGCTTCAAGAGCTGCTCGTAGTAGGCGGTGAGTGCTTGGAGTATCATGTAAACACCTCCACGTCCCGGCATTCCATCACGCCGTCCACCAGTTTTGCGCGGAAGAACTGGCTGCGGATGTTGGCCGAATCAGAGTAATCGAGGCTGTGGAGCATGAAGCCGAGGTCCTGCGTGACCTTCAGCGCCGGAATGCTGCCGCCCGGCCACTCCCGGAAGTTGGCCGGGAACTCCCGGCACCCGAAACAGGGCTGGTGATAGCACTGACCTTTGCGCAGGCGTCGGCGCAGGATGTCCTGGAACTTGCCGGGATTGTCGCTGGGGGCGGCCCTGTCCGTCAAATCAAAGTGACACTCGATGACGTAGTGGACGTCCTGCAGGACCATCGCGGCCCGCTGCTGGATGTCCTCCGAGGTGTAGAGCACCGGCGGCGTGCCGCCTTTGGCCGCACTGAGGGCGGCGGAGGACAGCAGGGTGGACTTGACCTCGTTGCGCCGGATGTTGGTGAACCGGATGGGCCGCTGGGTGTATTCCTCGGTGGACGCTTTATCCTCGGGGTCAAGGCCGAAGGGCTTGAGCAGATAGATGCGGTCAACCGTATAACGCAGCCCGGGGTGCCAGTAGATGGCCTCCACAAGGCCCCGCGCAGCGGATGGAGTGATCATGTCGTAGCTCACACGCTCGGTCTTCATTTCCGGACGAGTGAAACAGGCATAGTCGCCCCATACTTCAATGAGCATGGACATCAGCATCGCCTCCTTTCCGGGCGAAGTTGAATTTTCAGACTAAGATGAATATCGGTCATTGCAACCACCTCTTTCTTTTAGAAGTAAAGGCCGATGCCGGTCTCCACATCCATGGCAAGGCCGGTCTTTTCACTGTAGCAGCTGGTGTCGGTGAGGATGGCCGAGCCATCGGGCCGCAGTTCCAGCGCCCCGGCGGCGTCAAGCTTGTCGAACTGGTCCTTATAACAGGAGACACTGTAAACGCCCAGCTTCCGCAGCAGCGTCCGGGTAACATGACCGCTGCGCAGCTGTTCACAGAGGGCTGCGCCCTCGCCGACGGGCAGATAGACCGTGCGGGCAGCGTTCTCGATGAGGCGGAATTCCTCCGCCACCTGTGCAAAGGGGAGCTGGCAGCCCCGGATGCCCCGGAGAAAGGCATCCAGAATGCCGTGCTTGTCCACGGCGTCGGGGCCGCGCAGTTCGGAGAGCTCGTTGAAGTAGAGCTGAATGGCCCGGGGCGTGTCCAGTGTGTCCTGATGCCGGGCGGTGTAGTCCAGCGCGCTGACGTTCTGCCTGAGCATCTGGGGTGTGGAACACTCGTCCAGCCGGAACCGGTAGACGATGCTTTCCTCTGCGCCCCGCCGTCCCTCGCGGTTGCAGCGCCCGGCAGTCTGTAAGAGCGAGTCAAGACCGCACTGCTCGCGGTAAGCGACGGGAAAATCCACGTCCACGCCCGCCTCGATGAGAGAGGTGGACACCACCCGGCAGGGCAGACCCTCTTTCAGCCGCTGGCGGATGTCGTCCAGCTGACGGCGGCGGTCGGCGGCGCAGAGCAGGGTGGTCAGGCAGTAGCTGCCCTCGGCGGGCAGAGCAGCGTAGAGCTGCTGGGCGGTCTTGCGGCGGTTGACCACGCAGAGCACCTGCGGGTGCCGGGCCAGCCGGGCGGCGAATTCCTCCTGCGGCAGGATGCCGAGGTCTTGCAGTGTGGTGCGCCGGAGCACTTCGTAGAGGCGGGGCGCGTCGGGCGTGATCTCCTGCGGGTGGAGTTCCGGCGCAAAGCGCCGGAACAGCGGCTCAAGGGCAGGCTGGGTGGCCGTGCAGAGGACGGCCGTGGAGTGGTAATGCTGGATGAGCTGGGCGATGGCACTGACGCAGGGGGCAAGGTAGTCGCCCGGGAGGGTCTGCGCCTCGTCGAAGATGATGACGCTGTCGGCGATGTTGTGGAGCTTGCGGCAGCGGCTGCTGCGGTTGGCGTAGAGCGACTCGAAGAACTGCACCGCCGTCGTCACCACGACGGGGGCGTCCCAGTTTTCACTGGCCAGCATCTGGCGGTACTGGGCGGGTTTCAAATCGTCCTGCTCGACAGTCTTGTACTCGGCGTTGGAGAAGTCGGCCAGAACATTTTCTGCGCCCAACAGGCCCGAGAAGACGGCGGCGGTCTGGTCGATGATGGACATATAAGGGATGACGTAGATGACCCGCTTCATCTTCTGGGCGGCGGCGTGCTCCAGCGCAAAGGCGAGGGAGGCGAAGGTCTTGCCGCCGCCGGTGGGTACGGTGAGGGTGTAGAGCCCCTGCGGGCCGTGCGCGCCTTTCTCGAGGCAGGCGCGGAGGACGGTGTTGCGCTGGACGCTGACGGGCGAGGGAGACTCGGCCCTGAGATAACGCTGCGCCTGTGCCGAGACGATGTCCCGCAGCGCGGCGATGTCCGTGCCGCTGCCCCGGGGTGCGGCCTTGCCGTCCATGAAGGTCTCGGTGTCGATGAAGTCGGCGTCCACGAGGCAGGAGTAGAGCATCCGGGTAAAGAACGCGAGGCTCAGCGGGTCGGCGCAGGCCCACGCGGGCGGCGTCGAGGCGGGGAGCGTTACTTCCTGCCAGCCGTCGTAGGGGGCTACCGGCTTCTTGCTCCGGCCAAACAGGGTGGCGTCGCCCGGGTCATCGGCGGGGCTCCCGCCGTCGGGCAGGCCGCTGTGGTGTCCGGCCACGGCAAAGGCAGTGTGGAGATGTTGGCGAACCCAGGCCTCCTGCGCCCCGGCGGTGGAGTGGTCCACCTTGGGGCCGCCTTTGAGCCGCAGCTGGAAGGCGTCGCTGTACTTCCCGACGTCGTGGAGCCACGCGGCAAATTCGGCCTCGCTCTGCGCCCCGAAGGGGGCTGCGAAGGAACCGGCCAGCCTGGCAGTGCCGGCGAGATGGTCGTAGACGGTCTGGGTGCGGGTGCCGTCCTCGCTGATGTGGGCAAGACGTGTGGAGTGCTCCATAAAATGACCTCCTGACTCTGGTTTGCAATAAGGATACGCTTTTCAAAAAGCGGCTGTCAACAAAACGCGCTTTTCAACGAAAAATTCTGGGACTTTGCACAAAAAGCAGACGGAAAAATTTGCAATGTGCCAAAGAAGGAGAAAACGAGTTTTTCTTGTTTTTATGATAATGCAAATGCTGTCCAATAAACTGGACTTTTTCTGATTTTTCAGGCAAAAATGAAAAGAGAGCTGCGTTTTCTGTACTGCGGGAGGAAGACCGCCCGTCGGCAGAGAAAAAATGAAGACGTTGTGTACAACAACACCGCATTAAGATGGAATTAAGGCAGGGTTAAGAAAGCCGCAAGAAAAGTGCTGAGTTATTCCATCTGGGAATGGAATTTCGGAAAAATCAAGGCGAATATCCCCCTTTTCATTTGCTGAAATCTGTTGTATTATGAATAACAGATATGGAATCTGAGCAAAATGCGCCGAGATGAAGCGCAAACAGGAATGATAAGAAAAATAAAGGGCAATAGGGGGAGAGCTACGATGGACGAAAAAGATTACGAGCTGCTGCACGCGCTGGACGAGACGCGCAACATCACCCACGCAGCGGACAAACTGTACATGACCCAGTCGGCACTGTCCAAGCGCATCAAGGCGCTGGAACAGGAGCTGGGGGTGGAGATCGTCCTGCGCTCACGGCAGGGCATCCGCTTCACGCCGGCCGGTGAACAGGTGCTGCTCCACAGCGCTGCCGCCGCCCGCGAGATGGAAAAGATGCGCCGCCAGCTGGCCTCCATCCAGGGCGAAGCCTGCGGCACCCTGCGGGCAGGCATCTCGGTGAACTTCTCCTACTACCGTCTGCCCGAGGTGCTGACGGAATACCACAAAGCCTACCCGAAGGTACGCCTCGACATCGCTACCGGCCACAGCCGGAACATCTACCAGCAGATGCTGGATTCTTCGCTGGACGTGGCAGTGCTGCGGGGCGAGTATCCGTGGGACGGTACCCAGTTCCTGCTCTCGCAGGAGAATATCTGCCTGATCTGCAGCGAGGAGAACAAGGACAGACCCATCTCCGATTACCTTTATATCGACCACAGCAGCGACGCCACCATCAGCGCCCAGATGGCCCGCTGGCGCTACGAGAACGGCGTGACCAACGATGCGGGCAATTTTGTGGTGGACAACATCATGGTCTGCCGCGAGATGGTGGAGCGGGGCCTTGGCTGGGCGCTGATGCCGGAAGTGGCGCTGGATAACTTCAAGGGATATGTCAAGCCCTGCACCTTCGAGAACGGCGAGCCCTTCGTCCGGCGCACCTATATTTTCTGCCAGAGAGACGCAGCCGCCCTGCCGCAGGTGCAGCTCTTTATGGACATGCTCAAAAAGCACCGCTGAGAGGAGAAAAACATGGAAACGACTGTTTCGCTGGTCCAGATGCTGGATGCACGGGAGCGCCGGGTGCAGCATCAGCAGGAGCTGTTGGCCCAGTACCACAAGCCGCTCATCTGCTTTACCATGAATATCTGCGGCCCGATAAAGGATTCGCCCCTCATCCGGCGGGGCTTTGCGCGGGGGCGTCAGCTGCTGCGCCAGCAGTTTCTGCGGGCAAAGCTGACGCCGCTGTATCAGGACTCCGTCCGGGAAGTGACCGGTTGCGAGGCGTTCTATGTGCTGGACGCCGACCCGCTGACCATCAAGAAATTTACCACCGACATCGAGGACGCCACCCCGCTGGGGCGGCTGTTCGACATGGACGTCATCCGTTCGGACGGCCTCAAAGTGGACAGAGAAGAGCTAAACCTCGAAGGCCGCCGCTGTCTTATCTGCGGCGGGGCCGGCTAGGGGTGCAGCAGCGCCCGCGTCCGGGCGC
>OGOW01003673.1_pt1 | contig 10787 bp, 9 predicted proteins | sample 1552781 | NCBI WGS metagenome assembly OGOW01 (sample SAMEA2580145, study PRJEB22360) | human gut metagenome | biome: human gut; feature: human-associated habitat; material: faeces | place: Denmark | collected 2008/2010
GCAGCAATGACAGCGACCTTGTGGTCATGGTCATCGCCTCCAACGAGTGCTCCGCAGACCTGAACAGTGCTGTGGACAGCGCCCTGAACAGCTGAATCTGACCTTCTGAGCCGGTGCCATCTGCGGCATCGGCTTTTTTCAGTCAAGCCCTCCCGCACCCGGGATGGAAAAACCGTTATTGCCCGCAAAACTTGTAAAAAAGGAGGCTGACCCCTTGGTTTTCAGCACCATCATCTTCCTGTTCCGTTTTCTGCCCATCACGCTGGCGCTGTACTATCTTGCCCCCGCAAAACTCAAGAACACCGTGCTGTTTTTATGCAGTCTGGTGTTCTACTGCTGGGGTGAGGTGCGCTTTTTCCCGGTCATGGTGGCGCTTATCCTCATCAACTACCTCAGCGGCCTTGCCATCGAACATTTTGATGCAAAGCCCGCGCTGCGCCGCTTCTTTCTGCTGGTGGCGCTTGTCGGCAGCTTGGGGATGCTGTTCTACTTCAAGTACGCAAACTTTGTGCTGCGCAGCGTGAATGCCCTGCTGGGCACCGCCTTTGCCGAGATACAAGGCATCGGCACTTTGCCGCTGGGCATCAGCTTTTACACCTTCCAGACCCTTTCCTACTCCATCGACGTCTACCGCCGGGATGTAAAGGCCGAGCGCAACATCATTGATTTCGGCGCTTATGTGGTCATGTTCCCGCAGCTCATCGCGGGGCCTATCGTCAAGTACCGGGACGTCTCCGACCAGCTGCACGTCTACAAGCACCGCTATAACCTCAAGCAAATTGAAGAGGGCATGACCCTGTTCACCTTCGGTCTTGCCAAAAAGGTGCTGCTGGCCAATGTGCTCTATGAGCTGATCTCCGCCTACAAGGCGGGAACGGAAACCTCCGTGCTGTTTGTCTGGCTCTATGCTGCCGGGTTCGTGCTGCAGGAGCGCTTCGGAGAGCGTCGGGGCGATCAGGTTGTAGGGGCCTGCGCCGTTGCGTCCGGCGATCAGTTCCACGGCCTCGTTGGCGACGTAGTCGCGCCAGCGCGAGCCGATGACCCCGTGCGTCGAGGGCATCGCGCCCGTCGATAACGTGGCCAGCGACACGGGCGTGGTGGTCTGCTGGTAGTCGTAACGGCTGTCGGCGAAGACCGTGCCGCCGTCGATCAGGCGCCGGAGTCCTCCTTCGCCGTAATTGTCGGCGTAACGCGAGAGATCCTCGGCGCGCATCGAGCCGACGACGATCTGGACGATCAGCCGGGGCTGTGCCGCGGCGCTTTGAAGCGTCCCGAGAGCGGCTATGGCATATAGAAAGAATTTTTTTGTCATCTGTGTCGTGAGTTGGCCGCAAATTTACGAATTTATTTCGAGACATCGGCGGAAATAGGCCGTTTCCGACTGAAAATCCATCTCCGGAAGTGCGGCGATCCGTTCCAGCTGACGGCGGCAGAAGGCGCGGTGCGCCTCGCCCTGCGGGTTGCGGGGGCGGTGGGCGGCCGCTGCGACGATGGCTTCGGCCTCCGGAAGCAGGCGCAGGGCTTCGTCCGTCAGGACCGCCGGGGCGAATTTCTCCCAGACGTAGGCCACGGCCTGCGGCGCGGGGTGCACCAGGTCGTCGGCGTAGAAGCGGTAGTCGCGCAGGTCGTCGGTAAGTATTTCGAACGCAGGGAAATACGCCGAGCACTTGAACCTTTCCGTCAGCTGCTCGGCGGCCAGCCGCAGCGTCGCCTTGCTCACGGCGTTGCCCGCCAGGGTGTCGCCTGTATGCCGTACCGGGCTGACCGTCAGGATGATCTGCTTTCCGGCGAGCGGCCCTTCGATCAGCTCCGCAAACGTCTCGACGATCTCCTCCACCGAAAGCCGTCTTCTGGAAAATTCCGCGGCGGGCCGGCGGTGGCAGTTGGCGACCGCTTCGCCCTGACGCTCGTAGACCCATGCCGTGCCGAAGGTGAGGACGATGCGGTCGGCCGTGCGGAGTGCGTCGGCCCCGGTCTGCCGCGCGGCGTTCATTTTTTGCAGGGCTTCGTCGGCCGTCGGGGCCGAGAAGTCGCCGTGGAACCCGAAATGGTGCCACACCTCGCCGTCGAACCCCAGCTCCCCGCGCGTCACGGGCGCCGGGTCGGCATAACTGCGGATCGCCGCGGCGATGGAGAGCGGATTGAAAAGGATGCCCGAGGGGTTTTCCGCCACCCGGAATTTGGCGCCGGCGAGTTTTCGGGCGATGTGCGCGGCGAAGCACGACCCGAGCGCGAGCACCCGGTTTTCGTAGCTGATTTTCACCCCGAGGGATGTAATTTCGATTTCGGTGCGGAATTTCATGGCGTACAAATGTACAAAATTTCTTACCTTTGTTCTATGATTCTGAAAGCAAACTGCAAAATAAATCTGGGTCTCGACATCCTGCGCCGTCGTGCGGACGGGTTTCACGATCTGGAAACCGTCATGTTCCCCGTTGCGGGCCTTTATGACGAGGTGGAGGTGGTGCGCACCGCTGCGCCCGGCGCGGAGTTCCGCGCCGAAGGGCTGGCCGTGGACTGCGCTCCCGAAGAAAACATCTGTCTCAAAGCCTTCCGGCTGATGCAGCGGCATTACGGCGTGGACGGGGTGGCTATCCGCCTCGGCAAGCGCGTGCCCTTCGGCGCGGGGCTGGGCGGGGGATCGTCCGACGGCACGGCGGTGTTGCTGGCTGTCAACGAGCTGTTTGCACTGGGGCTGTCCGACGCGGAGCTGATCGCCCGGGCCGCAGAGCTGGGCAGCGACACGGCGTTTTTCGTGCGCAACACGCCGCAGTTATGTAAAGGAAGAGGTGAGGTGATGGAACCTTTCGTGTTGAACCTGAAAGGGATGACGCTCGTTATCGTCAAACCCGGCGAGGGGGTTTCGACCCGCGAGGCCTATGCCGGGGTGCGGCCGCGGATTCCGGAGGTGCCGCTCGCGGAGCGTCTCGGGCGGCCTGTGGCCGAGTGGCAGGGGCTGGTGACCAACGATTTCGAAGAGCACATCTTCGCCGCGCATCCGGCCATCCGTGCCGCCAAAGAGCGCCTGCTGGCCGAAGGGGCCGTTTACGCCTCGATGTCGGGCAGCGGCTCGGCGGTTTTCGGACTGTTCGCGGGGCATGAAAAAAGCGAAAGGCTGTGCAGCCTTTCGCCTTTCGTATTCGGTCTGTAAACCGCTGCGCCGGGGCTTCCGGCGGTGGTTTCCTGCTGTTTTGCCGGAAGCGAATCCGTGGGCTGCCGCGCCGTTTCGGTTCTGTCCGCTTCGGTTCTGTCCGCTTCAGCCCCGTCAGTTTCGCACCCCGTCAGTTACTGTTCTGTCCACTTCGGTCCCATCCGCTTCGCACCCAGCCAGTTACGTCTCCGTCCGCTTTGCGCCCCTCGTTGAGGGCGTCGGCGATGCCGTCGGCAACGTGCTGCAAGGGGCCTGCTTCCGCCGTTTCCGGCTCTTCGGAGCGGGCGGCTCTATTTGCAGCCCGCCACGGGCATCTTGGCGATGCGCGCGATATGGCGTCCGCCTTCGAACTCGGCGGCGAAATAGGCGTCGAGCATCTTGACGGCTTCGTCGTTGGTGATGAAGCGCGCCGGGAAGACGATGATGTTCGCGTCGTTGTGGCGGCGGATCAGCGAAGCGATCTCGGTGTCCCAGCAGAGACCCGCGCGGATGCCCTGATGTTTGTTGAGCGTCATGGTCATCCCTTCGCCCGAACCGCAGAGCGCGACGCCGCGTTCCAGTTCGCCGTTTTCGATCGCTTCGGCCAGCGGGTGGGCGAAGTCGGCGTAGTCGACGCTCTCGGGCGAGTGTGCGCCGAAATCGAGCACCTCATAGCCCATGGCGTTGAGGTAACCCACCAGGAATTCTTTCATTTCATAGCCGGCGTGGTCGCTGGCGATACCTATTTTCTTCATCGTATTTCGGTTTATTCGTGTTCGGCATTACAAAGATACAAAAAAACGGGCGGTTGTCAAACCGGATTGCATGCTGCCCGGCACGGTAAGACATTCCGACTCCGAAAAGGAGCGTTGCGGTCCCGGCACCAAAGATAAACAAAAATCGTGTCGCACGGCATTTCCCGGTCCCGAATTTGTGTTATTTTTGCACCGTGAAGATTTTTCTCGCCATACTGGGCTGCGCGGCGTTCGTGCTGGGCGTCGTCGGCATCTTCGTGCCGCTGCTGCCCACGACGCCGTTCCTGCTGCTGGCCGCGGCCCTCTGGGTTCGCTCCTCGCCGCGGCTCTACGAGTGGCTTCTGGCGCACCGCTGTTTCGGCGGGTATATCCGCAACTTCCGCGAAAACCGCGCCATACCGCTGCGCGCCAAGGTCGTTTCCATAGCCCTAATGTGGGGCACGATGCTCTACTGCATCTTCGGACTGCTCGACGGGAGATGGTGGGCGCAGGTCGGCCTGCTGGCCGTGGCCGTCGGCGTCACGTGGCACATCCTCTCGTTCGCAACGCTGCGCAAGTGATTTCCCGGCTTAAAAAGCCGGTTTTAGAGGGCGGAGGCGGGACGGTTCGTTTCCGGTCCGGGTCTGCGCAGTCCCCGGTTCATTTATCCGGTATTCCTTCGGAAACCTTTTCCTCGCTGGAAATCAGTTTTGTTTGGTAGTATTTCACTTCGTAGCCGCCCTTTGCGTCGTCGTATTCGGCGACGGGACGGATGAGGAGCCGGGCCTCGAAGCCCGGTTCGAAATCGAAGCCCTCGATCTCCCACGGGAACGGCTCCCACTGCGGGTCGGTGTAGCGCATGTCCTTGATCCAATAACCGCTCGTTGCCGGACTGTCGGCGCGCCGGGAGGCGATGGTGACCTCGAACTCCGGACTGAATTGCAGCGGATCGACATCCGACTGCATCGGCGTGCGCGAGATCGGCTTTTCCATCGTGTAGCGGTATCCGGGGCCGTCGGCCGGGGGATTGGGGATGGGGTCGATGCGGACGAGCATTTCGGTCTGGTACCCCTTTTCGAAGGTGAAATTCGCGATGGAGCCTGAAAACGTGCGCCATTCGGCGTCAGGGGCGGTCTTGACGATGTAGGCGGGGACGTGGCCGAAGCCCATGAAGATGCCGGCGACGCCCTTTTCGGAAGCCACGGTCCAGGTTTCGATGCGCGATTCGTCGTCGTCGCAACTGCCGAACCCGAGCGGCAGCAGGAGCAGCAGGAAGCGAAGTTTTTTCATAGGAGCAGATGTTTCCCGTAAAACGGAGCCAACGCCCTGATACTGCATGGTCTGGCACAAAAAAACGGACCGGAGTCCGTTTTTTCGTATAGTCGGGCCGCGTGCGCTCGATAAGAACGCGGACGGGTTATTTCGCCGCGCGTTTGCGGTCGTTCTCGTCGAGCAGGATTTTGCGCAGGCGCATCGAGTGCGGCGTGACCTCGACATACTCGTCGCCCTGGATGTATTCGAGCGCCTCTTCGAGCGTGAAGACCTTCGGAGGCGCGATCGACGTCTTGTCGTCCGATCCCGAAGCGCGCATGTTCGTGAGCTGCTTGGCCTTGGTGACGTTGACCGTGATGTCGTTCTGGCGCGTGTGCTCGCCGATGACCTGTCCGGCGTAGACCTGCTCCATCGGGCTGATGAAGAAGCGGCCGCGGTCCTGCAACTTGTCGATCGAATAGGCGTAGGCCGTGCCGGTCTCGCCCGAGATGATCGAACCGTTGGTGCGCATCTCGATCTCGCCGACCCACGGTTCGAACCCTTTCAGGCGGTGTGTCATAATGGCTTCGCCGGCCGTGGCGGTCAACATGTTCGACCGCAGGCCGATGATGCCGCGCGAGGGAATGTCGAATTCCAGGCGCGTGCGTTCGCCGTCGGAGGCCATGTTCGTCAGCGTGCCCTTGCGGCGCGTCGTGAGGTCGATCACCGTGCCCGAGTACTCCTCCGGGCAGTCGACGGTCATCTCCTCGATCGGCTCGCACTTCTTGCCGTCGATCTCCTTGACGATGACGTGGGGCTGGCCCACCTGCAACTCGTAGCCCTCGCGGCGCATGGTCTCGATCAGCACCGAGAGGTGCAGCACGCCGCGCCCGAAGACGTTGAACGAGTCGGCCGAAGGGCCGGGCGTCACGCGCAGGGCGAGGTTCTTCTCCAGTTCGCGGTCGAGACGCTCTTTGATGTGGCGCGAGGTGACGTATTTGCCGTCCTTGCCGAAGAAGGGCGAGTTGTTGATCGTGAAGAGCATCGACATCGTAGGTTCGTCGATGGCGATGGGGGGCAGCGGTTCGGGATTCTCGTAGTCGCAGACCGTGTCGCCGATTTCGAAGCCGTCGATGCCCATGATGGCGCAGATCTCGCCGCAGGGAACCTCCTCGACCTTCTTTTTGCCGAGGCCTTCGAAAACCATCAGCTCCTTGATCCGGGTTTTCTGCATCGTCACGCCGTCGCGCTTGGCGAGGGTCACCATCTGGCCCGCCTTGAGCGAGCCGCGCGTGACCTTGCCCACGGCGATACGGCCCGTGTAGGGCGAATATTCGAGCGACGTGATGAGCATCTGGGGCGTGCCCCCGACGATTTTCGGCTCGGGGATCTCGTCGATGATGGCGTCGAGCAGCGGAACGATCGAGTCGGTCGGCTCGTTCCATTTGTGCGACATCCAGCCCTGCTTGGCCGAGCCGTAGATGGTCTTGTAGTCGAGCTGCTCCTCGGTGGCGTCGAGCGAGAACATCAGGTCGAAAACCTGCTCGTTGACCACCTCGGGACGGCAGTTGGGCTTGTCGACCTTGTTGATGACCACGATGGGCTTCTTGCCCAGCGCAAGGGCCTTCTGAAGCACGAAACGCGTCTGCGGCATCGTGCCCTCGAAGGCGTCGACCAGCAGCAGCACGCCGTCGCACATGTTCAGCACGCGCTCGACCTCGCCGCCGAAGTCGGCGTGGCCCGGGGTGTCGATGATGTTGATTTTGTAGTCCTTGTAGATGACCGAAACGTTTTTCGAGAGGATCGTGATGCCGCGTTCGCGTTCCAGGTCGTTGTTGTCCAGTATGAGTTCGCCGGCCGGCTTGGCGTTGTCGCGGAGGATGTGCCCCGCCAGAATCATTTTGTCGACGAGCGTCGTCTTGCCGTGGTCGACGTGGGCAATAATCGCAATATTGCGCAGTTTTTGCATAAAAGTATATTTTGTGCTGCAAAGGTAACAAATTCTCGGGAAATTATACTAAATTTGCTTGTTTCTCAAAATTCTTAAAAAAGTTAAATAATGAAACCTGCCTTCAACGTTCGCCAGCAGAGCGAAATTTTCATAGGCCCGCTGGCCGACATTCTCTCCGGGGTGCTCCCCGAAGGGCGCGTGGTGGTGGTCTCCGACTCCACGATCGACCGGCTGTACCATTCGGTGCTGGCGCAGTACGACACCGTGCTGATCGGCCTGGGCGAGAGCGTCAAGACGATGCAGACCGTCGAGATGATCTACCGCCGTTTCATCGAGCTGGGCGTGGACCGTTCGACCTTCGTGCTGGCGGTCGGGGGCGGCATCGTCACCGACGTGGCGGGATTCGCCGCATCGACCTACATGCGCGGCGTGAAATTCGGATTCGTCTCGACGACGCTGCTGGGGCAGGTCGACGCTTCGGTGGGCGGCAAGAACGGCGTGAACGTCGACGGCTACAAGAACATGGCCGGGACCTTCACGCAGCCGCAGTTCGTCATCTGCGACCCCGCGCTGCTGCGCACGCTGCCCGAGCGGGAGTTCCGGGCCGGGCTGGCCGAGGTGGTCAAGGCGGCGATCATCGCCGACGCCGATCTGTTCGGGCGTATCGAGCGGACGACCTTCGAGGCGCTGCGCACGGATACCGATCTGTTGTCGGACGCCGTTTCGGCGGCGATCCGCGTCAAGGCCGACATCGTCGAGCGCGACGAACGCGAGTCGGGCGACCGCCGCAAGCTGAACCTCGGGCACACGCTGGCGCATGCCATCGAGAAGGCCTCCAACCGCATGAACCACGGCGAGGCCGTGGCGGTGGGAACGGCGCTGATCGCCGGGGCGGCGGTGAAGCTGGGTGCGCTGACGCAGGCCGACTGCGACCGGATCGTGAATGTGCTGACGGCGCTGGGCTTCGACCTGACGCCGCCCGTGGAGGTGAAACGCCTGCTGAAAGAGGTCGGCAAGGACAAGAAAAACGAAGACGGCATGCTGCGGATCGTCCTGCCGGTCGGGATCGGCGACTGCGAGGTGCGGCCGATGACGATGGATGCCTTCGCGGCGTTGTTTTAGAGTTGGTTCCGGCGCTTTCGGTACAGAGAGGGTCGGGTGTGCGGTAGATACAAAAAAAATCCGGTCGAATCATTCGACCGGATTTTGCTTATTCCTGATAGCGTTTCCGCAGACTCTCGGCATAGGTGTCCCAGTCTGCGATCGGTTGTTTGGCGACGCCCGATTCGACGGCGGCCTTCGCAACGGCGGGGGCGACGGTGCACAGCAGGCGCGGATCGAGCGGCTTGGGGATCAGGTAGGTGCGCCCGAATTCGAGCTTCTCGACCCCGTAGGCGCGCAGGACCATGGTCGGAACCGGCTGGCGGGTCAGTTCGGCCAGCGCATGCGCCGCGGCGAGTTTCATCTCCTCGTTGATCTTCGTGGCCCGCACGTCGAGCGCACCCCGGAAGATGTAGGGGAACCCCAACACGTTGTTGACCTGGTTCGGGTAATCCGAACGGCCCGTGGCGAAGATGATGTCGGGGCGCGAGAGCATCGCGGTATCGTAGGCGATTTCGGGATCGGGATTGGCGAGGGCCATGACGATCGGGTTGCCGGACATCGTGCGCAGCATCTCGGGCGTCAGCGTGTCGGCCTTCGAGACGCCCAGGAACACGTCGGCGTCGTGCAGCGCCTCGGCCAGCGTCGTGATGCGCCGCGTGGTGGCGAATTCGCGCTTCATCGGGTTGATGTCCTCGCGGTAGACCGTGACCGCTCCATGACTGTCGCAAAGCACCATGTTCTCGCGGCGGATGCCGAGCTCCACGAACAGGCGCGCGCAGGCGATGGCGGCGGCTCCGGCGCCGTTGACCACAACGCGCATTTTGTCCAGCTCCTTGCCGGCGATCTTCGCGCCGTTCAGAAGCGCCGCCGAGGAGATGATCGCCGTGCCGTGCTGGTCGTCGTGCATCAGGGGAATGTCCAGCTCCTCGCGCAGGCGGGTCTCGATCTCGAAACACTCCGGGGCCTTGATGTCCTCGAGGTTGATGCCTCCGAAGGTGGGAGCGATGGCTTTCACCGTGCGGATGAACTCCTCGGGATCGGTCGTGTCGACCTCGATGTCGAAGGCGTCGATGCCTGCATAGGTCTTGAAGAGCATGCTTTTGCCCTCCATGACGGGCTTGGCCGCCAGGGGACCGATGTTGCCCAGTCCGAGGACGGCCGTGCCGTTCGAGATCACGGCCACGAGGTTGCCCTTGCCCGTGTATTTGTAAACGTCGTCCGGCTCTTCGGCGATGGCCAGCGACGGAGCCGCCACGCCGGGCGAGTAGGCCAGCGACAGATCGTACTGCGTATGATAGGGTTTGGTCGGGACGATCCCGATCTTACCGGGGCGGCCTTCGCTGTGGTAGCGCAGCGCCGCGTCGTCGAGTTGCGTTTTTGTGTTCATCTCTCTCATTTTCCGTTAGTAACCTGTTAACCTCTAACGGCAAATATAACACAAAAACTGCTCCGATCTTAACAAATTTTAGAATTTTCGGAAATTTTTTTAGAAATAAAACCGCCGGCCGCTGTTGATGCCCGACCGGGTGCGGGTGGGGCTTTGGATGCCCGGGAGTCGGCAGGAGCCGGCGTAGAAGGTGTAACTGACGCCGACGCGGTAGGAGATGCGGTATTCGCAGCCGATGTCGCAATGCACGCCGAAATTGCTGATGGAGCGTTTGTCATAGTGACGGCCGAGGTGTTCCGGGCGTGTCGGCAACTCCCCGCGGTCAGAAGAGCGAAGCCTCTCCGTCGCGCGGGTGGGTGAATCCGAGGTGCTGGTAGGCCAGCGGCGTCGCCTCGCGGCCGCGGGGCGTGCGTTGGAGGAAGCCCTCCTTGATCAGGAACGGCTCGTAGACCTCCTCGATCGTCCCGGCCTCTTCGCCCACGGCCGTGGCCACGGTGTTCAGACCCACGGGACCGCCGTTGAATTTCTCGATGATCGTTCCGAGAATCTTGTTGTCCATCTGGTCCAGTCCGTGCGAGTCGATGTTCAGCGCCGCGAGGGCGATGCGCGTGATTTCCAGGTCGATGTGCCCTTCGCCCTTGACCATCGCGAAGTCGCGCACGCGGCGCAGCAGGGCGTTGGCGATACGCGGCGTGCCGCGCGAACGCAGGGCCACTTCGTGGGCCGCGTCGTCGTCGATCGAGACGTCGAGGATGCGCGCCGAGCGCCGCACGATGCCCGCGAGCACCGGGGCGTCGTAGTATTCGAGGTGGCACTGGATGCCGAAACGCGCCCTGAGGGGCGAAGTCAGCAGGCCGCTGCGCGTCGTGGCGCCGATGAGCGTGAAGGGCGCCAGCTCGATCTGGATCGAGCGGGCCGAGGGGCCTTTGTCCAGCACGATGTCGATTTTATAGTCCTCCATCGCCGAGTAGAGATACTCCTCGACGATCGGGCTGAGGCGGTGGATCTCGTCGATGAAAAGCACGTCGCCCGGATTGAGGTTGGTCAGCAGGCCCGCCAGGTCGCCCGGCTTGTCGAGCACCGGACCCGACGTGACGCGCAGCTGCGCCCCCATTTCGTTGGCGATGATGTTCGCGAGGGTCGTCTTGCCCAGTCCCGGGGGGCCGTGCAGCAGGACGTGGTCGAGCGAGTCGCCGCGCATGAGCGCCGCCTTGATGAAGATGCGGAGAT